>Ga0335078_10012152_pt1 | contig 12779 bp, 14 predicted proteins | sample Lox_Sample_32_FD_206711 | JGI IMG/M metagenome (GOLD analysis project Ga0335078, IMG submission 206711) | Soil microbial communities from Loxahatchee National Wildlife Refuge, Florida, United States - Lox_Sample_3.2 | ecosystem: Environmental > Terrestrial > Soil > Wetlands | place: USA... | reverse complement strand
GCGAAGAGCGTCAGCGTCGGAAATTCGGCGCGTCAGGGGTTGTGGGCGGCGCTCCTCGCGCAGCGCGGATTCGGCGGGCCCGCGGCTCCGCTCGAGGGGCGGCAAGGATACTTTTCCGCCGTGGCCGCGAGCCCTGATTGGGCGGCCCTATCCGATGGTCTCGGGGAAAGCTGGGAACTCCTGCAAAACGCCTACAAGCCGTACCCTGCGGGGGTCGTCGTCCACCCGGTGATCGACGCTGCTCTGGACTTGCGCGCGAAGCATCCGTTCGCCCCGGAAGCGCTTTCGCGCATCGTGGTCCGCGGCCACCCGCTGCTCAGCGCGCGCACCGACCGCCCTCAGGTGACAACCGGACGGGAAGCCCAGGTAAGCGTGCAGCACAGCGTGGCGGCTGCCCTGCTTTTCGGACAGGCGGGCTTGGCGCAGTACACCGACGCCTGCGTGCGCGATCCCGCCGTGATGGCGCTGCGCAAAAAGGTCGAGGTCGTGCAGGATACCGGCATCGCGGTTGATGCCGCCGCCGTGCGCATTCAGACCACCGACGGCAAAGAATTCAGCAGTACCGTGCCGCATGCCCGCGGGAGCGTCGCGCGGCCGATGACCGACGGCGACATCGAAGAAAAGGTTCTCGCACTCGCCGCCGGCTGGTGCGCCGGCCATGACGTACGGCCTCTCATCGACGCGGTCTGGGCGCTCGATCGCGCCGCCGATGCGTCGGCCGTGTTGCGCCTTGCCGTTCCGCGCGAACCTTCGCCGCACTGAACCGGCGCCTCGGGTGTTTTCGATGCTGCAGGGAAAATGCGCGCTCATCACCGGCTCGATCGCCGGCCTCGGCTACGCCATCGCCGAAGCACTGGCGGCGACGGGTTGCAACATCATGCTCAACGGCATCGACACGGCCGAGCAGGCGGCGCAAGCGCGGGAAAATCTCTCGCGGAAATTCGGGGTCGAAGTCGCCTACGAGGGTGCCGATGTCGGCGATCTCGCACAGATCGAGCGTCTGATCGCCAATGCCGGCAGGCGATTCGGCGCAATCGATATTGTCGTCAACAACGCCGTCGTGCGTCATTTCTCGCGGATCGAGAACCTGACGCCTGAGCAATGGAACGCGTCGCTTGCCGTCAACCTGTCCGCGCCATTCCACATTATCCGCCTCGCCCTCCCGGCGATGCGGCGGCGCGGCTGGGGGCGCATCTTCAACCTCTCTTCGTATTATGGGTTCCGCGGCACCAGGGAACGCGTTGGCTATATCACGACCAAGACTGCGCTCCTCGGCCTGACGCGCGCGGTCGCGCTCGAAAACGCCGACCTCGACATCACCTGCAACGCCATCTGTCCAGGCACGCTCGCGACGCCTGGCGTCATGGGGCGCATTCGCGGGAAAGCAGAAACCGAAGGCTTAAGCGAAGTGCAGGCGATCAAACGCTATCTGTCCGGACGCCAACCGGACGACCGTTTCGTTGCCGTCGAGAACGTCGCCGCCATGATCGTGTTCCTCTGCGGCCCGGCCGGCCGCGATATTACCGGCGCCGCATTGCCGGTCGACGGCGGATGGCTCGCCACGTGAAAGCGGCCATCGCGCGCCTGCCGCTCAGCCACGCGGATCGGCATCGAGCCGCACGACCCAGCCCTCGAGACCCTGTCTTGCGGCCGGGTAGCGCTCGAGCACCGCTGGATCGTGACCGGGGATGACATGCGCGGCGGAGGTCGCGAGCTTGCGCAATATGTCGTAGCCCGCAAGAACCTCCGCCGGATTGTAGGTCACAGGATAAACGCGGTCCTGCTCAAAGTGAGTGTAGAGATGCGTCGCGTCCGAGGCGAGGACGACGTGGCCGCGCCGCGTTTTCACGCGCAGGCATTGCAGTCCTTTGGAGTGCCCGCCGATCTTGTGGACCGTCATGCCCGGCGCGATCTCCTCGGCGCCGTCATGGAATACAACGCGGCCGGCGAACAGCTTGCGCACCATGGCGACCACGTCCTCTTCCTCGAATGGCATTTTGAGGAACGCGTGGCACATGCATCGGCCTGTCGCATAAGCCATTTCGGTGTCCTGCAGGTGATACTTCGCGCGCGGAAACAGGCCGTAGTTGCCGGTGTGGTCGTAATGCAGGTGCGAGACGATGACGTTCTCGACGCTCTCCGGCGCTATCCCGACGGCCTTGAGCCCGTCGGCGACCGGCCGCACCAGCGTACGCATGCGCCTTTTGCCCATGGCCTCGTCGAAGCCGGTATCGAAGATGTACGTACCGCGGCCGCCCACGATGGCCCAGACGTAGTAGTCGAGCGGTTGCAGAATGTCGTGCGGATCGCCGCCGATATAGTTTTCCGGCGATTGGCGATCATGATGTGCGTAGTGAACGGCGTATATTTCGTAGGTGTCTTCGTCGCTCATAACATCAACGCTGGCGGCTCGACTTTACTTCGACCCCGGCCCATTGCTCGACCGTTTGCACGATCTCGGTAATGTCGGAACCCGGCCCTTTGGCAGCCTTACTGATACCGATGAGCTGGCGCACGGCGTTCCCCACCATCATCGGCACGTCAAGCCGCTCGCCCTCCTCGAGGCAAAGCCGCACGTCCTTGTAGAGAAGATCGGTCGAAAACCCGAAGTCGAACTTTCGCGGCAGCACGCAGCGCGGGAACTTGTCCGCGGTCGCCGTATTGCGGCCGCTGCCGGCGTTGATGACGTCGAGCATGACTGCGGGGTCGAGCCCCGCCTTCGTGCCCATCACCAGGGCTTCCGACGTAATGGTGATCGCCGCCGCGGAAAGCAGATTGTTGCAGAGCTTCATGGTCTGGCCGAGGCCCGGCCGCTCGCCGACCCAGAATACCTTGCCGATGACGCCGAGAATTGGCGTGAGCCGGTCGGCGAGTTTCGTCGGTCCCGAGACCATGACGGCAAGCGTCCCCTTCTCCGCGCCCGACGGTCCGCCGCTGACCGGCGCGTCCACGGCGACGATCCCTTTTTCGGCCAGGCCTTCGGCAATCTCGCTTGCGGCACGAGGGCCCGTCGTCGACAAATCAATGAAGGTCTTGATTTTCGTTCCCGCCACAACGCCGTTTGCCGAAAGCGCGACTGCGCTCACGATCTCAGGCGTCGGCAGGCTCGCCATGACGATCTCGGCCTGAGACGCGACATCGGCGGGCGAGTGCGCCGCGCTTGCACCTGCTTCCGTCGCCCGCTGCAATGCCCGCGGATCAGCGTCAAACACGACAACCTTGTGGCCGGCCGCCAGAAGGCGCCGCGACATGTGGCTGCCCATGCGACCGACGCCAATAAAACCAAGTGTCTTTTCCGACATTGCTCGTAATCCTGCGGGAAAGGACTGGGCGACGACGCGGCAGTCTGCCGCGAACCCTTTTCCGGCGCAAATGGGCGCGCGGCTTGTTCGCGCCGGAAGGCGCGACCTCAGCGGGAGCGCTCAGTCCGGGCGGTTACCAGTTGAGCGCGGCGGTGCGCACGTGATCGTCCCAGAGACCGGTCAACTTGCCGTCGAGGAGCGTCGCGGTGATGGAGCAGCCGGCCATTTCGAGCGAGGTGACGTACGGGCCGACCAGCGAGCGCGCGACTGCGATGCCGCGCTTCTCCAGAATGTGCCGGGCCGCGTTGTACATGAGATAGAGCTCGAGCGCGGGCGTGCCGCCAAACCCATTCACCAGAAGCAGCACTTCCGCCGAAGATGGATTGTCGAGATCGCTGAGGATTGCGCCGACCATCTGATCGGCGATCGCGTCGGCGGTGGCAAGCGAAACCCTCTTGCGACCGGGTTCGCCGTGAATGCCGACGCCCATTTCCATCTCCGACGGGCCAAGCGCGAAGGTCGGGGTTCCGGCCGCCGGTACCGTGCAGCTCGTCAACGCGACGCCCATGGAACGGGTGCGCGCATTCACCTCGACGCCGAGCTCCGCGCATGACTTGAGATCAGCGCCTTTCTCGGCCGCGGCGCCGACGATTTTCTCCACGACAAGGGTACCGGCGACGCCGCGGCGCCCAGTGCTATGGGTCGATTTCTCAACGGCCACGTCGTCATTGGTCACGACGGTCGCGGCCGCGCCTTCGAACAACTCGGCGCCCATCTCGAAATTCATGCAATCGCCTGCGTAGTTCTTGACGATGAACAATACGCCGGGCTTGCCTCCGACCGCCGAAGCCGCCTCGACGATCTGATCCGGCGTCGGCGAGGTGAAGATCTGGCCTGGGCATGCTGCGTCGAGCATCCCCACGCCGACGAAGCCGACATGCAGCGGCTCGTGACCGCTGCCGCCGCCGGAGATGAGTGCGACCTTGCCGGGGTTCGGCCGGCGCCGGCGCACGAACTTGCGTTCTGCCCCGAGTGCAACGATGTCGGCATGTGCCGCGGCAAAACCGTCAAGGCTCTCCGCCAGCATGGTGTCGACGGAATTGATGAACTTTTTCATGTTTCCATCCCCATCGGCGCCGGAGCAGCGACCGATCACTTCTCGTCTTGCAGGATTGCCACCAGCCGGCGTGCAAATTCATGCATGAGCGCGTCGAGTTGACCGTTGCGCTTGGTGCTGCCGAGATCAGGCAGACGCAGTGTGATCGTGCGCTCGCGTGGAATTTCAGTCAGACGGCCCATCCGCCGCGGGTGCGCGCGGGCATAAGCCTCGAGAAACGCGGTTTTGGCGGACGGTGGAAAGTGGCAGACCTCGAAGATCGTGTTGAGGTGCTGGATCGGCACGGGGACAGGATAGGCCGGATTGGAAATCTGACTGACGAAGCTCCGGTTCTTGCCCATCGCGTGCGCGAGCTTGATGCGCAACCCGGACGGCCGGCTGTCCAATACTTCCTTGAATATGCGCTTGTACTCGGCGACAGCGCTGACTTCTCCGGTTTCATCGAACGCCGCGTCAGTCACGGTTGTCCCCGTTCAACCCCAGTATTGTCTGTTTGACCTCAGCCAAAGACGACGGGTTGACTGAAAGTTCGCGCAATCCGCAGGCCAACAGCGCGGCAATGCAGCGCGGGTCTGCCGCCATCTCGCCGCACAGGCTGACGCTGATCCCGGCCCGCCTGCCGTACTCCGCTACGCGGCCAATGAGCTGGAGGACCGCGGGGTTGAGCGGATCGATCAACCTGGCGAGCGACCCGTTGCTCCGATCGCAGGCGGTTACGTACTGGGCAAGATCGTTCGAGCCGATGGAAAAGAAAGACGCCCTGAATTGCTCGATCGTCAGGGCCGCGGCCGGCACCTCAACCATTATTCCAAGCTCGGGAAGCGCCGCAGCAATGCCTTCCGCTTCCAAGCGGCCGACGACGTCAACAAACAAACGTCGCCCCGCCTCCAGTTCCTCGGGCGCAGTGACCATGGGAAACATGATTTTGAGGTTACCCCGCACGGCCGCTCGCGCAAGCGCCCGGAGCTGAACGGCAAAAACGTCCGGCCGCTTCAAGCAAAGGCGCAAACCGCGAACGCCGAGGAAAGGGTTGGCCTCGCCGTCCTCGGTGAAGCCCGGCACCGGCTTGTCGCCGCCGGCGTCGAAAGTCCTGATGGTCACCGGACGGGCGCCGGCCCAGCGCAGCACGCGGTCGTAGGCAAGATATTGCGTCTCTTCGTCCGGCAATCCCGCCTGCTCGCCGAGCAGAAACTCGGTGCGCATCAGACCAATGCCGTCGGCGTACTGCGCGTCCGCGTGTTCGAGATCCTCGACGCGCTGGATATTGATCAGGAGCCTGATCTCTTCTCCGTCCCAGGAAGCCGCAGGGCCGCGCAAAGCGGCGCGCGCTACGGCGCGCTCGCGGCGATACGTCGCCCTTCGGTCTTCAAACAGAACGATCTGCTCCGAAGTTGGATCGAGATGAAGCATGGCGCCTTCGCCATCGAGGATTGCGAGCTGCGCCCCTTCGGCTATCGATCCAAGCTGCACCACCATGGGAACGCCGCGGGCGCGAGCGAGCATCGCGACGTGGCTCGTAGGGCTGCCGCGCAAAAGCGCGACACCGCCGCCTTTGGACCAATCGATTTCCAAAAAGCGAGAAGGCGGCAAGTCGTCGGCACAGACGATCGCGCCCTCGGGCATCTCGGTATCGTTGTCCCGGTCACCACTCAGCACCCGCAACACGCGGTCGCGCAGGTCCGCGAGATCGGACGATCGCGCGCGGAGGTACTCGTCCGGGGTCGAATTGTAATCCGCTATCTGCGCATCGAGCGCCGAAGCCCAGGCCGCGTCCGCAGAGCAGCCTTCGCCGATCATCGCGAAGACCGGGTCGAGGAAATCGTCGTCTTCGAGTAACACCGTCTGAAATTCCAGGATCTGCGCGCCCTCGCCGCCGACCGCTCTCGCCAGCAACTCCAATTGTTGGCCGGTCATGGCCAGAGCGGCCCGCAAGGCGAGCGCTTCGTCGGCGCACGATCCGGTGACACGAACGCCGTTTGGCGCCGCATCGATGCGCACGAATGGTCCAAGGGCGAAACCACCGGAGGCGGTTCTGCCCCGATAGGCCGGCTGCGAGATTGCCGCTCGCTCGTTCACGGACCGGTATCCGGAAAATCGGTAGCGACGAGATCGACCAGCGCCGCCACCGCTGCCTTGGCGTCCTCGCCGGAAGCCTTGATCTCAATGATGCTGTCGCGGCTCGCACGCAGCGCCATGACCTTGGCCACGCTTTTTGCGTTGATCCATTCGGCCGCGTCAGACGCCCTGATCGAGATCTGCGCTTTGAACCTCTTGGCGAGCTTCGTCAGCTTGACCGCCGGACGCGCATGCATCCCCGCAGCGTGAACGAGCTTGACGCTGCCGGTGACGATCTCGCCATTCGTCTTGCGGGTCTCGAGCATAAGTTTATTTTCCCTACTGTTCTATCGACGCGGCCGACGGCCTACCCGGCGGAGAGTTCCTCGGCGACGGCCCTGACCTGCTCGAGGGAACCGCCGCCGGCAGCCTCGGTAGCGGCCATGACCGCTCCCTCGACGATCGGCGCGTTGCAGACCACGACCAAATTTCGCCGCTCCGGCTGCAACATCTCGACCGCCATCTCGCTGTTCGTCTCCGCGCCGCCGAGGTCAACGAGAATTGCAACGCCCTTGGAAGACCAGGCGTCGTTGATGGCATCGATGATCAGCGAGACGTTGGTGCCGAGACCGCCGTCAGGGTTTCCGCCGCAAAACGCCACCTTGACCTCACTGCCGACCATCTGCCGAACCATGTCGGCGGTGCCTTTTGCGATGTCACGCGAATGCGAGACGATGACGATGCCGACCGTGTCGTTCATTGCCGCGGTTCCAATGTGTCGCAGACGGCCTGCACCAGCAGGAAACTCGATCGCGCGCCCGGATCAATGTGTCCGACGCTGCGCGAGCCGAGAAACGACGCGCGGCCTTTCGTGGCCAGCATCGGCGCCGTGCGCTGGACCGCTTCGCTTGCCGTCGCACGAACGCGCTCAATGACATCGGGTTGTCCGACGGCCCACTTCAATGTCTCGAGCACGGGTACGAGCACGTCGAGCATCGTCTTTTCGCCGGCCTGAGAGCGGCCCCGAGCGCTGACGGCGCCAACTCCCCGTCCGAATACTTCCACAACATCATCAGGCAAGGTCTTGCCGCTCAGCGCTTCGCCGGCGGCCAGAAAGAAGCTGCCATAGAGCGGGCCCGAAGCGCCGCCGACGGTCATCACCAGAGTCTTGCCGATGGTCTTGAGCGCCTCGTGCGGCGGCTGGCCGCCGATCGCCTCGAGCTTGCCGAGAACCGCCTCGAATCCCCGCTTCATGTTGGCGCCGTGATCGCCGTCGCCGATGGCTTGATCGAGCGCGGTCAATTCCGACGTGCTCGCAATCACCCGTTCGGCGGCGGCTCGCACCAGCGACTTCAGCATTTCGGGTTCGAGCGGCATCGGCCTGATCTCAATGAACGGTCGCCGAGATGCGACGTCCGGCTGCATCGAAGTAGAGCGGGCGGATCAGCTCAAGTTCGACGTCCTGCCCGGCGGCAAGCGGCTGATGAGGATCGGCGAGCGTCACCAGCATTTCGCCGCGGTATTCGATGAAGACGTGATTCTGATCGCCGAGGTGCTCCACGCGGTGCACCCGGCCGACGATCGATCCGCCGTTTGCAGTGGCGATGCGCAGATGCTCGGTGCGGATGCCGATCGTCTCGGTGCCAGGCGGCATCGCGACTTCGGGGACCAGCCCGGCGGCGAGAAAGTTGATCTGCGGCGTTCCCAGCCGACTCGCGACGTAGCGATCAGCGGGATTCTCGTAAATATCACGCGGCGTGCCGAGCTGCAGCAGTTCGCCGTCCCTGATGACGCCGATCCGCGAGGCCATGGTCATGGCCTCGATCTGGTCGTGGGTCACGTAGAGAATGGTCGCGCCAAGCTCGACCTGAATCCGCTTCAGCTCGAGGCGGAGCTCCGCGCGCAACTTGGCGTCGAGCGAGGATAGCGGCTCGTCCATGAGATAGATCGCGGGATCGCGCACCAGCGCTCGTCCGATCGCAACCCGCTGCATTTCGCCGCCGGAAAGCTGCGTCGCCCGGTTCGCGAGCTTGCCGCCTATATGCAGGAGCTCCGCCGTCTGCTCTACCCGCTTGCGAATGGTCGGCTCGGGAATGCGGCGCGCCGGCGAGCGCAGCGGGAACGCCAGATTGTCGTAGACGGTCAAATGCGGATAGAGCGAGTATTGCTGGAATACGAATGCAATGTCGCGCGTGCCCGGCGGCTCGCGTGTCACGTCGCGCCCGTTGATCGAGATCGATCCGGCGTCGGGATGCTCAAGCCCGGTGACCAGCCGCAGCGTCGTCGTCTTCCCGGCGCCGCTCGGTCCGAGCAGGACGATGAACTCGCCGTCCACGATGTCGAGCGACAGGTCGCGAACGGCCTCGACGGCGCCAAAACGCTTGCTCACCTGGCGCAGGCCGACGTTAGCCATGGCCGGCGCCCCCATAGCTTGCGGTGCGGATTGCGCGACCGGTCTGCGCGTCGAACAGCGACAGAGAGTTGCGCCGGAACGTCAGACCTACGGTCTCGCCGACCTTAACCGGCGCGCTCGACGACAACCGCGCCTTGAGCCGGCCCTGTTCGGTCTCGACCGTGACGATCTGAGTCGTACCGAGATACTCGGCGCCGAACACGCGGCCGCGAATGGCCCCGGCATTTGAAATTACGATGTGCTCGGGACGCACGCCCAACGCCAGCGGGCCCACGGCGCGCGCCTCGGAAACCTCAGGCACGGCAATATCGGCGCCGGACAACGTGATTGCCCGGTCCCCACGCTCAAGGCCCGACTCGAAGTGCAGAAAATTCATTGGCGGCGAACCGATAAAGTCGGCGACGAACATGCTTGCCGGGCTGTCGTAGATCTCCTGGGGCGAGCCGATCTGCTCGATCCGGCCGGCATTCATGACGGCGATGCGATCCGCCATCGACATGGCCTCGATCTGGTCATGCGTGACGTAGATCGTGGTCGCTTCGATGCGGTCGTGCAGATCGCGCAACTCCCCGCACATCAGTTGTCGGAACTCCGCGTCGAGCGCACCCAGCGGTTCGTCCATCAGGAAAGCCTTCGGCCGCCTGACCATGGCGCGACCCAGGGCCACCCGCTGACGGTCGCCGCCCGACAATTTCGACGTCTTGCTCGACAACAAGTGCTCGATGCGCAGAAGCCGCGCCGTCTCATCGACCCGCTCGCGAATTTCCCGCCTCGGCATGCCTTGGCATTTGAGGGGAAATCCGATGTTCTGCTCGACGTTCATGTGCGGATAGAGGGCGAAAAGCTGGAACACGAAGGCGATGTCGCGCTGCGCGGCGCGCTTGAACGTGACATCCTCGCCGTCGAGCAGGATACGCCCGCCGGTGGGAAGCTCGAGGCCGGCGATCATCCGAAGCGTCGTGGTCTTGCCGCAGCCCGAAGGACCGAGCAACGCGAAGAAGGTGCCGTTCTCGATGGTGAAATTGGAGTCATGCACCGCCGTGAACTGATCGAACGACTTGCTCAAGTTTTCCGCCTGGATTTTTGCCATGAGCGCCCCCTACTCCGGAAAGTGGCTCACGGCGACAAACCCGAGCGTGCCCGCGAGAATGGTCACGAACGAATAGCCGTAGAGGTCGATCGACCAAGGTTGCACCAGCATCACGATGCCGGCGGCAATAAGCGTCATCGCGCCTGACTCCCAGGGCCCGCGCCGGAACCAGCGGCCGAAACCGCCGCGTTGGATCGCGGTGCCGCTCATTTGCGCACCGCCCCGAAGGTGATGCCGCGCAACAGGTGCTTGCGCAGCACGATGGTGAACAGCACGATCGGGATAACGAACAGCGTGGTCGCCGCCGCGACCGCCGGCCAGTCCTGCCCGCCCTCACCGATGATGAAAGGAATGAAGGGCGGCATGGTCTGCGCGTCGCCGCTCGTGAGCAGCACCGCGAACGCGTATTCGTTCCAGGAAAAGATCAGGCAGAAGATCGCGGTCGCGGCAATTCCGGTCACCGCTTGCGGCAACACCACCTTGCGCAGCGCCTGCAGGCGTGTGTAGCCATCGACCAGAGCGGCCTCTTCGTACTCGCGCGGTATCTCGTCGATGAAGCCTTTGAGCAGCCACACCGCAAGTGAAACATTGACCGCGGTATAGAGGAGGATCATGCCGATCTTCGTATCGGTGAGGTTGAGCTGCCGATACATCAGATAGATCGGGATGGCGACCGCGACCGGCGGCATCATGCGAGTCGAGAGAATGAAGAACAGAAGATCGTCCGCCAGCGGAATGCGAAACCGCGAAAACGCGTAAGCCGCAAGCGTGCCGAGAAGCACGGCGAGAAACGTCGAACCAAAGCCGATGACCAGCGAATTGATGAAGCGCGGCACGACCTTCGACGGGCCGGCAATCACCATGTCGTGTTTGCGCACGAGCTTGTCGTACCAGGTCGTCGCCGCTGGCAGGCCGGCGATGAACTCCCGCGTCTGCCGCGTGCGCACGGTGAACAGATTGACGTAGCCTTCAAGCGTCGGCTCGAAAAGCACCTTGGGCGGGTAGGCAATCGCATCGCTCTGCGACTTGAACGCGGTCGCCGCGATCCACAAGAGCGGCAGGATCGCGATCACGGCGTAGAGAATGACGACGGTTCCGGCGAAGGCCTTCACGCGAGGGGAAGCCTCTACGACGGAATGCGCGGTCGATTTGGCGACGGCCGTCATCGCTGCTTCACCCTGTTGAGCGCCTTGACGTAGATGTTGGCGGCGCCGAAGACGGTGACGAACAGGATGATCGCGAGCGCCGAGGAATAGCCGGTGCGCCATTTCTCGAAAGCCGCGCGCTTCAAGGTGATCGAAACAAGCTCCGTCGTCGAACCGGGCCCGCCCGAGGTCAACAAATTCACCATGTCGAACATCTTGAAGTTCTCGATGGCGCGGAACAGCACCGCCAGCATCAGGAACGGCATCGTCATGGGCAGCGTGATTGACCAGAACTGGCGCCAGGACGAGGCGCGGTCGACCTCGGCCGCCTCGTAGATGTAATCGGGAATGGAGCGAAGCCCGGCGAGGCAGATGAGCATGACGTAAGGCGCCCACATCCAGGTGTCGACAAGCACGATCGTCCACGGCGCCAGCGCCACCTCGCCGGTCATGCTGAAGGAGCTCGGCGCGATTCCGGTCAGCAGGCCGACCACATAGTTGAACGGACCGATCTGCGGCTGGAACAGCAAGGTCCAGAAGTTTCCGACCACGGCCGGCGACAGCATCATCGGCAACAGGATGATGGTCGTCCAGAAGCTGTGGCTGCGGAACTGCCGATTGATGAGGAGCGCCAGACCGAAACCGATGACGACCTCAAAGGCGACCGAGGAGATGACGAAGCTCGCGGTGGTCTGCAGGCGGGTCCAGAGATCCTCGTCGGTCAGGATGTCGCTGTAATTGTCGAGGCCGACGAAGCGCAGCGGCAAATACGACATGCTCAAATTGAGGCTGGTGAACGAGAGCCGGATCATCCAGATCAGCGGAAAAATATTGATGGCGAGCAGCAGAGCGATCGTCGGAGCGACGAACAGCCAGGCGATGGCGCGGTCCGACAGGCCGCGCACGCGCCTGGCGACCTGAACCCGCGCCGGCGCCGCGATACGATCTACCGGCGTGTCGGAGTGAATGATCGCAGTCATGACAGCCTGCTGTCTTGATGGGGGTCCCCCGACGATAGCACCGGGGAGACCCCCTTGCGCAGACCTTGATCGGTTACGTCGTTCTACTGCGCAGCGACCTCTTTGCCGGCTTCCTTGAACACTTTGGTCCAATCCTTCACCAGCTGATCGAGCGCCTGTTGCGCCGTGCCCTTGTCGGCCACGACGTAGTCATGAACGCGCTTTTGCATGTCGAGCAGCAGTTGGGCATAGGACGGCTCGGCCCAGAAATCCTTTACGATCGCCATTGACTCGAGGAATTGCGAAGCGAAAGGAGCACTCTTGGGGAAGCCGGGCGCGTCGACGACCGCCTTGAGAGCGGAATAGCCGCCGATTTCCCACCATTTCTGCTGCACGGCCGGCTGCGCAAACCATTTGATGTAGCGGAGCGCATCATCCTTGTGGTCCGACGTGGCTACGACCGAAATGCCCTGACCGCCGAGCTGCGTAAAGTGACCCTTCGGCCCGGCCGGATTGACGAAGAAGCCAATGTGCTCGCCGCCGACATTCGGGTCCTTGTAGAGGCCCGGAAAGAAGGCGAACCAGTTCATCTGCATCGCGACCTGGCCCGATTTGAAGGCGTCGAGGCCTTCCTGCATGTAGGCGTTGGTCAGGCCTGGCGCCGTGCAGCACTTGTAGAGCGCCTTGTAGAACTCGAG
>Ga0335078_10012151_pt1 | contig 12780 bp, 11 predicted proteins | sample Lox_Sample_32_FD_206711 | JGI IMG/M metagenome (GOLD analysis project Ga0335078, IMG submission 206711) | Soil microbial communities from Loxahatchee National Wildlife Refuge, Florida, United States - Lox_Sample_3.2 | ecosystem: Environmental > Terrestrial > Soil > Wetlands | place: USA... | reverse complement strand
CAGCGCGCCCATCATCAGGCCAGTATACGAACGTAAGTTCGATCTGTCGCTCTGAGCTGGCGGAAGATCTGGCTTTATACGTGGCGGCGAAATTCGGCCTGCCAGAACCGAATACGACTACACATTGAAGCGGAACTCGACGACGTCTCCGTCTTGCATCACGTAGTCCTTGCCTTCGATGCGGACCTTGCCCGCGGACCGCGCGGCCGCGAGCGATCCCGCCTCGATGAGGTCTCCGTAGCCGACGACCTCGGCCTTGATGAAGCCGCGCTGGAAGTCGGTGTGGATCACGCCGGCCGCCTCGGGGGCGGTGGCGCCGATGGGAATCTCCCAGGCGCGGGTCTCCTTTGGGCCCGCGGTGAGGAACGTCTCCAGGCCGAGCGCGGCGAACCCGGCGCGGGCCAGCCGGTTCAGCCCGGGCTCCCCCAGGCCGAGCCCGGCCGCCATCTCGGCCGCCTCGCCCTCGGGCAGCTCGGCCAGCTCGGCCTCGGTCTTCACGTCAAGGAAAATCGACTCAGCGGGCGCGACCTCGGCGGCCAGCTTGGCCCGCAGGTCCTCGTCAGCCAGTTCAGCCTCGTCCACGTTGAACACATACAGGAACGGCTTGGCCGTCAGCAGGTGCAGCTCACCCAGATCCGCCACGTCGATGCCAGCCCCGGCCGCCCCAGCGGACAGCGTGGTCCCGCCGTCCAGCAACCGCTGGGCCGCGGCGGCGGCATCAGCCACCCGGCTGCGCTGCGGATCCCTGGCGAATTTTGCTTCCTTGGCCAGCCGGGGCACGGCCCGCTCCAGCGTTTGCAGGTCGGCCAGGATCAGTTCGGTCGCGATCGTGTCGATGTCGCGGCCCGGCGACACGTCGCCGTCGACATGGCTCACGTCAGGATCGGTGAACACGCGGACGACCTGGCAGATCGCGTCCGTCTCGCGGATGTGGGCGAGGAACTGGTTGCCCAGGCCCTGCCCCTGTGAGGCCCCCCGGACCAGGCCCGCGATGTCCACGAACCGCGCAGTCGCCGGGACGATCCGGGCTGAGCCGAACATCTCGGCCAGCACCGCCAGGCGCGGATCGGGGATGCCGACCACGCCGACGTTCGGCTCGATGGTCGCGAACGGATAGTTCGAGGCCAGCGCGCTGGCCCTGGTCAGCGCGTTGAACAGGGTGGACTTGCCGACGTTGGGCAGGCCGACGATGCCGATAGAGAGACTCACCTGGGCGAGTCTAGGCTGTGTCTGACCGGTGGCCGCCAGGGCCATGACGGCTGGCCGGACCGGCCGGAAACTGTCAGAGGCCGCTGCCACGATGACGGGCCATGAACGTCGCGCTGATGTTCGCCCTCCTCGTGGTCGGCGCCGCGGTGGGCGCGGTGATCGGCTACCTGTACGCCCGAGGGCGGCTGGCCGCCATGACGGCTGAGCTCACCGGGCAGGCCCGCGCCGCGGACGAACGGGCGCGGGCGGCCCACGAGCGGGCCGCCCTCATGGAGCAGGCCGCCGAGGAACGCGCCGCGCTGATCGACGGCCAGCTGGCTGAGCGGTTCCAGGCCCTGTCGGCGCAAGCGCTCGACCGCAGCGCAAAGATGTTCATGGAGATCGCCGAGGGCCGGCTCGGCGCCGCCAACGCCAAGGCCGCGGGGGAACTGGAGGCCCGGCGGGCCGCGGTCGAGCACCTGGTGCAGCCGCTGCGTGACACGCTGGCCAAGGTCGAGAGCCAGCTGCGGGAGACCGACGAGGCGCGGCACCTGTCGCACGCGGCGCTCAGCGAGCAGATGAAGATCACCCGGCAGAGCTCCGAGGAGCTGCGTGCGCAGACCCAGGCGCTGGTCACCGCGCTGCGGCGGCCCGAGGCGCGGGGCCGGTGGGGTGAGATGCAGCTGCGCCGGGTGGTCGAGATGGCGGGCATGAGCTCCCGGTGCGACTTCGACGAGCAGGTCAGCGTGCATACCGATGAGGGGGCGTTCCGGCCGGACATGGTGGTCAGGCTGGCGGGCGGCAAGAACATCGTCGTCGACTCGAAGGTGTCCCTGGCCGCCTACCTGGAGGCCGCCGAAGCCACCGACGAGGCGGTGCACAGCGCCCGGCTGGGTGCGCACGCCAGGCACCTGCGGGAGCACGTGGACCGGCTGGCGGCCAAGGCGTACTGGACCACGCTCAGCCCGGCCCCGGAATTCGTCGTGCTGTTCATCCCGGGCGAGGCGTTCCTGGCCCCGGCGCTGGAACAGGATCCGGGGCTGCTGGAGTACGCGCTGGCCCGCCGGGTGCACATCGCCACCCCCACCACGCTGGTCACGATGCTGCGCACCGCGCAGTACGCGTGGCAGCAAGCCGCGCTGTCCGAGAACGCCCGCGCCGTGTTCGATCTGGGCCGGGAGCTGTATGACCGGATCTCCGGCCTGGCCCGGCACGTCGACCGGCTGGGCCGGACGCTGACTACCGCGGTCACCGCGTACAACCAGGCGGTGGGCGCGCTGGAGAGCCGGGTCCTGGTCAGCGCGCGCCGGCTGAACCAGCTTGAAGTGGTAGCGGCCGACCTGGAGGCACCCGGCCTGGTCGAGGAGACACCCCGGGCGCTGTCGGCCCCGGAACTCACCGCCGAGCCAGGGTCTGCCGTGGGTGGTGAGCCTTCTGGAACACTGATGGCCGTGCCGGGGAGCAACCCCCCGGGCCGGGACGTCATCGGTGGGTGAGGCAGATGGAAGGCGACGGCAGCCTCCCGGATGGGGAGGGGCCATCCGACGAGCCCGCGCCGGGCGGGGACGCCCGGCCGGGGGACGGTGGCGGCGGCGAGCCGGCCGCCCCCGGCCCGCGCCAGCGTCCCGGGCTGGGCATGCTGGTCCGGGCCGGGCATCTGGAGTACGACCGGGTGCTGTTCTTCAGCGACGCCATCTTCGCCATCGCGATCACCCTGCTGGTGATCGAGATCCGGGTCCCCGGAATCGAGGAGCCCGGCCGGGAGTTGCGCGCCGCGCTGCCCAACATCTACAGCTTCGCGCTCAGTTTCGCGGTCATCGGGCTGTTCTGGATGGGGCACCATTCGCTGTTCCGGCACATCATCGTGCTGGACCGCCCGCTGATCACGATCAACCTGGCGTTCCTCGGATTCATCGCCTTCCTGCCCTACCCGACGGCGCTGCTGGGCGGTGAGCACGCCGGCCTGAGCGCGGTGGCGGTCATCTTCTACGCAGGCTGCATAGCCGCCGCCGGCCTCGGCGAGCTGATGATCTGGCTGTACGCGGCGTACCGGCGGGATCTCCTGGCCCCAGGGACGTCCGGGGCGATGCGCCGCTACCTGACGCTGCGGTTGATCCGGGTGCCAGCGGCATTCTTGGCCTCCATCCCGGTTGCCCTGGTATCCCCATCGCTCGGCGCCTATTTCTGGATCCTGCTGGTACCGGTGGGCATCTTGATCAACCGCTACGCCCGCCCCGCCGCGGACGGGGGCAGCGCGGCCGGCTGAGCCGGCGGAATGTTTTGCCCTGGATAAGGGAACGTGCTCGTCAGGTGCGCCGCCTTGGATTCTGTGCGGGTGGCAGGCTGCCCATCAGGCCGGCGCGGCGTGCGTGTCTATCAATCCGGTCGGCAACGGCCGGGGTAACGTGGCGAGGGGCCCGCCGCTGGCATGGCGGGAACCTGGGAGGAGCACGGGTGTCCCAGCCCTGGCAGGAAACGTCCCGGGCTCATGGGCGGCCCGGATCGGGGCGTTCCGCCTCGATGGCGGGCATGGCCGATACCTGGTCGCGGGACCAGATCGAGGACAGCGGCCCGGTGTCCGGGGAACCAGCTGACCTGGCTGGGCCGGGCACCGGTGAGGCAGTGGCGGCGGAGTGGCCGGGAGATGCCGCCCGGCCGCGGGCCAAGCTGACCGGGAGGGGCGCGATCGCCGTCATGTTCGCGCTGTTTTTCGCCGGTCTGCTCGTGTCCACCTGGCTGGCGGTGGGCATGCTGGCCGGGGCGACCTTCCTGGTCGGCACCGTGCTCGCCGCCTGGTACACCAAGCAACGTGACCTGCTAACGGTCGCAGTGAGCCCGCCGCTGATCTTTTTCTTCGCGCTGGTCTGCGTCAAGGCGCTGACCGCGACCGGCAGCACGGTCCTGTCGACCGTCGAGGGCACCGCGCTGACCCTGGCCAACGTGGCCCCGTGGCTCTTTGCCGGGATGCTGATCATGCTGGTCATCGCCTGGAACCGGGGGCTGCGGCGCTGCGTGGCGGATCTGCGCCGGGACCTGCGCCCGGACCTGGCCAAGCGGAGGCCAGCCGCACCGGCCAGCCCGGGGGGGTACCGGCCCGGGAAACCCTGGTGAGCTCAGCGCTGCTTCGCGCGGCGCAGTTCCGGGGGCAGCGCGAAGACCAGGCGCTCCTCGATGGCCTCGACTTCCTCCACGCTGCCGAACCCATGCTCGGCTAGCCGTTCGAGCACGCCGGTGACGAGTTCCTCCGGCACGGAAGCACCGCTGGTCACCCCGACCGTGCCTACCCCGTCCAGCCACCCAGGGTCGATGTCCGACGCGTCATCGACCAGGTAGGCGGCGGGGACGCCCGCGTCCCGGGCCACCTCGACCAGGCGTACCGAATTGGACGAGTTGGCCGAGCCCACGACGATGACCAGCTCGGCGTCGGTGGCGATCTTCTTCACCGCCGACTGGCGGTTCTGGGTCGCGTAGCAGATGTCGTCGCTCGGCGGGTCGATCAGCTTGGGGAAACGCTCGCGCAGAGCCGCCACCGTCTGCAGGGTCTCATCCACCGACAGCGTGGTCTGCGAGAGCCAGGCCACCTTGGCCGGGTCGCGCACCTGGACGTCGGCGCCAGCGTCCGGGCCGTCCACCAGGTGGATACGGCTAGGCGCCTCGCCGGTGGTGCCCTCCACTTCCTCATGATTTTCGTGGCCGATGAGCAGAATGTCGTAGTCCTGCCCTGCGAATCGCCTCGCCTCGTTGTGCACCTTGGTGACGAGCGGGCAGGTCGCGTCGATCGTGCGCAGCCCGCGTTGCGCCGCCTCCTCGCGCACCGCCGGGGACACCCCGTGCGCGGAGAACACGACAACCGAGCCCTCCGGCACGCTCTCCGCCTCTTCCACGAAGATCGCGCCGCGGTCTTCCAGGGCCCGGACCACGTGCGTGTTGTGCACGATCTGCTTGCGGACGTAAACCGGGGCGCCATAGCGCTCCAGGGCCATCTCGACCGCCTGAACGGCCCGGTCGACCCCGGCGCAGTAGCCCCTGGGCTTGGCCAGCAGTACTCGGCGAGTGGTCACAGGCATGTCCCCTATGGTAGATGAGCCCCGCGTGCCCGAAACCAGGGCGGGATGACTGCCTGGATCAGGCCCCTGGCCAGCTGGTAAGCGGGGCTGAGCCATCCGTTGCGTGACGGCCAGCGGGACGGGCCGTGACAGTGCCCAGCCGTATCTGATACGAAAGGCCTGTCACCAGCCGGTGTCGGCGCGCCCGGGACGCGAATTCCGGCATCCGGGACACGCTCTAGGCCGATCGTGGGCCACGGGCCCCGGGAACCGCGCAGACACCTGAGGAGAACGATCAAAATGCCTCTGCCGCAGGTCAATGACCGCATGAAGGAACTCCCTGCGCAAACGCTGCGGGCCGTATTCGCTGGCATCGGCCAGATGCTGCTGATCGCCGACAAGCTGCGCGCCCGGGCCGTCGAGCAGATGTCTGGCCCGCCGGCCGCGCCCGCCACCACGCCAGCGGATGCCGCCAACCCAGCCGATGCCGCCACGCCAGCGCATGCCGCCACGCCAGCCGATGCCGCCACGCCAGCCGATGCGGGCGGGCCAGCCGATGCGGGCGGGCCAGCGGATGCCGGCGGGCCGACCGTGGCCGGCCCGGGAGTGTCGCCCGCCGCCACGCCAGCGGATGCAGGCGGCCCTGCCGCCGCCAGTACGGCGCCGGGCCGCCCACCGCGGGCACCGAGCAAGCCAGCCCGGGCGACCCGGGGCAAGCGGGCCACGCCCGCCGCGCCGGAGCGCCCACGGTGGCGGTCCCTGGACGAGACGGGCAACGTCCGGCTGCTGGGCGATGGTGAGCGAGATCTGGCGTCCGAAGCGGACGCCGCGACGGCCACTCTGGAGGCCGCGGCTACTCAAGCCGCGGCACCACCGGCCGCGGCACCACCGGCCGCGGCACCACCGGCCGCGGCACCACCGGCCACGCCACCACCGGCCACGCCACCACCGGCCACGCCACCACCGGCCACGCCACCACCGGCCACGCCACCACCGGCCGCCGCCGCCGCGCTCCCGCTCGCCAACTACGATCAGCTGTCGCTGGCCTCACTGCGCGCCCGGCTGCGGGTGCTGGACGCAGCCCAGGTCAGCGCGCTGCTCGACTATGAGAAGGCGCACGAGAGCCGGGCCGACGTGGTCACCATGTTCGAGCGGCGCATCGCGAAGCTGACCGAAGGCAGCTGAGCCACCATCAGCCCAGCTGCCAGCCATCATGGCGCTTGACACCTCGGCGGAGTCGCCGGTCCCGGTCCGCACCATCCTCCGGCTGACCGGCGAGTGGATCAGCCGTCTCGGCCGGGTCTGGGTCGAGGGCCAGATCGCCGAGCTGACCCGGCGGGGCGGGGCGGTATTCCTGACCCTGCGCGATCCGGTGGCGGCCGTCTCGGTCCGGGTAATCTGCCCCCGGGCCGTGCTGGACGCTACCGACCCGCCGCCCGGTGAAGGCGCCCGCGTTCTGGTCTGGGCCAAACCCGATTTCAACACCAACCGGGGATCCTTCGCCCTTTCGGCAATGGAGATCCGCGCGGTCGGCATCGGCGAGCTGCTCGCCCGGCTGGAGCGGCTCCGCCGGACGCTGGCCGCGGAAGGGCTGTTCGCGGCCGAGCGCAAGCTGCCACTCCCGTTCCTGCCGCGGAAGATCGGCCTGATCTGCGGCCGGGACTCGGCCGCAGAAAGGGACGTACTCCGCAATTCCACCGTCCGGTGGCCAGCGGTTCAGTTCCGCGTCGAAGAGGTCGCCGTCCAGGGGCCCTACGCGGTGCCGGAGATAGTGGCCGCGCTGCAGCGGCTCACCGCGGATCCTTCGGTAGACGTGATCATCATCGCCCGGGGCGGCGGCTCGATCGAGGACCTGCTGCCCTTCTCGGACGAGACTCTGCTCCGTGAGGTGGTCGCGGCCAAGACCCCGGTGGTCAGCGCGATCGGCCATGAGCAGGACACCCCGCTGCTCGACCTGGTCGCCGACGTTCGCGCGTCCACGCCGACCGATGCCGCCCGGCGGGTAGTGCCCGACGTAGCCGAGCAGCTTGCCCTCGTGGGACAGCTGCGCAGCCGGGCCCGCCGGTGCCTCACCACCCGGCTGGAGCACGAGCGCTCGTGGCTGGCCGGGGTGCGCTCCAGGCCGGTACTCGCCGTACCGGACCGGGACATACAGCGGCGTCAGGAGCAGCTCACCGCGCTGGCACAGCGGTCCTGGCAGCGGCTGTCGGCCCTGCTGGACCGGGCCAGTGACGATGTGACGCATACCAGGGCGCGGCTGCTGGCGCTCTCCCCCGCGGCGACGCTGCGGCGTGGCTACGCGATCGTGCAGCAGCCGGACGGCACGGTGGTCCGCGCCGCCGCCGGAATACCGCTGGGCGAGCGGCTGACCCTGAGGTTCGCCGAGGACCAGCTCACCGTGGTGACTGAGTCAGCCAATCAGCCGGAGCCCGGGTCAGCGGCTGTTTAGGCGGCCTGATAAGGGCCGGCCAATCTGTGCCCGGCTATCACCCGCCCCGGCGTTTCTTCTCGCATCGAAGCGGCGAAGATCAGAGCATTGCGGTGAGGCGGGGGGAATCAGCACTGTGGCGACGGAAGACATGGCGAACGCCCGGCCGGCCGGCCGGGCGACGACCCGCCTGCCGGGCCTGGATGGCCTCCGGGCCCTCGCGGTCCTCGCCGTTATCGCCTTTCATGAGCAGCTAACCGCGTTCCCCGGCGGTTTCCTCGGCGTTGATGTCTTCTTCGTGCTCAGCGGGTACCTGATCACCGATCTGCTGGTCGCCCAGTGGAACCGGCTGGGCCACCTGGATCTGCGGCTGTTCTGGGCCCGGAGAGCCCGGCGGCTGCTCCCGGCGCTGGCGGTCGTGCTCGTGGTCGTGACCGCGACGACCGCCATCATCGAGCCGGGGCAGCTCGCCGCGCTGCGGCAGGCCCTGATCGCGGCCGTCACGTATTCGAGTAACTGGTGGCAGGCGCTGGCCCACCATTCGTACTTCGATCAGTTCGGGCCGCCGCCACCGCTGCAGCACCTATGGTCGCTGGCCATCGAGGAGCAGTTCTACCTGGTGTGGCCGCTGCTGCTGATCGTCGTCCTGACCACCATCCAGAGCCCCCGGATCCGGGCGGCCACCGCCTGGCTGTGCGCGGCGCTGTCGGCCGTGGCGATGGCGCTCATCTACGTGCCCGGGAGTGACCCGTCGCGGGTCTACTACGGGACCGACACTCACGCGTCCGCGCTGTTCATCGGCTGTGCGCTGGCGCTGAGCTGGCCGCTGCGCCGGCTGCAGGCCCTGCCCCGGGAGAAGACCCAGGCCGTCGACGCGCTCGGGCTGGCCGGGATCGGGCTGCTCGGCTGGGCAATGGGCCACTATGCGGGCAATGACAGCGCGCTCTACCCAGCCGGGATGCTGATCGTCGCGCTGGGGGCGGGCGGTCTGGTGCTGGCCGCGGCGGGCACCGGCGTGGTGAGCTGGCTGCTCAGCTGGGCACCGCTGCGCTGGCTGGGAGTCCGGTCCTACGGGATCTATTTGTGGCACTGGCCGGTCATCGCGCTGACCGCGGCCGCGCTCCATCAGCAGCAATCCGGCACGTGGCTGTGGCTGGCCGAGGCGGGCCTGTCGATCGGCCTCGCCGCGGCGTCCTGGCGGTGGATCGAGCAGCCAATCATCCGGGACGGCTTCCGCGCCACGGTCAGGTCGCGGATTCAGCTGGTCACCGGCTCGCTCACCGCGGCGCCCAGCTCACCCGCGGGGGTGTTCCCGGCGGTCACCCTGGTGGCCGCGCTCGCCGTGGCGTGCACGGCTGGCTACGGCGTGCTGCACGCCCGCTCCTCCTCCGGGCTGGCCGCCCAGATCAGCCAGGGCGTCAAGATCAGCCAGCGCGACCAGGCCGGCCAGCACGACCAGGCTACCGAGCACGACCAGACCGGCCAGCACCAGGCGGGCCAGACCAGGCGCGCTCACCAGCGCGCCCGGTCCCGCGATCGGCGGGGCAGCCCACCGCGGCCAGCTCCATCCCTGGTCCCCGGGGCCCCGGCGCGGGTGTCTGGCTCGGCCGTGTTGGCCGTCGGCGACTCGGTCATGCTCGCCTCCGCACCCCAGCTGCAGAACGCCCTGCCGGGTATCTCCATCGATGCGAAGGTCAGCCGGCAGGTGGCCACGGGCCTGTCGGTCATCCAGCAGCTGGCCGCGGGTGGCGACCTGCGCCGGGTCGTGGTCTTCGCGCTGGGCACCAACGGCACATTCACCGCGGCCCAGATGCACCAGCTGATCGCCGCGATCGGGGCGCGCCGCGAGCTCGTGCTGGTGAACTCCTACGAAGCCCGCCCCTGGGAATCCAGCAATAACCGGATCATCGCCGACGCCGCCCGCAGGCACCGCAACGTCGTGCTGGCCAACTGGTTCGCGACGATCCAGCACCGCACCAACCTGCTGTACCCCGACGAGGTCCACCCGCAGCCGCCTGGCGCGCGGCTGTACGCGCACATGATCAGGGCGGCGGTACGCGCGGCCGAGTCCGCCGGCGCGACCGGCGGCCCGAGCAGCGCCCCGGCCGGCCCCGCCGGGGACGGCGGCTGACCCAGCCGGCGCGCGAGTCGTGCCAGGCAGACCGTCAGCCGGCTACGTTTTGATGCCGTGGGTGGCGAGCAGGGGCAGCGCCGCGCCGGCGGGCCGCGGAGCCGGGCGCCGCAGAGCCAGACGCAGCAAGACCAGGCGCAGCCTGCCGATGGTGCGGCCGGGCAGGCCGCCACGATCACCTATGAACAAGCCCGCGATCAGCTCACCGAGGTGGTCAGACGGCTCGAAGCGGGCGGCCTGACGCTGGAGCAGTCCCTCGACCTGTGGGAACGCGGCGAGCGGCTGGCCGCGGTCTGCGAGCAATGGCTGGAAGGCGCGCGGGCGCGGCTCGCCGCGGCCATGGCGGCCCGGACCGCCGGTACCGACCCGGATCACCAGCCCGAGCCAGCCGGCCCTAGCTGACCACGCGCTCAGCCGGCCGGCCCGGCACTGACGCCGGACATCACCTCAAGCACCCCGTGGGCCAGCTGCCCGGCGTGCCCAGCGTCCTCATCCAGCGACACCTCGGCCACGGCCAGCATCAGGGCCCCGGTCATCACCACGGCCACGGCCTCGTCCATCGGTTCGGCGCTGCGGGCGAAGAAGTCAGCGTTCCGGCTGGCCCATTCGCGCAGCCGGTGCCGCATGATCAGGTCGAACCCGGGCGGGGCGTCACCGCACACGAACAACCGGGACAGCTCGCGCTGCTGAAGGCACCCGTCCAGGTAGGCGCGCGCCGCGGCCAGGAACAGCTGGCGGGGGTGGCTGCCGCCGCCGCTGCTGCTGCCGTCCTGCGGATCCCGGGCCTCTCCGGCCTCCCGGGCCTCCCGGGCGGCCTGCCGGGCCCGCCGCGCCTGGCTCTGGTGAAACTCCTCGAACAGCGTGACGTACAGGTCGGCCTTGCCGGTGAAGTGGTGATACAGGCTGCCGACGCTGGCCCCGGCCCGGGCCACGATGTCGGTGACACCGGCCTGCGCATAGCCCACCGAGATGAACACCTCGCGGGCCGCGGTCAGCAGCGCGGATCTGGTGGCGGCGCCGCGATCGGCCGGCCGGGTGGTGGGCTCCGGAAGGTTTGCTGTCATTCGCGTGTCACCGGCTACGAACCGCTCCCCACGTTAGGCGCCCGGGGTTGCCGTCCCCGGCGACAAGGTTACGCCTGCGGTCAGGTACGTAGGATGACAGCACCGGCCACCCAGAAAAGGCGGACCCCTGCGATGACCGAGTACGAGGCAGCTTCCCAGGAGGGCGCGGTTATCCCGGGCGACATGGCGCCCGCCGACCTGACCGCCCAGCCTGAGCCGGGTACCCACGCACCCGATCGCAACCTGGCGCTTGAGCTGGCCCGGGTGACCGAGGCAGGCGCGATGGCCGCCGCCCGCTGGGTCGGCCGCGGCGACAAGAACGGCGCCGATGGGGCCGCCGTGCACGCGATGCGCATGCTGATCAACACCGTGTCAATGGACGGCGTGGTGGTCATCGGCGAGGGCGAGAAGGATCGCGCCCCCATGCTGTACAACGGCGAGCAGGTCGGTGACGGCAGCGGCCCGGCCTGCGACGTGGCAGTGGACCCGATCGACGGCACCCGTCTGACGGCCAATGGCATGCCCAACGCGATCTCGGTGCTGGCGGTGAGCGCGCGTGGGTCGATGTATGACCCCTCCGCGGTCTTCTATATGTCCAAGCTGGTCACCGGGCCAGCCGCGGCCGACGTGGTGGACATCGACGCCCCGCCCGCGGCCAATATCGCCGCGGTGGCCCGGGCCAAGGGCTGCAGCTCCTCGGATGTCACCGTGGTCATCCTGGACCGGCCGCGGCACGCCCAGCTCATCGAGGACGTCCGGGCGGCGGGTGCGCGGATCAAGCTGATCACCGATGGCGATGTGGCGGGTGCGATCATGGCTGCCCGGGACGGGACCGGGATCGACCTGCTGCTCGGCATCGGCGGCACCCCGGAGGGCATCATCGGCGCGTGCGCGATCAAGTGCCTCGGCGGGGTCATCAAGGCCCGGCTCGCTCCCCGGGACGACGCCGAGCGCGACCGGGCGCTGGCTGCCGGGCACGACCTCACGAAGGTGCTGACCACCGACGACCTGGTCAGCTCCGAGGACGCGTTCTTCGCGGCGACCGGCATCACCGACGGCGAGCTGATGGCTGGCGTCCGGTACCGGCCCGGCGGCGCGGTCACCCATTCGCTGGTGATGCGGGCCCGGTCCGGCACCATCCGCAACATCCAGAGCGAGCATCAGCTGTGGAAACTGCGCGCCTACAGCTCGGTCAATTTCGACGGCCCGTGCTGACCGCATAACCCGGCCGGGCCAGCTGGGGCCGGGTACAGCGGCTGGGGCTGGGTGCCGGGCAGCGGAAGCCGGGGTCAGTAGCGGGGGCGGCGGCTGAACAGGCCGCCGCGCCGCGGCCGGGGCGTGCGGACCAGGATCCGGCCCAGCACGGCCAGCGTGTTCAGCTCGATCACCGGGCTGCCCGCGGGGGGTGGCGGCCCGGCCGGCTCCTGGTGGCCACCGGCCAGGCCCCGGTTGATCACCGTGACCCCGGACGGCACCAGCAGGTGCACCTGGCCGCCGAACGTGGTCACGTACATGGTGGTGTGCAGCCGGTGCAGCAGGGCCTCGCGCAGGTCCAGTACCACCTGGCCGCCGATCGCGGTGACCACCAGCCGGTCCGGCACCACCCACCGGCCCTCCCGGCGCTCGGTGGCGAAGAACGCGGCCACCACGCGCGAGCCATCCAGCCGCACCGGCTGATCCGCAGGCAAAGCCAGGTCACTGGTCAGCCCGGCCAGGTCACCCAGGGTGCGCGCGGTGTAGGCGCGGTGCACCCGCTGCGCGTGCTCGTCCAGGGTGAGCCGGCCATCAGCCGCGGCCTCGCCCAGCAGCGCCACCACACGCTCCCGGTCCGCGTCGGAGGCGCGCAGGTCACGCGGCGCAGACTGGGAACCCATGCCCCCACGGTAGCCGCCTTGACCGCGGCCGGCACGATCCCGGCCGGTC
>Ga0335078_10012150_pt1 | contig 12780 bp, 13 predicted proteins | sample Lox_Sample_32_FD_206711 | JGI IMG/M metagenome (GOLD analysis project Ga0335078, IMG submission 206711) | Soil microbial communities from Loxahatchee National Wildlife Refuge, Florida, United States - Lox_Sample_3.2 | ecosystem: Environmental > Terrestrial > Soil > Wetlands | place: USA... | reverse complement strand
CGGCGAGCCGCCGGCCGAGGTCCCGCACGTGCGGGTCGGCGGGCTGGCCGTCGTCCTGCGGCGGGGCGGGCAGCGCCGCCTGGTACCCGGTGGAGCCGATCACGCTGATCAGCTCCGCGGCATCCCGTCCGCCCGTGCTGGTGAAGTACGCGCGCCCCGTGGCGTAGTTGACGGTGGCGGCCACCCCGTCGAGCCGGTTCAGCCGCCGCTCGATCCGCGCCGCACAGGAACCGCAGGTCATGCCGGTCACCACCAGCTCTGCCTGGACCCGCTCGCTGGCGGTGAACGTCCCGACGTCGGTCACGGCATCCCGCCCATGTTCATCCCGCCCATGTTCATCCCGCCCCTGTCCGTCCCGCGGGTGCCCGTCCCGCCGGTGGCGGCCCCGCCTCCGGTGTACTGGATGTGGGAGTGCCCGGTGGTCACTGGCCCTACCCTGGCTCCGATGACGTGCGCGTAAGCGAAGACCATGGCGAGCAGCACCAGAAGACCAGCCAGTTTTACCGCGGTCACCTATGAATCACCTCACGCCAGGACTCGGGCCCACGGCTCACCTCGGGCGGGGATCCGGACCGTGGCAGGCCTCGTCAAACGCAGCTTACAGCCGTCGGCGCCGACCGCGGCAGCCGTGGCAGGGCAACGCGCCGCGGCGGCCAGGGAAGAACTTCCCTGGCCGCCGCGGCCGTTCGCTACTAGTTTCTGCCAGCTAAAGCATGAGGATCAGCATCAGCGCCATTGTGACGCCCATGGCGATCCTGCAGCCCACCACGGCCCCCGGCGAGTCCAAGACGGTTACCAGCCCGGAACGGCCGCCGCCCGCAGTGCGGTCATGCCCGGTCCCGCCCGGTCCGGCCGGTGAATCAGCGGCCAGGCTCCCGTCTGCGCCCGGTTCGCTGGCAGCCCCGGCAACGAGAGGCCCGGCCGACGCGCCCACCAGCGCGGGGCTCGCCGCCCCGGCGACCGCCACGGCGAGGCCGCGCCGTAGGCCGGACAACTGGTCAAGGTCCCAGATCGTGTAGCCGATAAGGACGAGCGCGAACAGGAACGCCAGGGTCGGGACGTGCAGCGTGGACATCCCGCTCATCCCGCCCATGCCGCCCATCCCGCCGCCGCCGGCGGAGGGCGCCGCCTGCGCGGCGAACATGTAGACCATCGCCGCGCTGTGCACCAGGTGCGGCGCGCAGTGCCCGGCCGCCAGCGCCCGCGCGCCGCTGGCCTGGTAGTCACGCGCCACCCGGTAGCCGAACCAGGCCATCAGCACGGCGAACACGGCTATCCAGGCGTCGTTCGGCAGCGTGGCCAGGCCCGACGCCAGCATGCCCGCCATGGCGATGCCCATCAGCAGGTGCGAGACGTCGGTGTCGGTGACGACCGCACCTCGCTGCCACGGGCGGGCCGCCACCAGCCGGGCCGCGCTGACCGCCGCGACCACGAGCATGATCGCGGCGAATATGTCCAGGATCCAGTCGGGGGTCATCACGCCTCCCGTGCGCTTGCGCTCGTCGCGGGCTCTTCGCTGAGCACGGACACGGTCTCCGGGGCCGCAGGAACGGTCCGCAGCGGCCAGTAGGCGAGCGCGAGCAGGGCAAGCAGCGGGCCCGAGTTGACGTCGGTCGCGCCGCCCGCCAGGATGCCGCCGAACGCCTGCGCGAACACCCAGATGAACGTGGCCACCACGATCGCGAGCACCAGGGCAGCCTTGGCGATCCTGGCCGGCAGGTAGACCCCGGCGGCGATCAGCACCAGCGCGGCCGCCAGGACGACCGAGGCGGCCAGCCCCTGATTGCCGATGAGCGACGCCGCGCCCTTCTGTAGGTCCTGCAGCCAGACCGGCTCGCCGCCTTCCATCCCGGCGATCATGCCGCTCACCCCCGCTGGGGCCCGGTTAGCGGGGGTCAGCGCGAAGTAGGCGAGGCTCAGCCACAGCACGGCCCACAGCGCCCGGGCGACGTGCGCGCCCACCGCCCTGGCTGCCGTGAAGGGCGCCGGAACCTGGCGGCCGGCGGGCCACAGCAGCACCGCGAGCAGCGCGTAGATGATCACCGCCCCGGGCGCGCCGTTGAGCGGGCTCGCCGCTCCGCTGAGCACCCCGCCAAGCCCCTCGCCGAACCACCACACGCCCAGCGCCCACAGGACCGAGGCGGCAAGGGCGACCCGGGCCGTCGGCCGGAACGCGATGCCCAGGCCGAGCAGCAGCTGGATCGTCGCGAAGATGGCGTTGAGCAGCACCATGTGGTGGTCGATGAGGTTCGCGTCCCAGGTGACCGGCTTCGCGATGACCGCGGGGTTGCCCGTAGCGGTCCCCGCCAGCATCTGGTTGAACCCACTGGTGAACATGAACCCCTGGTACTGCAGCACCCCGTCAAGCAGCCAGATGGCCGCAAGAACCAGTTGCAGCGCGCGCCTGGCGTCGAGCGGCGGCCTAGTGGCCGCGGGCTCGGTGCCAAAGCGCCCCCGCCACGCGGTGCGGTTCCCCGCGACGGCGACATTAGTCATCAGAACTCCTTCGGGTTATCCCGCGGACGCCGGCGCCCGCCGCGCGGCAGACGGGAATGTCAAGGCGAACAATATAAGCAACACTGCGGATGGCACAATATTACGGGTCAGATGAGTGGACATGACAGCACTTAGAAATCACAATTACCGTGGACGAGTAGGTTAAGCAGGAGCAACCCCTTCCGAGGCGAGCACGGTAAACCCCCTGACGGTATTCTGGGGGCAAGAGAATTAAACCCGGGTGCGGTATCGGATAAACCTGTCTGGGGTATCTTTAATACCTTCAGGGGGTATTACGGAGTACCATGCCGCCAAAGACCTCGGGGCAGGCAGGAGCCGGACGGCAGAGCGCACCGCACCACGCGGGCGGGTCAGCAGCGGGTACTGGCCGCGTCCTGCGCGGCGAGGCCCGCATCGGCCCGCGGCGTCCCGGGGTCGGCCGTCATGGTGACAAGGTCCTCGCGTGCCCGGGCGACGCGGGACCGGATCGTGCCGACCGGGCAGTCGCAGATGGCGGCGACCTCGGCGTAAGAGCAGCCGATCATCTGGGTCAGCACGAACGCCGTCCGCCGGTTCGGCTCGAGCCCGGCGAGCAGCAGGGCCACCGTGGCCTGGCCGCCGGCCTCCGGTGACTGCCCGGCCGACGGCATCGCGGTCAGCCGCGCGGCAAGCTGCCTGTCGCGCAGCCGGGCGCCGATCTCCGCGGCGCAGGCGCGGCGCGCGATGGTGAGCAGCCAGGACCGCACCGGGGCGTCACCGCGGAAGCCCTTCAGCGCGCCGATCGCGCGCAGGTAGGTGTCCTGGGTGAGGTCATCGGCGGCGGCAGGATCGACGAGGTGCGCGCACAGCCGCCAGACGTCCGACTGGGTCCGCTGGATGAGCGCGGCGAGCGCGCCGTTGTTCCCCCGCCCGGCGTCGCGGGCGAGGCGCGTCAGCTCATCCATGTCTGAAGCGTACGGCAGCGGCGGACTGCCACGCGACTTGCGGGAACTTTCCCGGCGTGCGCGCGCACCTACCTGACATGCAATGCGACAGGTTCCGTGCCGGCATCTCGGCCCGGATCGACGGCGAGGACCCCGGGCTGACCGACGACGATCTCGACGCCCATCTGGCGGCCTGCGCCGAGTGCCGCGCCTGGCAGCAGCGGGCGCACGCGGTGACACGGCGCGCGCGCCTTGGCGGGTGCTTCCTTGACCACGACCTCACCGCCCAGGTGATCGGGGCCGCCCCGGCCGCGGCGCCCGGTCGCCGGCGGGGGCTCACCCAGCGGGCCGGGCTGGCCGCCGTCGCGGTCGCCCAGCTCGCGATCACCATCCCCCTGCTGCTGCTCGGGCACGATCACGACGCGGGGACGCACGCGGCGCACGAGCTCGGCTCGTTCGACCTGTCGCTGGCGATCGCGTTCGCCGTCGGCGCCGTCCGCCCGGCGCTGTCGGCCGGCCTCGCCTGGCCGAGCGCCATCGCCGCGGCGGGGCTGACAGGAACCGCCATCCTCGACCTGATGGACGGGCAGACCCTGGGCGCCGACGAGGCACAGCACCTGATCGCCGTGGCGGGTGCGCTGCTGCTCATCTGGCAGGCCAGGACGAACGGTCGCGGGCGGGCCGCCGTCGCGGACCCGTTCCGCGCCGCGGCGGGCATCCTGCCCGCCGCGCAGACGGCCGCCCCGCCGGGACGCGACCCCGCCGGCCCTGCGGACGGCTTGCCTGGCTTGCCCGGGGGCGGCACGGCGGCCGCGACCTCCGGACCGGGCATCGCCGCCCGGCGCGGCGACGGCATGCCTGCCGGCAAGGGCGGCACGGAGGCGGTCGCGTGACCGCAACGCCGGAGACCGACACGCAGCAGCCCGGGCAGGGCAGCCCCTGGCCCCTGCCCGGCGCGGGAACGACCACCGCGACGCGCGAGCTCGGCCTGTCCATCGACGGGATGACCTGCGCGGCCTGCGCGGTACGGATCGAGAGGAAGCTCAACAAGCTGGACGCGGTCCGCGCGACGGTGAACTACGCCACCGCGCTCGCCCGGGTCACCGCGCCCGCCGCGATGCCCGTGGCGGAGCTGATCGCCGCCGTGGAACGCGCCGGCTACACGGCCCGCGCCCTCACGCCGGCCTACGCCGAGCCGCCGGAGGCGGCACCCGGCCCGCCGGAGGCCGCGCACCAGGCCGCCCCCGCCGAGCAGGACGACCCGGCCGACAGGCACGCGGCCTACCTGCGCCGTCGCCTGATCGTGGCGCTTGTCTTCTTCATACCGCTCACCGACCTGTCGCTGATGCTTTCCCTGGTCCCGTCGCTTCGCTTCCCCGGGTGGCAGTGGCTGCTCGTCGCCTGCACCGCGCCGGTGGCGCTGTGGTGCGCGTGGCCGTTCCACCGGGCCGCGCTCAGGAACGCCAGGCACGGCACCGCCACGATGGACACGCTGGTGTCGCTCGGCGTCATCGCCGCGTGCGGCTGGTCGGTCTACGCCATGTTCGTGCTCGACCGCGGCGGCCAGGGCGGATCGCTGTGGGAACGGCTCATCCACGACTCCGGCGGCGGCATCTACCTGGAGACCGCGGCGACGGTCACCACGTTCCTGCTGGCCGGGCGGGTCTACGAGGCCCGGGCCAGGCGCATCGCCGGCCAGGCGATGCGCGACCTCGCGGCGGCGGCCGCCAGGGAGGTATGCGTGCTCGAGCCGGACGGCACCGAGCGACTGGTCCCGGCGACCCTGCTGTGGCCGGGGATGAGGTTCGTGGTACGGCCGGGCGAGACCATCGCCGCGGACGGTGAGGTCGAGTTCGGCCAGACCGCCATCGACCGGTCCATGATGACCGGCGAGTCGGTCCCCGGTGAGGCGGGCGAGGGTGACCCGGTCATCGGCGGGACCATCGTGCTCACCGGGCGGCTGGTGGTCCGCGCGGTGAGCACCGGCCCGGATACCCAGCTGTCGCGGCTGATCAGGCTGGTTGAGGACGCGCAGGCGGAGAAGGCCGCGATCCAGCGGGTCGCCGACAGGATCAGCGGCGTCTTCGTGCCCGCCGTGCTGGCCTGCGCCGCACTGACCCTGGCAGGCTGGCTGCTCGCCGGGTCGCCCGCCTCCCTGGCGTTCAGCGCGGGGCTCGCCGTGCTGATCATCGCCTGCCCGTGCGCGCTCGGCCTGGCCACGCCCGCGGCGCTCGTCGCGGCGTCCGGGCGCGGGGCCGCCAACGGGATCTTCGTGAAGGGCTACCAGGCCCTCGAATCGTCACGCTCGGTCGATGTGGTCGTGCTCGACAAGACGGGCACCGTCACCACCGGTCAGATGTCGCTTGCCGCCGTGCGGCCGGCGGACGGGGTGAGCCGCGCCGAGCTGCTGCGCCTGGCCGGCGCGGTCGAGCAGGCGTCCGAGCACGCGGTCGCCGCGGCGATCGCCGCCGCGGCGCTGGCGGAGGCGGGGCCGCTGCCGCAGGCCGAAGGGTTCCGTGCGCTGCCCGGGCTCGGCGCCCGTGGCACCGTCGACGGCCTCGAGGTCCTGGTCGGGCGGGAGAGGCTGCTGGCCGGCCACGGCCTGGCGGTGCCTGATGTCCTCGCCGCGCAGTGCCGGGAGTGGGAGCAGGCCGGCCGCACCGCCGTGCTCGCCGGCTGGGACGGCGCGGCCCGCGGCGCCATCGCGGTCGCCGACACGGTCAAGCCGTCCGCCGCGCCCGCCGTCGCGGAACTGCGTGCGCTCGGGCTCCGCCCGGTCCTGCTGACCGGCGACAACGAGCCGACCGCGCGGGCCGTCGCCGCCGCGGTGGGCATCGACCAGGTCATCGCAGGTACGCTGCCGGCCGACAAGGCCGCCGTCATCGCCGGGCTGCGGGCCGAGGGGTACCGGGTGGCCATGGTCGGTGACGGAGTCAACGACGGGCCCGCGCTAGCCGCCGCCGACCTCGGGCTCGCCCTCGGCTCCGGAACGGACGTCGCCATCTCCGCCGCGGACATGATCCTGCTCCGCGACGACCTGCGGGCCGTTCCCGACGCGATCGGGCTGGCCCGCGCCGCGTTCCGCACCATCCGCCGCAACCTCGGGTGGGCCTTCTGCTACAACGTCGCCGCGGTCCCGCTTGCCGCGCTCGGCTTCCTCAACCCGATCGTCGCATCCGCCGCCATGACGCTGTCCTCGATCTTCGTCGTGGCCAGCAGCCTTCGCCTGCAGCGGTACCCCCTCCGCTCGGCCAGCCAGGACTAGCCAGGAAAGATCACATGCACGGTTATACCCACGACAAGGACAACTACCTCCGGCGGCTGCGCCGGATCGAGGGCCAGGTCCGCGGCCTGCAGCGGATGGTCGACGAGGACAAGTACTGCATCGACATCCTCACCCAGGTCTCCGCGGTCACCAAGGCACTGCAGGCCGTCGCGCTCGGACTGCTCGAGGAGCACCTCGGCCACTGCGTCACCCAGGCGGTGGCCCAGGGCGACGACAGCGCGGCCGAGAAGGTCAGGGAAGCCTCCGAGGCGATCGCACGTCTCGTGCGGTCCTGAACCGCCATCACCGCCAACCGAGAAATGGCATAGAAGGGAATTCAATGGCCACGACAAGCTACAAGGTCATCGGGATGAGCTGCGAGCACTGCGTGAACGCGGTGACCAGCGAACTGCGCGGCCTGGACGGCGTTTCCGCCGTGACGGTCGACCTGGTACCTAACGGCGTCTCCCTGGTGACGGTCACCAGCGAGACGCCATTGGTGGACGAAACGGTAACCGCCGCACTCGACGAGGCCGGCGACTACCGCATCGGCGAGGCCTGAAACCTCCGCGAGCCGGTCGGGGCCAGCCGGTCGGGGCCAGCCGGTCGGGGCCAGACGGTCAGGACTAGGCGGTCAGAGCCAGCCGGTCAGGCCGGGATAAGCCCGGCGATGGCCTCGTCGAGCCGCCCGGAACGGGCTTCCTCGATAAGGCCGAGCAGTTGCTGCGCGCTCATCTCGACCCGCTGCCCGAAGTCATCGGTGATCACGACGCGCCGGTCCTCGGCCGCCGCGTGGTCGATGAACAATTCAGGGCAACCGCAGTTGCAATTTCCGCATAGGACGGCAATCCGGGTAAGGCCGTTGATTTCTTGCATTTCCCGTTTCCCTCCGTCGGGTTCACGCTACGCTCACATGCTCACACGGCAAGCAGCTGCCGGTCAATATAGATCAGTATGAATTTTAAGTAATTCTCTTACGCCCGACGCGCTGCGCGCCGGTCCGGTAATTCGAAAATACCCCTAGCCGGTTTAATGAATACCCCTCCGGGGTTTTCAGAATGGCACGGCGGGCGGATTCAAGGGACTGCAGGAATCCGCGATAGAGGTGGGTGCGTCAGCGATCGTGCGTCTTCCCTGGCAGGAGCATGATCATGAAGAGTTTTGGTGTTGTGAAGGGTTTTCGGCGTGTTAATACACATAACCCTTCATGATCATGACCTGAGCTGCTCGAATGGCGTCCTAGAGTAGCGTGAGTTGCTGATGTGACGCGCTGGCCGGGGGAGCGGGCCTGGCCGGGGGAGCGGGCCTGGCCGGGGGAGCGGGCCGGGCCGGCTCGGCTTGGCCGCGCGGTGCGGCGCGGAGGGGGCGGCCGACGGCCCGGCCGACGCCGAAGCGCTCCGCGAGCTCGCGCACCTGGCCGGCGATCCGTGCCTGGTAGTCCTTGCGCGCGTACGCGCCGCGCCCGTACAGCTCGGCGTACCGTGGGACAAGCTCCGGGTGCGCCTCGCGCAGCCAGCCGAGGAACCACTCGCGGGCACCCGGCCGCAGGTGCAGCACGATCGGCGTCACGTGCGGCGCGCCGGCCGCCGCGGCCTGCCGCACCGCAGCCGCCAGCTGCGCCGGCGAGTCGGACAGGTACGGCACCACCGGCCCCATCAGCACGCCGCAGCGCAGCCCCGCGTCGTTGAGCGCGGCGCACGCCGCGAGGCGGCGCTGCGGCGCGGGCGTGCCGGGCTCGATGGCCCGCCACAGCGACTCGTCGGTGAACGCCGCGGAGACGTTGAGTCCCACGTCGGTCACCTCGGCCGCGGAAAGCAGCAGGTCGAGGTCGCGCAGGAGCAGCGTCCCCTTGGTGAGGATGGAGAACGGGTTCCGCGCGTCGCGCAGCGCGCCGATGATGCCGGGCATCAGCCGGTAGCGCCCCTCCGCCCGCTGGTAGCAGTCGACGTTGGTGCCCATCGCGATGTGCTCGCCGCGCCACCCGGGCGAGGCCAGCTTCGCCCGCAGCAGCTGCGGCGCGTTCACCTTCACCACGACCTTGGTGTCGAAGTCGTGCCCCGCGTCCAGGTCCAGGTACGTGTGCGTGCTCCGCGCGAAGCAGTAGCGGCAAGAATGACTGCATCCCCGGTAGGGGTTGATGGTGTACCTGAACATCATCCGCGAGGACTTGGGCACCTCGGACACGATCGACTTGGCCTGGACCTCGTAAAAGGTCATGCCGCGGAACTCGGGGGTGTCGAACGTGCGGGCGACCGCGCCCCGCTCGATCAGCGGCAGCGCGGTGTACCCGGCGCCATCCGCCTCGCTCGAATCGAGTCGCAAGCTGTCCCAGCGCATGACCGCCAGTCTAGAACCAGCGTTCGATTATAGCAAACACGTGTTCGGCTCGGTGCGGCGAGCGAGTTGATGAAGTTTACATTTTTGATTTGTCGGATCGCGTCGGGTAATCGGCGGCTGGCTGTTGGAAAAAGAGTCAGGAACAAAGTCAGAACGATTGGATAAACAACCCGTCGTGGGGGATAGTTAGAGGAGTTCCCACTGGCGCGCGGAACGCGGAGGTATGGCGCTATGGCGCTGTCAATGGACGAGCAGCGGATGCTCGCCGAGATAGAGCGGCGACTGACCGCCGAGGATCCTGGCCTCGCCACCAGGCTGTCCTCATTTCGCCGGCCCGGGCCGGCCGCCTCCCTCCGGACTACCCGGGGGAAGATCGTCGGCTCGATCTGCACCGTCGTCCTGCTCGCCGTCATCGGGCTGACGGTATACGCGATGATCCCCTTCCGCGCCCAGGCATCTAAAACGCCGGCCGTCCGGCAATCGTCCGCGCAGACGGCGGTCAGCGCCACGGTGCGGATCGGCCCCTCGGCGGGGAGCAGCGCCGGCTAGCAGCGGTCGGCTAGCGCCTTCGGCTAGGAGTCACGCCACAGCTGGATGAGGTACCGCTCGACGCCTTCCAGCTTGCGCTTCTCGCGCTGGAACTCATCCGACAGCGGGTCCTTGTGCTGGCTGAACAGGTCGGCGTACATCTGCACCACCGCCTCGCGGTACCGCGCGTACACCCGGACCTCGTAGTTGCCGACGCCGCCGGACAGCCGCAGCCCGGACAGCGCGGGTCCCGACGAGCCCATGTCGATCGACAGCCGCCCGCGCAGGTACAGCCGCGCCTTGGCCTCCTCGTCCCAGGCGTCGGGCAGCAGCGGCTGGCCGTCCCACTCCTCGAGGACCAGGCGGACGTCGATGTCCTGCTGCAGCGAGCCCACCCATAGTTGCTCGCGGCTGGCCGAGACGAGCACGCCGATCGGGGGCAGCGGGCCGCCGGGCGCGTCCGGGTGCACCTCCGGGTCGTGGATGCGGAACATGCGGCGGTCGGGGAAGACCGGCATCACAAGCTGGAGCAGCCTGCGGCTCACGTATCCCCCGTCGGCCACGTCCCACCTCGCTCATCACGCGTCTCGCGTCTCGCGAAGGACGCCCAGGAATGTCCCTGCACGGCGCCAGCATCCCCCAGCGCCTGGCAGCACAGCGCCCCGGATAAATGTAGACCGCCAGAACGCACCGCGTTGGGTGAACGTGGCGGAAGTGCACAGCGGAAACAGTGTTAAAAACAGAGGCGCGGGCGACCATGCCAATTTCACGGCGTTACCTATTGACTACAGCGTGCAGCCATGTAGTGTCATATCCAGATAACACATCCGCTGACCCCCAGGCGGTGCGCAATGCGTTCGGTCCCCGCTGCTCAGTCACAGCTACAGAACGTGTCTATGCGGTCACGAGCCGAAGTAATTCCGCCCTCTGCCCCGATAACGGTCTCGGTGGTGCCCGCGGTTCACGATCCTGGCGAGTCACCGGGAGTAGCCGTCGGCTCCGGCCGCCGGGCCATCGTCCTCGCGGTCTGCTGCTCCGCCCTTTTCATGGTCGGCCTCGATAACACGATCGTGAACGTGGGCCTGCCGGAAATCGGCAAGTCGCTGCACACCAGCGTGGCCGGGCTGCAGTGGACGGTGGCGGGCTACACGATCGTGCTCGCCAGCCTGCTGCTGTTCTCCGGCGCCGCGGCGGACAGGATCGGGCGGCGCACCATCTTCCAGGTCGGCCTGAGCCTGTTCACCCTCGGGTCGTGGCTGTGCAGCCTTGCCCCGTCCCTGTCCTGGCTGATCGCCTTCCGCGTGCTGCAGGGGGTCGGCGGGAGCATGCTGAACCCGGCGGCGCTCGGCATCATCACCAACGTCTTCAGCGCGCCGCGGGACCGGGCCAAGGCCATCGGCGTCTGGGACGGCGTCTCCGGCCTGTCCATGGCGCTCGGGCCGGTGGCCGGCGGCATCCTCGTCGGCTCCGTCGGCTGGCGGGGCATCTTCTGGGCGAACATTCCCGTCGGCCTGGCCGCGATCTCGCTCACCGCGCTGCTCGTGCCCGACTCCAAGGCCGAGCGGGGCCGCAAGGCCGACCCCGTCGGCCAGGTCCTGGTGATCGTGATGCTCGCCTCGCTGGCCTACGCGATCATCCAGGGGCCGTCGACCGGGTGGTTCACGCCGCGCATCACCGGATTCTTCCTGCTCTCGGTCACCGCGCTCGGCCTGCTGCTGCGCTTCGAGCCGCGGCGCGCCGAGCCGCTGATCGACTTGCGGTTCTTCAGGTCGGTACCGTTCAGCGCCGCCAACGCCACCGCCGTCTGCGCGATCGCGGCGAGCGCAGGCTTCCTCTTCCTGACCACGCTCTACCTGCAGGACGTGCGCGGCTTCAGCGCGCTGCGCGCGGGCCTCACCCTGTTGCCGATGCCGTGCATGATGGCGCTCGCCTCGCCCATCTCCGGGCGGATCGTCGCCCGCGGCGGCCCGCGTGTACCGTTCGTCATCGCCGGCGCGGCGCTCACCCTGTCCACCGCCGCGCTGTCACAGCTCAGCTCCACCAGCGGCCCGCTGTTCCTTGTCGCCACCTACGGCCTGTTCGGGTTCGGCGCCGGCATGGTGAACGTGCCCATCTCCAACGGCGTGATGGCGGGCGTGCCCAAGTCCCAGGCGGGCGTCGCGTCCGGGATGAACTCCTCAAGCCGCCAGCTCGGCCAGTCGCTCGGCGTCGCCATCGTCGGCTCGGTACTCGCCGCCAGCCTGCGCGGCACCATGCAGGGTGGCTTCCTCACCGCGGCGCACGCGGGCTGGTGGGTCATGGCGGGCTGCGGCTACGCGGTCCTGGTCCTCGGCGTCCTGTCCACCACCCAGTGGGCCCGCGCCACCGCCGCCAAGGCCGGCGCCGACCTCTGAGGATCATCCGGAACGGGAGCGTGCGGCGCCCGTCCGCGCAATTACCCGACGTGCGCCGTGCCGGTCACGCTCCGGCCGCCGTGCCGGTCACGCTCCGGCCGCCGTGCCGGTCACGCTCCGGCCGCCGTGCCGGTCACGCTCCGGCCGCCGTGCCGGTCACGCTCCGGCCGCCGTGCCGGTCACGCTCCCGCCGCCGTGCCGGTCACGCTCCGGCCGCCGTGCCGGTCACCCTCCCGCCGCCGTCAGCGCGCACCGCGGCAAGAAGCGCGTCACGCGCAATCATCGTGTGCATCTGATAGCGGAAAACGGCCATCAGATGCACACGATCATCCCGATCGGCAGGCGGATGGGAGGATGGCGATGATAACAGCAAGAAGCATCGGTGGGGCGCGCCGGACGCACCGCAGCGAGCCGCTCAGGGCCATCCGGAAAAGGCACGCCGAGGCGAATTCGGGATAACAGCAACAAGCGCGGAGCGCAACACCACCGGGATTAGGGGAACGGGGCGGGGGGCGGGGTCAGCCGCGCCCGTTCCGGATCACGGGGAGGCTCAGCCGCCGCAGCCGCAGCTGCCGCCGCAGCAGCCGCCACCGCCTCCGCCGGCCGGGGCGGCAGCGGCACCGGACGAGCGCCCGCCGAGGCCGACCGTGGTCAGCAGCTTGACCGTGTCGTCGTGGCCCTGCGGGCAAGGCGCCGGGTCGCCGGACTGGCTCATCGGCCTGGTCAGCAGGAACGTGTCGCCGCAGGCGCGGCAGCGGTACTCATAGCGTGGCACACGAGGATTTTACCCGCTCGCAGGCCGGCCGCGACAGCCGGCCGCAATACCCGGCCGCGACAG
>Ga0335078_10012148_pt1 | contig 12781 bp, 9 predicted proteins | sample Lox_Sample_32_FD_206711 | JGI IMG/M metagenome (GOLD analysis project Ga0335078, IMG submission 206711) | Soil microbial communities from Loxahatchee National Wildlife Refuge, Florida, United States - Lox_Sample_3.2 | ecosystem: Environmental > Terrestrial > Soil > Wetlands | place: USA: Florida... | reverse complement strand
TTGGTCTTTTTTCCCACCCTTCCACCCGCCACGTAGGTCTTGAGCAGGTGGTGGGGCCAGAACCTCGGGCCCTTGGTGCCGGCGAGACCTTCGAGGGTCGCGAGCACCTCATCGAGCCCCCTGGCGTCGGCCCAGTGGAGGGGCCCGTCCGGGAAGCCGGTGCCGAGGACCATGGCCCGGTCGATCTCTTCCGCGGAGGCAACTCCCTCCTGGAGACAGTATACTGCCTCGTTCACCGCCCTGGCGATGCACCGGTCTATGGTAAAGGGATCTGTCGAGACCTTCCCGACGATCCTGCGAAACTCGTCGTCTATCTTCCCTTCCGCATAGATGCCCTTGCCTGACTTTGCGCCTAAGCGACCTGCGTCGAAGAGCTTCCTCACGATCTGGGGGAAGGGGAACCTTACCCCGAAGGCCTCATGGAGTATGGGCTGAGTATGGCAGGAGACATCGATGCCCACCATGTCCACGAGGGCGAGGGGGCCCATGGGAAAACCCGCCCCCTTTGCCTGGGCGTCTATCTCCTCGGGGTTTACCCCATCCTCAACGCAGAGGAGGGCCTCGGTGATGTACTGAAGGAGAATCCGGTTGACGAGGAAGCCGGGGCAGTCCTGGGCAACGACGGGGACTTTGCCGATGGCGGCCATGGCCTCCTTCGAACGTGACACGACGGAGTGGGCAGTGTCGAGGCCCGGGATCACTTCCACGAGCTTCATCGCGTGGACGGGATTGAAGAAATGGAGGCCGAGAAAGCGGTCGGGCCTGCCCGAGAGGGAGGCGAGGTCCGTGACGGAGAGGGTCGAGGTGTTCGTGGCGAAGACCGACTCCCGGCCGCACAGGCGGTTGAGGCTCTGGAAGAGGGTGGCTTTGATCTTCCGGTCCTCCACGATCGCCTCGATGACGAGGTCAGCGGACGCGGCCTCTCCCTGCGACGTGCTCCCCTTAATGCGCCCCATGAGGCCGTCTCTAGCCTCGGGGGTGAGCTTTCCCTTCTTCACCGCGGAGGCGCACGTTGCCTCTATTCTCTTTATGCCTTGCGCCACGAGATCAGAGGTGACATCGATGAGAATGACGTCAATTGATGCTGCCGCAAGGACGTGGGCTATGCCTCCGCCCATGGCGCCTGCGCCGAAGACTGCGACTTTGGAATAGCTCATATGCCTCCTCGCCCGGCCAGCCTCTTTTAAGCAGAAGCTCCGCCGTCAATGATCAGTGTATGGCCGGTCATGAAAGATGACTCCTCGGAGAACATCCAGGCCACTGTTTTCGCCACTTCTTCTTCCTTGCCGAACCGGCCCATGGGCACCAGGGCCTTGTATTTTTCTTCCAGGGCCGGCTTTTTCGCCAGCACCTGTCTGGTGAGGCCTACGTCAATGAAGCCCGGGCAGAGCACGTTGATCCTGATGCCCTTCTTCGCATACTCGACCGCTGCCGTTTTCGAGAGACCTATTATGGCGTGCTTCGTCGCCGAATAGGCGCACTGGTAAGGCAAACCGCGGAGGCCGGCCCCTGAAGACGTATTGACGATGACGCCGGCGCCTTGCGAGACCATCTGCTCGAGCTCGAATTTCATGCACAGCCAGACGCCCGTGAGATTGATTGCCACCACTTCGTTCCACGCCTCTTCCGGGTATTTGCCGGTCAAGAAGGCCGGTCCCGTGATCCCGGCATTGTTGTGGGCGCAGTCGAGGCGGCCGTGGATACGCACGATCTCCGCCACGAGATGGGCGACCTCGTCTGCCTTCGTCACATCCGTCCTCATGAACTGGGCCTTGCCCCCGGATTTCAGCACGAGGTCGACGGTTTCGCCCCCCCCTTCGTCACTCACGTCCGAGACAATGACAACTGCCCCCTCGTGCGCGCACGCCAGGGCCGATGCCCTTCCGATCCCGGAAGCCGCTCCGGTAATGAGGATGACCCTGTTTTCCAATTGGCCCATCTTTCTTTAGCCCTCTTTGTCGCTGCCTCCCCCTGGCCTTCAGACTAAAGCTTCGGAGGAAAGGGAGTAAGCCCGTCGAAGAGCGGGTGGCCCTTCGGGTTCCCGATCCGCGCCGCCCTCAGGGCTGCCGCCTTGTAGCGGTCGAAGTCGGCAAGCTGAAGAATGGAGAGCTTCTGCGCCTCCAGCGAGCCTTCGGCGTGGATGGTGAGCACGTCCTCGTACGCAGAGGTGAGGTCCCTGACGAGCTTCACCATGCGGAGGCGGTCCTCCGTGGGCACACCGGCCTTGCCTCCGAAGTACTTCTCCATGATGGCGCGCGTCTCAGGATTGAAGAAGTCCTTTGAGGAAGGCGCCGTTGCCACAATTCCGCCTGCTATGTCCTGGATGTACTTCGTCGCCTCGTGCCAGTTATTGGCGAATTGGAACTTGCAGATGTTGGCGATCATCGGGTTCGGGTAAACGAGGTCGGAGTCCTGCTCCTTGATGCAGTGCTCCACCGCGGCCCTTCCGAGGATCTCAACGAGCTCCGTGTACATGACGAGCCAGGTGAGCTTCTCACGGACGTGCGATACCTTTTCTATGCCGTTGTACTCTGCCATGAGGGTAGCGGCGCCGGTGAAAAGCTCGAGCTCGATGGCCTTGTACGTCTCGGCGCTGAGGCGGTGGAAGTTGGCGAACATGTAGGCCACGTCCCCTGCATACTCCCACTCCCCCTTGAGGAATATCCGCTCGTTCGGAATGAAGACATTCTCGAAGGCGATGAGGGCGTCATTGATGTAGACAGCCCCTGCAATGGGATGGTCGAAGAGGTCATAATCTTCCGGTACCTCGGGCTCCGCGGAGATGAGGGTCACTCCCTTCGCATTGACGGGCACGCCAAAGGCTACGGCGTATGCTTTGTCATCCTCACGCATGGCCCTGCACGGGGCAATCAGTATCTCATTGCACGCAGGTGCCTGGCTGATGTGGGTCTTTGCGCCGGAGACGATGATGCCGTCCGCCCTTTCTTCTACGATTCTAACATAGAAGTCCTTGTGCTGCTTCTGCTGCGAGGGACGGAGGCTCCTGTCGCCCTTGACATCCGTGAGGCCCATGGCAAAGGCGAGGTCTTTCTTCTGGAGATGCTTCCGGTACGCCTCGACGTTCTCCGCATAATGGGTGCCGTACTTCTTGTCCACCCTGCGGCTCACGACAGTGACCGCGTTGAGGCCGTCCTTTGCGACGAATTTCGCTCCCGTGGGCTTGCCGAAGCAGACGCGGGCCCAGAGCTTGACCACCTCGCGGAGGCGCAGAAGGTCCTCCCTGGTCCGCTGCGGCTGGAGCGCGAAGCTTACCCGCTCCCCGTCGGCGTCGATGTCGGTGAGCAAGTCCTGATACTTCGGGTCGTTACTCATGACATAGTCGGTGGCGACCCAGTCGTTCGTGATCTTGAGGATCGGGTGCTTCGTCACATCCTCGACCTTCTCACCGTCACAGTAGACGACCCTGCCGTCCCTCAGGCTGTCCAGGAATTGCTGCGGTGTCTTTAGCGCCATGGCTTTTATCTCCTTATCTATTTACGGTGAAGACGCGAGTCCTTAGTCTCCCGATAAAAACTTCCAATTGTCCGGCCTCCGAGGGTCTCAAGGGCAGACCGCTCCACGGATGTGCATTGGTCATGAAAGAAGTGCTAGAGGCCGTGCCACAGGCTCAGCTCCTCGTCCGTGGCCACCGTGCCCGTGACGCCCCGGCCGTCCTGGCGCGCCAGGAAGAGCGCGCATCTTACCATCTTCTCTGCCGATACCCATCCCTTTCGCGCATCCTCAGTGGTCCAGAACCTCATGCCTTCCGTATCCACGGGGTCCTTCGGCTTCAGGGCATTCACCGCTATGTTGAATTTCCCCGTCTCCGCTGCAAGGCCGTAAGTAAAGCGGTCGAGGGCGGCTTTGGCCACCGCATAGGCAACCCCGGTCGGCACTGTTCCAAGGTCCCGCTCTTCGGCCGCAAGGGAGGAGATGTTGATGATGCTTCCCGATTTCCGCTCCATCATGTGGGGAAGCACCGCGCGCGCGCAAAGGAAAGCACCGGTGACGTTCACCTTGAGGACCGTCTCCCAACGCTTCAGCGGGGTCTCGGCTATGGGGTAGAAGAACGCCACTCCCGCATTGTTGACCAGTATGTCCACGCGGCCGAACCGCGACAAAGCCGCGTCCACCATTGCTTTCACGCTTGATTCGTCCGTCACGTCGCAGCGGACGGCGAGGGCTTCCCGCCCGAGGGACTCCACGGCAGAGGCCGTTTCGTGAATGGTCCCTTCGAGACCTCCCTCTTTGCGCACCTCCGAACGGGCCGCGAGCACGACCCGCGCGCCGGCGCCCGCGAGGCCGACGGCAATTGCCTTCCCTATACCGCGGGAGGCCCCGGTGACTATGGCCACCTTTCCCGTAAGCTCCGCTGACCCGTCAATCGTCATTTGCCTTCCAGCACATCCTTGGCGATGATCTCGATGACGTCATCCGAAATAGTCCACTTGCGCAGGCTCGATTCCCGCTTTATCCTGGCGGTGATCTCTGCCACCTGCTCCTTTGTCGCAGTGAGGCCGAAGGAGGAAAGCTTCTTCGCGACGACGCCCGCTCCCGTTCCTTTACCGACCACCACATCAAAGCCCTTGCGGCCGATCAGCTCGGGCAGATAAGTCTGGAACGGCCGGATTTTGGCAGCCGCCATTTTCTCGACTACGTAAACAACCATACCCGACTCGAAGGTGAATTCGTTGTTCCCGATAACCGGCTTGTTGCGGGCTATGGGGATTTTCGTCATCTCGGCCACCATGTGCGCGAGGGGATAGAGCTTCTCGAGCTTGATACCGGTATCGATGCCGAGGAGCGTCTCTATGTTGAGCGCGACCTCTTCCGTAGCCGCGTTTCCCGCCCTCTCGCCGAGGCTGTTGATAGAGGTATGTACGGCGGAAGCTCCCGCACAGACGGCAGACAGCATGATCGAGGTGGCAAGACCATGGTCGTTGTGGCAGTGCATCTCGATCGGGATACCCGGTATCCAGCCCTTCATCATCCGCACGAAATTCGCGATCGCCCACGGCAGACTCGATCCGTGGGTATCGGCGATTACCACGTTGTCTGCCCCCCCTTCGTTCACAATACCCTTGAAGAGACGCTCGATGAAATCAATAGGCGCCCTTGCGGTGTCCCAGGGCATGACGGTGGTAATAAGGCCGGCTTTCTTTGCGTGGGCAGTGGTCTCGACGAACATCTTATACATCTGATCCGCCGTGGTCCCATTCAACGCCACGTTCGCAAACCAGGGGTCGGAGGTCCCCTCCACGATGACCCCGTCCGCTCCGGCCTCAATGGCGAAATCCACCTCTTCCTTGAACCATCGGCAGAGAAAAAAGATCTTCGTCCGGGTCTTGCCCGCTTTTCGCATCTTGACAATCTCCTGGGCTACCAGGCGGTCGTCGTCGGATACGAGGGGAAATATTTCGGTGCTGGAGACGCCCATCTCGTCGAGGGCCTCATAGATCCGCAGCTTCTCTTCGGGCCTCAGCACTATGTGGGGAGCCTGCTCCGCTTCGCGAAGGGTCACGTCATGAATGCGGACCTTCTCGGGCAGCGAAAACTGGCTTCGCACCTCGTCGAGATAATTGTGTTGGGTTACCCAATACTTGTCAGTGAGATACCTCAGTTCCTTCTTCGCCATCCCCGTAACCTCCAATCGGCTCCGTTGCGGAAACTTCCTTCGAACAAGCTTTCAGCCCTGGCCATTTTCGCCTTCCGGGCTGCCTGTTGACCCCTCCTGTGGGGGTCGCCCTATCGTCCGGTAAAATGCCGCTTGAGCACCTGCGACCGGCTCTTGAGACTCCTAACCTATGGCCAAGGGTAATCGTGCAACAAATATGCCTGCGTCGCGAGGCTCCGGAATAGCGGATTTCAAGCCAATGTTCGGCCGGCGCCCGCGGCCTACTGGCCATATGCCGCACTTTTAACGGCATATGGCGATAGGTTGCCCTTTTAGCTTCATCCCGTTGATGTGGCGGTGGGGAATAGGCGCTCCACAAAATTGCGGAACGCTCAGGGGTCGAGAGGAATGAATCGCCCCCATTAGTGGCTCGGGTCAGGGAGAAACGTGGCATATTTATTGCTCGTTTAGCCTTTCGGATTGACACTTGGGCTGCACTGCAACCACCGTCCATTAGGATAAACGGGATTCAACACAATTCTCAAGACCAAGGAGGCGCACGTGACACCTGAAGAGATGGAAAAGGAGCTGAAGGCAACGAGGGACTCCCTTGAACGCCTGGAGAAGAGGGTGAGGGTCACCGAGGATATCCAGGAGATCCATCAGCTGCAAAGGCGGTACGTCAACGCCCTCATCTGCACGGAATGGGACGACTGCGCCGACTGCTTCGCCGAAAAGGGCAGAGTGGACGTCTACCTCCATGACCCCGTGGAAGGGAGGGAGAACATCCGCAAGTGGTTCAAGGAAGAACTCTCCATTACCCACGCGGGCAAGGAGGGCGACATACTCGTACAGCCGGAGATCACCATTAACGGAGACCGTGCAGAAGGCAAGTGGCTCCTCTACATGATGTATGCCTACCCGCGCACGGGCCAGATGCTCTTTTTCGTCCAGGGGTTCTACAGGAACGAGTATGTGAGAGAGCAAGGGAAGTGGCGGATCAGCCTCATGACATGGAGCGAGCGCATGGGGCTCCCAGGCGGAGGCCCTCCCACCGGCCTCTGGTAGCTGTATTATTTTGGGGTATAGGCACCCGAGAACACCATACTGAAACCCGACTCACCTGCTCTGGCACCGCATCAGTTCCCCGACACGTGGTTCCTCTGAGCGAGCATCGCGGGAGGCTCCGGGGCCCCGTCAGCTTAAAGACGAGCGGTGCCCGAAGGGCACGGGCGACTGATAGCAAGGCTAGACTATTATGGTAGGGCGTTCCTGTTTGCGGGCTGCCACATAGGGGAATTGAAACGCATAGGTTCGCAATCGAGCTCGAGCTCGTCTGGAGCGGTTAAACGGGTCGGAGACTTAAGCGTAGCTCGCGAATGAGGAGCCACGGGTCGAGGAACGTCGCTAGGGAATGGAAAAATGGTACGTTTTTCGTGGCCGCCCGCCCGCAAAACTGTTTTACGGCGCGACGACGATTTTCACTAGTCCCTTTGACGAGGCGAGCCTCTCGAAGCCTTTCTCGACCACGTCGTCGAGGCTTATGATGTCCGAGATCATTCCTTTCGTATTGAACCTGCCCTTGGCAAGAAGATCGATGCAGATGCGCACGTCTTCCTCGTCGTAGGCGATGCTTCCCTTCATCTCCACTTCCCGTACGATAAGCCCCACCTCGACAATGGGCGTCGGCTCCTCGTTCACCCCGAGGAGCATCACTTGCCCCCCGCTCCTCACGAGCTCGGAAACGGTCTGAAAAGCCTCTTTCGTGCCCGCGCATTCGTACGCCACGTCCGCGCCGATCCCGCCGTAGAAGGAGCGCACCTTCTCGCCGAGGGCCGCGCCCTCTTCAGCGGGGCTCAAGGCCACGTCGGCCCCCAGCCTGATGGCAAGCTCGCGCTTCTTTGGCGAGGGCTGGATGACCGTGATGTGACGTGCGCCGCCTATGCGAAGAAGCTGAACCGCACAGAGGCCGATCGCGCCGGCCCCGACGACGACCGCGTTATCCCCCAGCCGGAATCGGGACTTGCGGATCGCCCCCAGGGCAACACAGATGGTATCGACGAGGACCGCGTCCTCGAAGGAGACCTCATCGGGTATCCTGTGGAGCATGTCCCTGGGAAAGCGCACGCGCACGTACGGCGCGAGACCCCCGTCAAAGCCGGGGGAGATACCGTTTGTTCGCTCCATGGCGTGGACGCAGAGGTTGGGAAGGCCGTGCCGGCAGAAGTAGCATTCCCCGCACCTCCCGCTCGCCTGGACCACCACCCGCTCCCCGGGTCGCCAGCCTTCCACCCCGCTTCCGATCTCGGCCACCGTGCCGACAACCTCGTGGCCCATCACGAGGCCTGAAGGCACTGTCCCTTCGTGAAGATAGGAATGGAGGTCGCTGCCGCAGATGCCGCAGTACTTGACCCTTACCACGGCCTCCCCGGGCCCGGCCTTGGGCTTCGGCCGCTCATCGAAGCGCATCGACCTCATCCCTTCATAGACCGCAACCTTCATCGCTCCCTGCGGCGTCCCCCTTCTCTCGTTTCTCCTGTTTTCGTCACGGCCGTTTTGCGGATGTCGTCGAGCCCCTTGGCCGCTTTCAGGGCGCCATGGCCGGCGGCGGGGGACCCGGCGGCTCGAGGCGCGGCCGCCACTGCAGGTGCCTGAACTTCCACACCCCGCCCACTCTCATATACTCCGCGTCATAGATCCCCTGGAGCCAGTATCGCGCCTGCCAGGTCCGGTGGTCCGCATACATGATGTACATGAGCCAGTTGCCCTTTGCCGAGTCGCCATCGACGGTGATCTGTGGGTGGACCGCGAAGATGCCCTCCTTGCCGACGTGGATCCGGGAAAGCATCTCCCTGAAGAACCTCGCGATCCCCTCCTTGCCCTTGATCAACCCGCCGAACTCCACGTCGATGGAGCTCTCCTCGGCAAAACAGTCGATAATCGCGTCCCAGTCTATGAACGTCAGGGCGTTCATGTACCGGTGGTGGAGCTGCTTGATCTGCTCAATGTCCTCTACTGCCCTGAGCCTCTTCTCCATCTCCTCCAGGGTCATGGCTCAAGCTCCTTTGCTTTCGTCGCTACTTTCCGAGGTCTTTCACAACCTTCTCGAAGTAGTCGAGCGATTCGGGATTTCCCAGGGCGTCCCTGTTCGTCACTGTCCTGCCGTTCATGATGTTCGTGACGGCGCTCTCAACCTTCTTCGCGTTGAATGTGTAAGGGATGTCAGGGACCTCGATGATGAGGGACGGAACATGGCGGGGCGAAGCCTTGTCCCTGAGATTGTTCTTTATCTTAGTCTTCAGCTCATCGGTGAGGGCGGCTCCGGCGGCGAGCTTCACGAAAAGAAGCACGCGCTGGTCGCCTTCCCAATTCTGCCCGATGGCGAGGCTGTCAGCGATCTCCTCGAATTTCTCGACTATGTTGTATATCTCCGCGGTGCCGATGCGGACGCCCGAGGGTTTCAGGATGGCGTCCGACCTGCCGAAGAACGTCACGCCCTTCGTATCGCTGTAAAACTCGACATAGTCCCCGTGGCGCCATATCCCGGGGTACACGTTGAAGTAGGCGTCCTTGTAGCGTGAATAACCGGGGTCGTTCCAGAAAGAGAGGGGCATGGACGGGGCAGGCGCCTCGCACACGAGCTCCCCCTGTTGATCGTAGATGGGCTTTCCCTTGTCGTCGTATGCCTTGACCTTCATGCCGAGGGCCGGCCCCTGAAGCTCGCCTGCGTATACGGGGAGCACCGGGGTCCCCATGCAGAAGCAGCCGTTGATGTCGGTGCCTCCGGCAAGGGAATTGAAGTGGATGTCTTCCTTGATGGCCTGATAGACGAATTCGAAGCCTTCAGCCGAAAGGGGGGATCCGGTCTGGCCCATGGATTTCAGACTGGAGAGATCGAACTTGTCCTTGGGTCTGTAATTCTCCGCCTTGAGGAGGTTGATATAGGTGGCGCTTGTCCCGAAGAAGGAGATCTTCTCCTCATCCACCAGCTTCCACATGGCGCCCATATCCGGGTAGCCCGGGTTGCCGTCGAAAAGGACCAGCCTTGAGCCCGCGCCGAGGGCCCCCACGAGCCAGTTCCACATCATCCACGAAGGGGCGGTCATGTAGATGATCGTATCGTCTCTGGTGAGATCCGAGTGAATGATGAGCTCCTTGAGCTGATTGATGAGGATGCCGCCCACGCTCTGGACCATGCACTTGGGCTTGCCCGTGGTGCCGGAAGAGAACATCACATAGAGGGGATGACTGAAAGGCACCTGCTCGAACGTGAGGGTCTCGTCCGACGAGAGAAAGTCCTTATAGAGCATCGACTTGGGCACGGCTGCGATGTCGGGCGTTTGCGAGGCATAGGGTACTACCACTACCTTCTGTATCGACGGCACCGCTTCCACGATCGACTTGACCGCGGGCAGGAGCGTAAAGGGCTTATTCTTGTACAGGTAGCCGTCGACGGTAAAGAGGATCTTCGGCTCGATCTGGCCGAACCGATCTATGACCGCCTGCACTCCCAGCTCCGAGCCGCACGATGCCCAGGTAGCGCCCAGGCTCGTCGCCCCGAGCATGGCCATGGCCGTCTCACCGATGTTGGGCATGTAGCCGACGACCCTGTCGCGCTTCGTGACGCCGAGGGCCCTGAGAGCATTGGCGATGCGGGCTGTCGTCCGGGCCAGCTCCTCGTAGGTCGTGGAGACCGAAGGCCTCGTCTCAGCCTTGAAGATAATGGCTGTCTTCTTGTCCCTGTATCGCAGGAGGTTCTCCGCGAAATTGAGCTCCGCTCCGGGGAACCAGTCGGTTCCGGGGAACCGGCTCAGGTCCGTCACCACCTTGTCGTACTTCTTCGATGCGATGATGCCGAGGTAGTCCCAGACGGCCGCCCAGAAATCTGGGATATTGTCGATCGACCAGTTGTAGAGGTCGAAATAACCGGAAAAAGCCTTGCCGCACCGCTTTCCGGCGAAGTCCATGAATTTTGTCATGTTGGCGTTCTTGATTCTCTCCTGGGAAGGCTGCCACAAGGGTTTTTTCATTACCTATTCTCCTTTCAGCTATTTTTGTAGGACAAAAGCCCGCGTTGCTCTCTTCCGTCCGGTCGGACATTAGGGGCTCAAATTGCTCTGGCGATCCTCGAGCCATCGGCGATGGCATCTATGATCATGTTGGGCTCCCTGGAGTCGCCTATGGCGTAGACTTCAGGGGCGCACCCCTCCAGACCTTTCAGAAGCTCGGTGTTCGGCCGCAGCGGCATGGCCGTCACGATCGTATCGGCTTCGATGAGCTGCCTTTCTCCTTCCTTCGTGACGATGGCCAGTCCCTCGCCCGTTATCTTCTCGTACGTGACGCCGGCCTTCATCACCACCCCCTTATCCTTCAGCCAGTTAAGGAGGTACGGCTTGAGGAGCGTCTCCAGCAGGCCTTGGCCGATCTCGGGAGCAGTCTCCAGGATCGTCACCTTTCTGCCCCTCTTGACGAGGAACTCTGCCACCTGGCAGCCGTGGATGCCTCCTCCCATGATGACGACCCTCTTCCCGAGGGGCATCCAGAACCGCGTGAGCCACCTGAGCAATGCAGGACCGAAGACCCGTACGTACGCCTTGAGCCTCCGGTGCAGGTCCCGGCTCGTCATCACCTTGGGGCTGTCCATGCCCGCAAGGTCCGGCTGATCGTGCGTTCCTCCGGCGGCGACGATGAGCACATCGGGTTTGATGCGGGTCACAAGAGACCTGTCCACCTCTACGCCCCTGCTCACCCGTACGCCAAGCTTCGTCACCTGGGCCGCGAGGTATCGGACAAGGCTCGCGAGGTCTTCCCTCTCGGACCCTTTCACGAGCGCCGCGAGCGGAAGGGAGCCGCCCACTTTCCGCTCTCTCTCGTAGAGCATCACCTCGTGCCCCCGCAGCGCTGCTACCCTCGCCGCCTCCAACCCCGCCGGACCCGCGCCTACCACCATGACCCTTTTCTTCGGGTCCGCCGGCTTGATCTCGTATTCCCGCTCCCTCCCGAGGGAGGCATTCACCCGGCAGTAAACGGGCTGGCCGTGCTCGCCGAAGTCAAAGCAGCTGATGCAGGCCGTACACGGCGCGATATCCCCCGGCCTCCCCGACGCGATCTTGTTGGGGAGCTCCGGATCTGCCAGGAGCCTCCTGTTGAGGCTGATAAAATCTGCCATGCCCCGCCGCAGGGCCCTCTCTCCCAGGATCGGATCGAGTCTTCCCACGGTGATGACGGGCACGGAGACTGCCTTTCTTATCGCTGCGGCTACGGGCAGGGTTACGCCGGCCCCGTGACGGCTTCCGTCGAGGGCCCCATCGAGGGGCTCGGGCGATACCGGATAGAAATAGACGTCCGGAAAGTGCGTGCTGTCCCGCAAGACGTCATCCTGCGGTCTCGAATAGAACTCCCCCCTCACCTCGATGGCATCTGCACCGGCGGATTGCAGGATCCGGGCGATCCCGCTGCTCTCCTCAACCGTGATGCCTTGTTTCAGTCCCGGCTCCACGCCGTTGATGAGGGAGATGACCGCGAAGTCCTTGCCGTTCCGCCTCTTGACCTCCCTTACGATCTCGACGACAATCCTGGCCCTATCCTCCAGACTGCCGCAGCCGTACGCATCGCCGCGCCTGTTCCACGCCCGGGACAGAAAGCTGTTGAGGAGATGGTTCGTGGCGCTGTTGAGCTCTATGCCGTCGAACCCCGCCTTCTGAATCCTCTGGGCCGCTTCGGCGAACAAATTCACTATATCGCCTATTTCGGGAACAGTCAACTCCCGGGCCCTTGCGAATTGGGGCCTGGGAGATTCGTTCTTCGGAAGGGAAGACGCCGCGGCAGGCTCACCGGGGAGAAAAGGCGGCTGCATCGGTCCCAGGTGGAAGAGCTGCACGAAGGCGGGGATTCCCTGCCCGTGGATCGTCCGGGCCAGCTCTGCAAAACCGGGGATATACTCGTCCTTGTCGATGCGATAGCCCACGGGCGCTTCAAGACCGAGAGGCGCCGACGCCACCACGATGAGGCCGACACCACCCCTGGCCAGCACATCGTAGAAGTCGATGTTCCGCTGGTCCATGAAGCCTCCCGGCTTGTCGTGGTAAAAGAGGTGCGTGCCGTTCTTGATGATCCTGTTCTTTGTGGCCACCGATCCGATGCGACCGGGCTCGAGGAGCCTTTTGA
>Ga0335078_10012147_pt1 | contig 12781 bp, 13 predicted proteins | sample Lox_Sample_32_FD_206711 | JGI IMG/M metagenome (GOLD analysis project Ga0335078, IMG submission 206711) | Soil microbial communities from Loxahatchee National Wildlife Refuge, Florida, United States - Lox_Sample_3.2 | ecosystem: Environmental > Terrestrial > Soil > Wetlands | place: USA... | reverse complement strand
GGATGAGAGCGATCCCAGGTCGTGGACAGATCGAGCACGCCGAGCTGGCGCCCGGTCGCCGGGTCGTGCACCGGGGCCGCCCAGCACACCCAGCCGTGCACGCAGCTGGAGAAATGCTCTGCGGAGTACACGGTGGCCGCACGGTCCAGCCGGAGCGCGAGGTCCAGGGCGTTCGTCCCGACGCTGGCCTCGTCCCAGCGGCCGCTCGGGACGAAGTTGACCTTCTCTGCCCGGTCCCGCATCACCGCGCCGCCGTACGTCCACATGATGCGGGCACCGGGATCGGTGACCGCCACGACGAGCTCGCCGTCGTCCGCCGCCGCCCGCAGCTGGGATTCGAACTGCCGGACGGCGGCATTGAGAGGGCTGGCCTGCCACGCGTGCTGGGTCTCGCCGGCGTCAGCCAGGGGCGCCTCGTGGACCTCGGGCATGACGTGCGCGGCCGAGCGCTCCCAGCTGGCCGCGATCTCGGTTCGCACGCCCATTTCCACCGCGCTGGCGGGCTGGTTGTCGCAGATCGCCGGGACGTGCAGATCCCAGGCGCGGGCCAGGTGGGAGCGTCGGCGGTGCAGTTGCGCGCGGGTAAACATGATCAACCTCGGAGCCGTGGCCATGCCCGCAACTCGCGAGCATTGCGGCATCATCAGCCAGCGCCAGAAGACCAGGGTAAGGCCGAACGTCCCGGGAAACCTAGCCGTCGGTCCTCTGCCCGGGGTCCAGCAGGAATGACGTCACCGCGTCGGCGAAGCCGTCCGGGTCTTCCCAGAAGAGCAGGTGACCCAGCCCGGGGAAGGTCACCAGCCGGGCGCCCGGGATGCTGCCCGCGAGCAGCCTGGCGTTGCGCGGGTCGACGACGCGGTCCGCGCTGCCGTGCAGGACCAGCGTGCGCGCCCGGATGCGCGCCTGCCTCCGATGGCCGACGTACCGGGCTCCCGCGACCGCCTGCACCGACAGCGTCTTCTCGTCCGGCCGCCGCGAGCGCTGGAACTCCACCAGCCGGTCGACGAGTCCCGGGCGGTCGGTGACGGTGCGCGCCGACAGTGCATTTTCGGTGTGGCGGCGCAACGTCGCCTCGGCCGGCATGCCGTGCGTCGCCGCGATCAGCCGCACCGAGGCCGCCGGCATCGGGTAGCCGAAAGGCCAGCCGGGCGTGGTGCAGGCCAGCACCAGGCGGTCGACCCGCTCGGGATGGGTTATCGCCAGCTCCTGGGCCACCATGCCACCAAGGCTGGCGCCCAGCACGTGGGCCCGGCCGACGCCTGCGGCGTCGAGCACGGCCACGACGTCGCCGGCCATGTCCGCGACCGCGAACGAGCCGGCCGGCCGGTCGCTGCGTCCGGTGCCCCGGTTGTCCACCAGCACGAGCCGGAACCGGTGCCGTAGTTTGCGCAGCACCGGCTCCCACCCGGAACGGTCGAACCCCATGCCCTGGACCAGGACCAGCCAGGGCCGTCGCCGGTGCACGGCTCCGCGCAGCTCAAACGCGATCTTCAGCGGGCCGCTGCGAGCATACCGGTCCCTTCTCACGCCACGCCCTCCGAGCCGGCCGATGCATATAGCAAGCACCTTGCTAACTATATCAACCATCAACCGCGAGCGCAGGGTCTGGCGCTACTCAATTGACGCAACCTATCGGTTGCCATATGGTAGCAACCAAACAGTTGCTACATGATGGAGGCAGTCGTGCCGTTCCCTGATCGCATCGAGCGCACCGTCGAGATCGCTCACCCGCCGGCCAAGGTATGGGCGGCGCTCACCACGGCCGAGGGGCTGAGTGCCTGGTTCGGCCGGGAGGCCACGATCGACCTGCGCCCGGGCGGCTCGGCCCGGATGCACTGGGATAGCGGCCACACCGCCGACATGCGGGTGGAACGGGTGGAGGAACCGACGGTGTTCGGCTTCACCTGGCATATCTACGGGCTGCCCGAGGACGATCCGCGTCGCACCTATGTGGAGTTCACGCTGGAGCCGGCGGGTGGAGGCACGCGGCTGACCGTGGTCGAGTCCGGTTTCGCGCAGCTTCCCCAGGACGCCTACCGCACGGCCTACGACGGCAACACTCAAGGGTGGGCGAGCGAGCTGGGCGAGCTGGCCGACTACCTCGATGCCGCCGCCTGACATCGAGGCGATCGCCGAGCAGGTCTTCGTCGCCCTGGCCGACCCGAGCCGGCGCGCCATCTTGGCCGCGCTGGCCTCGGGGGGCCCGGCCACCGCCACGGACCTGGCCGGCCGGCTGCCGATCACCCGGCAGGCGATCGCCAAGCACCTGGCGCTGCTGGCCGAGGCCGGCCTGGTGACGGCCGAGCCGGGGGAGCGGCGCCGGGTGCGGTACCGGCTGCGTTCCGCGCCGATGCAGGTGGCCCAGCAGTTCCTGGCCGCGCTGGCGCGCGACTGGGACAGCCCGCTGGACGCGCTGAAGGATCACCTCGACCAGCATGCTCGCGGATCCGGGTGACGGTGATCGGCGCCTGAGCATCTCGAAGAGGGAGAACCGACGGTGAACGTGGAATCGCGGCGCGCGGCCGCGCCGCCGTTCGCCGGGTTCTACCTGGCCATCTGGGCGCTCGCAGGCGTCGTGGCGTACGCGCTGGACCGGCCGCACGGGGCGCTGGCGGCCGGCCTGGCGGTGATCGCGGCGGGTGCCTATGAGCTCACGCCGGTCAAGCGGCACTTCCGCCGGCGCTGCCGTGAGGAGGCCGGTTCCGGGCTGGGGTTCGGGCTCTGCTGCGTCGGATCGAGTATCGGGCTGATCGCGATGCTGGTGGCGCTGGACGTGATGAGCCTGTTCTGGATGTCGGTGGTCGCCGTGCTCGCCTCCGCCCAGAAGCTGCTGCCCGCGAAGGCCGCGATCGACGTTCCGCTGGCGCTGGCGATCGTCGGGCTCGGGTTCGTGATCGTCTTCGCGCCCTCGCTCGTTCCGGGCCTGGTGCCGCCAGCGATGTTACGACAAGAAACCGACAGAACTAAACTAAGGAGACAGGCCATGACCGGTCACAAGACGGGGACGCGCGAGGAGTGGCTTGCCGCGCGGCTGGAGCTGCTCGAGGCGGAGAAAGAGCTGACCCGGCGCGGAGACGAGGTGGCCCGGCGACGGCAGGAGCTGCCCTGGGTCCGGGTCGACAAGGACTACCGCTTCGAGACCGACCAGGGCCCGGCGTCGCTCGCCGACCTGTTCCGCGGCCGCTCGCAGCTGCTCGTCTACCACTTCATGTTCGGGCCCGACTACACCGCAGGCTGCCCGTCCTGCTCGGCGATCGCCGACGGCTTCAACGGCTCCGCGGCCCACCTGGCCGGCCACGACGTCACGCTCTGCGCGGTCTCGCGGGCGCCGTTCGCCAAGCTCGACGCGTACCGGCGGCGGATGGGCTGGAGCTTCCCGTGGGCGTCCTCCTACGGCAGCGATTTCAACTTCGACTTCGGGGTGGCGCACACCATCCAAGAGTGGGAAGCGGGAGTCGTCGCGTACAACTTCGGCCACGAGGACCTGCGGCCCGCGGCCGACCGGGCGGGGGCCCTCGACGCGTTCAGCGAGTCGATCGTCGGCACGAACTGGGAGACCTACCGGCGTGAAGGACCGGGCATGAGCGCTTTCGCCCGTCAGGACGGCACCGTCTACCACACCTACTCGACGTACGCGCGCGGCCTGGACGTCCTGTGGGGCATGTACCAGTGGCTCGACCGCGCGCCGCTCGGCCGTAACGAGGCCGGCATGTGGTGGCGCCGCCACGACGAGTACGACAACCCGTGAGCGAGATTGCCGCCGGTTACCTGGCCGGTCAGACGGTCAGGAGCGCCTGGGTCGGTGACAGGCGGGCGGCGCGGATGGCGGGCAGCAGCCCGGCCAGCGCGCCGATGATGACCGCCGCGGCCAGGCCGCCGGCCCAGGCCTGGGGCGGGATGACCACGGGCTCGCCGTGCCCGCGGGCATAAGCGCCGGTGGCGGCCGCGCCGGTGATGACTCCGGCGGCCCCGCCGGCCAGGGACAGCAGGATCGCCTCGGCCAGGAACTGGGCGCGGATCTGGCCGCGGGTGGCACCGAGCGCCCGGCGTAGCCCGATCTCGGAGCGGCGTTCCAGCACGGAGATGACCATGATGTTGGCCACCCCGATCGCGCCGACCAGCAGCGCGACCGCGCCCAGGCCGAGGAACAGGGTATCCAGCGCGCCCCTGGCGTCGGCCTGGGCGGTGAGCGCAGCCGAGGGCTGGGAGACGGTGACCTGGCCGGGGTTTTCTGGATTGGCCTGCGCGCCGAGCAGGCTATCGACACTGGTGACGGCGGCCTGGGTGTCGACGGTGCGGACGTAGACCTGCGACGGATGGCCGTCGAAGTGCAGGTATTCCTCCGCGGCCGGGAAGCCGACCAGGACGGCCGAGTCGATCTCCGGAGCCAGCACGGCCCGGTTGAGGATGCCGGTCACGTAGAACCACCGGCCGCCGGCCCAGATCCGCAGCCCGGGCCGGATCCGGTCGATGCCCATCAGCCGCGCCGTGACGGCGCCGAGCACCGCGACCGGCTCGCGGGCAGTGGCGGCGTTGAGGAACTGGCCCTGCGCGAGACTGGTGCCGGCCACCGCGGGCAGGCCCAGGGTGGCGGCATCGACGGACAGCGCGTTGGTTTCGATCGAGGGGATGAGCGGGGACTTGTAGGCGCTGACGCCGGTGACGGTGCCGGTGTCCTGCACCGCGGCGACCCCGGGCAGCCGGGCGATCATGCCCGGCGCCGCCTCCGGCAGTTCGGCGGGGCCGCCGGCCAGGGTCTGCCCGTCGGTGACGGTCAGCAGGTTGGTGCCCAGGCGGGCGATCTCAGCCAGCAGCCCGGCGGAGGAGGAGGCGGCCAGGCCCAGGACGGCGACGATCGCGGCGACCCCGATCGCGATACCCAGCGCCGACAGCCCGGCGCGCAGCTTGCGGGCCCGCAGCCCGGTGCTGGCCAGGGCAGCCAGGTCGGAGGGGCGCAGCCGGGCCGCGGCCGGGGCGGCCGGCCGCGGCGAGGTGGCGGTCATGACAGTCCTTCCCGCGCAGGCGGCCGGGCGCCGGTGTCGGCGGTGATGTGCCCGTCGAGCATCTCGATGCGCCGCCGGGTCCGGGCGGCGACCGCGTGATCGTGGGTGATGATGACGACCGTGGTCCCGGCGGCGTTGAGCTCTTCCAGCAGGGCCAGGATGACGGCGCCGGTGGCCGAGTCCAGGTTCCCGGTCGGCTCATCGGCCAGCACCACCGGCGGCGCGCCCGCCACCGCCCGCGCGATCGCGACCCGCTGCCGCTCGCCGCCCGACAACTGGCCCGGCCGGGCGGCGGCCTTGTGGGCCAGGCCGACCCGGTCCAGGGCCTGCAGCGCCAGCCGCCGCCGGGCGCTGCGGCGCAGCCCGGCGTACAGCAGCCGGTCGGCCACGTTGGCCAGCACCGTCTCGGGCTCGGCCAGGAAGAACTGCTGGAACACGAACCCGATCCGCCGCGCCCGCAGCGCGGACAGTTCCCGGTCGGTCATCCGGGCCACGTCCAGGCCGGTTATCCGTACCGTCCCGGCCGTCGGCCGGTCCAGGGTGCCCATCAGGTGCAGCAGCGTGGACTTGCCCGACCCGGACGGGCCGGCCACCGCCACCAGTTCCCCGGCGGCCACCGCCAGGTTCGCCCGATCCAGCGCCCGCACCGGCGGCTGCCCCGGGTATACCTTCGACACCTGCGCCAGCTCCAGCACCGGCATCGCGCCCGGCCCGTCCCGGCGGGCCAGGGCCGTCCCGGCGCCGGCCATGACGCCGGTCATGACGCCGGCACCACGACGCGCTGGCCCGGGGTCAGCGCCCCGGTCACCTGCACCAGCCCGGAGTCGTCGTCGAAGATCCCGGGCGTCACCGGCACCCAGCGCCGGGTGGTCCCCGGGCCGGCGATCTCCACGACGTACCCGCCCCAGGCCTGCGCCAGCAGCGCCCCCACCGGCACCGCCAGCACCGGGCCGGGGCTGCTCGCGGTGGTGATGTTCACCGTCACCGGCGCCTGGTCCAGGGAGCCCGCCGCCTTGGGATCGGTCAGCGTCACCTGCACCGGGATCGTCGTGGCCGGGTTCTGCCCCGGCCCGGACGCGGTCGCCTCGGTCGCCACCGTGCCGACCGAGGACACCAGGCCCGGCATGGTCGCCCCGTCCGGCAGGGTCACCGTCACGGTGTCACCCGCCTTGACCTCCGACTGGTCGGAGGCATCCAGCGGGATCGTCACCGCATGCCGGTCCGAGGTCGCCGCCAGCACCGGCCCGGAGGCCGGACCGCCCAGGCTCCCGGTCACCTGGCTGACCCGCAGCGCCTCCGGCTCGAACACCACCTGGCCCAGGGACAGGCTCCCCGGCGGGCTGGGGACCCCCAGGTGCTCGTCCAGCCGCTGCACCGCGCCTGCCGTCTCCCACGAGTAATAATCCCAGCCCAGCGCGACGATTTCCGCGCGGCCGGCGTAGCCCAGGTGCACGAGGTCGTGGTTGAGCTGGGACACGTCCTGGCCGGTGATCCCCTCGTCCAGGACCCGCCACGCCGGGACCCGGCCGTACAGCAGTACCGTCGGGGAACCGTTACCGGTCTGGTACAGCGCCTGCCCCTGCCGGATCACCTGCCCCGGTGACGGCAGCCAGGTCAGCGTCCCCCCGCCCTGCCCCCGCACCACGTAAGAGTTCGCGTACCCCAGCGTCGCGGTCACCGGCGTCACCGCCGACAGGTCCTGCCGGGTCACCGCCGCCGTCGCCGGCGCGGCCGACCCCTGCCCCGCGGCCCCGGACGAGGCGGCCGGGGAAAACACCCCGGCCCACCACGCCGGCACCATCCCGGCCGCCACCGCCACCACGCCCAGGGCCACCCAGCGGCCACGGCCGCGCGAGACCGCCTCGCTCACGCCTCTCACCCCCACGCCAGCAGCGACCCTGCGGGCTCCAGCCGCTCGCATTCGTTCATCGCGGTCCTGACCTGCGGCGGAGGCGGACGCGGGACTACGATGTCGAAAACCGGGCGCCCCTGCGAATCGACGGTGGGGTCGGGCCAGTCCGGCACCCCGTGCGAGCGCATGCACCCGGCGAATTCCCGCCCGGCGTTCACCGCCCGCTCCACCAGGGCCTGGGGACAGACGCCGGCCAGATAGCACTGCCGGAGCGAACTGGCGCTGAGCGACCCGCCGGTGGCCGGGAGCAGGTGCTGGCAGGTTCTCTGGCCCGCCTGGAGCCGGGAACTGCTGACCCCGAGTTCCTGCGCGGTGACCTTAGGGGGCGCTCCGCCGGCGGGATCGGGAAAGTCCGGCATCCCGTGGATGCGCATGCACTGGGAGTAGGCGACCAGCTGGGAGTTCACTGACCCGCCCGGATTCGGTGAGCTGCCGGACCCGGTGGCTGACGGGCGGCCGCTGCACGCCGCCAGCAGGGCCAGGCCGGCCGCGGCGATGATGATTGGCTTCATGCCGGCCGTTCTACGCCCGGGCGGGTGACATCAGCGCTACCGGCGATGTTGCACGGATGTCATGCCAGCCGTCGCATGATGGCGGTATGCGGGTGCTGGTGGTCGAGGACCATGCGACGCTGGCCGGCCGGATCGCTCAGGGGCTGCGTCAGGCCGGGATGGCCGTGGACGCCGTGTACGACGGCGCGGCGGCGCTGGAGGCGGTCGCGCAGACGGACTATGAGGTGGTCGTGCTCGACCGTGATCTGCCGGTCGTGCACGGTGACCGGGTGTGCCGGACGGTGGCCGGTTCCGGCCCGCGGATCCTCATGCTCACCGCCGCCGGCGGCGTCGATGACCGCGTCGACGGGCTGGAACTGGGCGCAGATGACTACCTGCCCAAGCCGTTCGCGTTCGCCGAGCTCGTCGCCCGGGTCCGGGCGCTGTCCCGCCGCGGGCCGTCCGTGCCGCCGGTCCTGCGCCGCGAGGACCTGACCGTGGACCGCGCCCGGCACCGCGCCAGCCGCGGCCGCCGCCCGCTGTCCCTGACCCGCAAGGAGTTCGGGATCCTGGAGACGCTGCTGGCGGCCGACGGCACCGTGGTCAGCGCGGAGGAACTGCTCGAGCACGTGTGGGATGCCCACGCCGACCCGTTCAGCAACATCGTCTCGGTGACGATGGCCCGGCTGCGGCGCAAGCTCGGCGACCCGCCGCTGATCGAAACCGTGGTGGGCAAGGGGTACCGGATGTGACCCGCCCGCGGCCGTCCGTCCGGGCCCGGCTGACCCTGCTGTATACCGGCCTGTTCGCCGTGTGCGGGGCGGTCGTCGTGGCGGTCAGCTACGCGCAGGTCGCGCGGCTGCCGGCGCAGGCACAGGACCAGGGGAATGGCCGGCACCTTACCGCCGCCGACCTGGCCAGATTTGCGGCGCAGTGCCGGTCAGCCGAGCAGAGCGTCCATCCCGACGCGCACGTCCTGGCCAAGTGCGCCTCGTACTTCCAGCAGCAGGGCGCGCAGGGCCAGCGTCACCTCACCCTGTCGCATCTGCTGCAGTACTCGCTGATCACGCTGGCTGTGGTCATCGTCCTCGCCGCGGTCCTCGGCTGGATCTTCTCCGGGCGGGCGCTGCGCCCGGTGCACCGGATCACCAGGGCCGCCCGCGCCGCGTCGGAACACAACCTGTCGGCGCGGGTCGCGGCGACGGGTCCCCGCGACGAACTCCGCGAACTGGCCGAGACGTTCGACGAGATGCTCGGCCGGCTCCAGGCCGCGTTCGAGGGCCAGCAGCGGTTCATCGCCAACGCCTCACACGAACTGCGCACCCCGCTCGCGGTCATGCGCGCGACGGTCGACGTCGTGCTGGGCAACCCGGACAGCACGCCTGGCGACCTGCGCGGCATGGCGGCGGACATCCGCGCCGCGGTGGATCACGCCGAGCAGCTCATCGGCGCGCTGCTCATCCTCGCGCGCAACGAGCACGGGCTCACCGTCCACGAGGAGGTCGACCTGGCCACGGCCGCCGAAGACGTCCTCGACACGGCCGGCCTGAGCGACCGGCGGGTGCACGCCACGCTGGAGCCCGCCGTCATATCGGGCGATCCGGTGCTGGCCGAACGCCTGATCGCGAACCTGGTCGATAACGCGGTCCAGTACAACGCCGCCGCCGGCGAGGTCTGGATCAGCACCCGCACCGTGGCGGGCCGCAGCCAGCTGACCGTCGCCAATACCGGCCCGGTCGTCAGCCCGGCCGACGCCGGCCGCATCTTCCAGCCGTTCGAGCGGCTCAGCGAGCGCACGTCCCATGACGGTTTCGGGCTCGGCCTGGCCCTCGTGGCGTCCATCGCCGCGATCCACGGCGGCGCCGTCACGGCCCGCCCCCGGGACGACGGCGGCCTGTCCGTCACGGTCACCATGCCCTCGGCTCGCGCCCCGGCTAACCCGTTCACCCGTTGAGGATCCGGGCCTTCTGCTGCTCGAACTCGGCCTCGGTCAAGATGCCGGCCTGCTTCAGCTCGCCGAGCTGTTTCAGCTGGGCGAGCCGCTCGCCCATGTCGGGCGGCTGGGCCGGAGCGGGCACCGGGGCGGCGGCTGCCGGGGGAGCGGCGGGTGCCGGAGCGGCGGCGGGTGCCTGCGGCGGCGCTGGGGGCGGTGGAGCGGCGGCGGCCGCGGCCTGGTCGTGCGCCGCCCATCGCTGCTGCTGCCTGCGCTGGATCCGGCCATGCACGGAGCTGGCCACGGCCACCGTGGCGGCGGTCTTCAGTATGCCCATCGTTATCTCCTTTTCCCGCTCAGGCGGGCTCCGTCGCATCCAGGGCCGCGACCACGTCGCTGGCGGATATCCCGCCGTCGGCGATGAAGCGGGCGCCGTCGTGCCGCCAGGTGCTGATCAGGCTCAGGACCCACCGGTTCTCGTAGACGATGACGGCGGCGACGCTGCCGGGCTGGATCGCGCCGGCGATCTCGTCGACATCGCTGCGGTCGAGCAGTCCGGACGAGGCGCCTGCCCAGGCGCTCAGGTCGACGCCGTCCGGGTTGGCGACCTCGCTGACGTCGACCTTGCTGGCGTTGCCGGCCGAATCCTTGGTGATGAACTCCACGTCCAGGATGCCGATGACCCCCTGGTCGGCGAGGGAGAGCAGCTGCTCGAAGCCGGGTGCGCTGATGTGCGCGCCGGGAAACTCGATGGCGAGGAAGTCGATCGGACCCAGCTCGTCGTCCGGGTCAGGCTGGGATGGTTCCGGCATGGGGCCTCCTGGTGGTGGTATGCGACAGCACCATTTCACCTCGCGGCCAGGCGGATTCCATCACCCCGGTTGCATGAAGGACCCGCCTGGCATTTCACCTCATCGAGAGGATGTGACGCCGGGTCCCGCATGGTGGGATAGGTGCGTCAGGGGGCCCGCTGGCAGCGGCGTAAAGGGGCCCGCTGCACAGCGGGCCCCTGCGCGGCCGTGACCCGTTTTTATCCCGAACGAATGGGGTGCGTGCCGTCCCGCCGGCTCAGCCCGGCCGGACGGCGGGCGTCCCTAGCCCGCCCCCGAGCCGGCCGTGGCGAGCTCCCGCAGGCGGCGCCGCGCGATCTTGCCGGTGGGCCCCAGGGGCAGCTCCTCCACCAGGTGGAACTCGACCCGGTCGGCTGCGGCGCTCCAGGCTGGCGGAGCTCCACGGGCGGGCGGAGACCCACAGGTGGACGGAGGGCCACGGACAGCACCGATCCGGGGTAAGGCATCGCCCCGCTCGCCTCGAGTGCCGGGATCGCCGGAAGCAGCGCCGCGCAACCAGCCAACGCAGCGCCCTCGATCAGCAGGGGACGTCGCCAGGCCACGGCCAAAGTGTCGGCCGCCGCCTGCGGTCGTGTCAAACGTCGCAGTAATTCAGCCTCGCCACAGGAATTGACAAGCCGGGGTCCGCGCCCCTGCCCGGCGCCGCCCGGATTTGGGGTGAATGTGACTCTCTACCGGATAGATCGGGTACAGAGTCACATTCACTGAATTTTGGGAGAAAGCGGACGATAAAGCAGGGGTCGGCGTGAGGGGTGGGGTGGATGTGGCGGGTCGCGCGCCGCGCGCTGCCGCCGCGTCCCGCTGAGCTAGCCGAAACCGAGCTAGCCGGGGCTAGCGCGCCCAGTCGGGCCCAGCCGGAGCCGACCGGATCTGGGCCGGGTGGTACCCGGGTGACCTGCTGTTGTTCTGGTATCAGAGCGTGACGTGTCGCGGGCCGGGCGGTATGCGGATCCGGGGGTGCGGGCCGCTACCCTGTCTGCATTCACAAAGGGGAAAGGATTACCGTGACCGACTCCGAGCAGTTGCGGGAGCGCACGCTTGTCGTGCTGAAGCCAGACGCCGTGGTCCGCGGCCTGGCCGGACGCATCATCCAGCGGTTCGAAGACGCGTCGCTGAAGATCATCGGCATGAAGATGCGCGAGATGGACGCTGACTTCGCCCGCAAGCACTATTTCGACCTGGAAGAGCGGCTAGGGTCGGCCGTCTACAGCGCGACCGCGGCGTTCATGCAGCGCGGACCGGTCATCGCCTTCGTGCTCGAGGGCGAGGACGCGGTAGCCACCGTCCGCAAGATCGTCGGCACCACGTACCCGAACGAGGCCCAGCCCGGCTCCATCCGCGGCGACTTCGCGCACCAGTCCAAGGCCGTCGCCGCCACGACCGGCAAGGCCGTCGCCAACCTCGTGCACGCCTCGGGCAACCGGGAGGAAGCGCAGTACGAGGTGAGCCTGTGGTTCGACAAGACCGAACTGTTCGAGTACAAGAACCTGGCCGAGACCCTCAACTGGTGACCGGCCGGGGCTGATTTGTCGGCAGTTTCGGGTGCCATGACCCCGAAACTGCCGACAAAGCGCCCACCGCTGCCGCCGCCCGGAGAGACGCCGGCTCACGAGACGCCGCTACTGGCGGACGAGGTTGGGCGCCCCCTTACGCAGCACGTACTTCTGGATCTTGCCGGTCGCGGTCTTCGGCAGCTCGTCGACGAAGGTGACGCCGCGCGGCGCCTTGAAGTGGGCCAGGCGCTCCCGCGCGAACGCGATGATCTCCTCCCCGGTGGCGCTGCCGCCCGCGCGGAGCACCACGAAGGCGTGCGGGGTCTCGCCCCACTTCTCGTCCGGCAGGCCGACGATCGCGACCTCCTGGACGGCCGGGTGGCGCAGCAGCACCCCCTCCACCTCGACCGAGGAGATGTTCTCGCCGCCGCTGATGATCACGTCCTTGAGCCGGTCCCGGATTTCCGTGTAGCCGTCGAGGTGCACCACCGCCGCGTCGCCGGTGTGGAACCAGCCGTCGCCCATCGCCCGCTCCGTCGCCTCCGGGTCGTGGTAGTACCCCTCCATGACGACGTTGCCGCGGACCACGATCTCGCCCACGGTCTGCCCGTCGGCCGGCACCTCGCGGCCGTCGGTGTCGACCACCCGCAGCTCACCGGAGGTCAGCAGCTCGACGCCCTGCCGCGCCTTGATGACGGCCCGGTCCGCCGACGGCAGGCCCTCGTGCTCGGGCAGCGGGGCGCAGACCGTGATGAAGGGTGCCGTCTCGGTCAGGCCGTAGACCTGCGTGACCTCCCACCCGAACTCCCCTTCCATCCGCTCGATGGTGGCCGCCGCCGGCGGGGCCCCCGCGGTGACCACGTGGACCCCGGGCGGCACCTCGCCGCGCACCGCGGCGGGCGCGCTGGCCAGTGAGATCAGCACCGTCGGCGCCGCGCACAGCCAGCTCACGTGCTCGTCCCTGATCAGCCCGAAAATGGTCGCGGGGTCGACCTTGCGCAGGCAGATGTGGGTGCCCGCGGCCGCCGTCACCGTCCAGGTGTAGGTCCAGCCGTTGGCGTGGAACATCGGCAGCGTCCACAGGTAACGGGAGCCCAC
>Ga0335078_10012146_pt1 | contig 12781 bp, 9 predicted proteins | sample Lox_Sample_32_FD_206711 | JGI IMG/M metagenome (GOLD analysis project Ga0335078, IMG submission 206711) | Soil microbial communities from Loxahatchee National Wildlife Refuge, Florida, United States - Lox_Sample_3.2 | ecosystem: Environmental > Terrestrial > Soil > Wetlands | place: USA: Florida... | reverse complement strand
TCATTTTCTGGATCGCTGGCAGACCAAGCCAACTGCCGGGCGATCTCCGCGTCGTCGCCTTCGAGAACCGCGATGATGTAGCGATACACATGCAGATCGGGATATGTAATTTTCGAGGCTAAAGCTTTTTCATAGATCGCCTTGGCCTCGTCGAGTTTGTTGACGGCGGTATAAGCGTAAACGAGGTCCGCGTAGCAAGCGCCAGCGCCACGGTCCACGGCCACACAATCAACGCCGAAAGGAATTGCCTGTTCATACTGGCCGATCATCTCGGTGTTAAAAAAAAGGCACATGCGCGGGACCATATCCTGGCTATACGCAGCTGCCCAGAGCTTGCAGTTCTGCAAAGCACTTTTCCGGTCGCCCGTAACGAAAGCGTAGTAGTAAGCCGATAGCGCAAACTGCTCGCGCTCGGTGGTCCGGCTTCGCAACGCATAGGCTTTCTGCGCATATTCGCGTCCCTGGCCGTCTTCTCCGAGGAGTTGATACGACGTGCTCAGCACACCGTAAGCCAGCGCGAAATTTGGATCGAGTTCGACCGCCCGTCTCAGGTACGGAATCGCTTCAGCAGGCCCCTTTTGATTCCTCACTTTCATGCCGGAATTGTAAGCCTTCAAAGCTTCGAGTGACGGCGTAGTTGCCTGCTCGAGCGGAACGTCGAATTCGCGGATGGTTGCCAGCGATTCTCCCAGCTTCTGTCGCAATCGCGTGGCAGCTTCGCCGAGCGCTTTCAGCACATTCTCTTTACGTGCAGTCTGTACCTGGTCCTGAGCCAACACCGAACCTGTCTGACAATTCGCTGCACGAATGCTGATCACGTATTGCGTTCCAAGTCTCGTGATCGATCCTGCCAGTAAGGCCTTCGCACCGGCGCGCTGGCAGACTTCCAGCGCGGTCTCCCCAGTGACCGGAGCGTCCGCAGGCCTCCCCATTTGTTTGAGCGTCTCGGCAACTTTGTGGTCAGGCACTACGTTGAGAAACGGCGATTGCGCCAGACCGATGAAAAGAGCCTCCCGTAATATTTCGTCGAACGCCGCGTCGTCCGACTTGTTCACGAAATCACCGAGCAAAACGGTGTCGGTGCGGCCGAGCGCATGAGTTGAAGCGGATCGAGACCGGTAGGCGATGAATCCAAGCAAAACGAGCAAGAGGACGCTCAGCGCGCCTGCTATGGTCAGCCCAACAGTCCTCGACTCTCCCGCGCGCACAGGTGGTGGATCTCCCAGGGAGGTTTTCTCGCTAAGTCGAAGGGCATCCCTTAGGTCTGCGGCGCTTTGAAACCGCGAACCTGGGTCCTTTTCGAGTACTCGGTTGATCGCCTTTCCGATATCCTCGGGCAGCAATGGGTTCAGCTCGTTCGGCGGCGCTGGAGCATCCTTGAGAACGGCGTTCATGACGAGTACGGCATTTTTCCCTGTGAAGGGTTTCTTCCCGGTCCCAGCCTCGTAGAGGACTACTCCGAGCGAAAACAGATCGCTGCGAGCATCGAGTTCTTCCCCTCGCACCTGCTCCGGAGACATGTACGGCGTTGTGCCCGGGTGAACGCCCATGCGGGTCAGAGCTTCATCGCCGTCTTCGGCCGGCAAGGAATGGGGTGAGGTAAATTTTGCCAGTCCGAAATCGAGGATCTTGGCCTGGCCGCGGCCAGTCACGACGATATTCCCAGGCTTGATGTCGCGATGGATGATTCCTTTGCTATGGGCGGCGTCCAACGCATCGGCGAGTTGGCTCCCCAGCCCTCGGAGGGTATCAGCGGCTATCGGTCCATTTCGGAGGACTTCCTTCAGACTCCTGCCCTCGAGGAGTTCCATCACGATGACCGGCTTCCCGTCGTGTTCCTCGACCTCATAAATGGTGCAGATATTGGGATGGTGCAGAGCGGACAAAGCTCGCGCCTCGCGCATAAATCGAGCCAGCGCTTCTTTTGCTTGCACGACCTTCTCGGAGAGGAATTTTAACGCAACGTGACGGCCCAGACGGATGTCCTCGGCCTCGTACACCACACCCATTCCTCCGCTACCGATTTTTTGCAAAATGCGGTAGTGGGCAACGACCTGTCCCGCTGGCAGCGCAGAAGCTGGGGTAGCGGGAGGCAGAGCCGCCTCTTCGACCACGGCAGGTAGTTCAACTTCGATCACCGGAGCGATAAACCGGTATCCCTTGGCCGGAACCGTTTGCACGAAACGTGGTCGCTCGGGGTCATCCCGCAGGGTTTGGCGGATCTTGCGGATTGCAGTGTTGATGCTGTTGTCGGTGTCCAGGAAAACGTCCTTGCCCCAGAGCTTTTCGACGATTTCCTCTCGCGTGACAAGTTCCCCCCCCCGCGCCACCAGCAGAAGAAGAAGCTCCATCGGAATTCTTTCGAGTTTCAGGGGACGACCGGAACGGCGCAGCGCATAGCGCGGCACGTCCAGTTCAAATTCCTCGAATCGAACCAACTCCGCCATACGCCCCCCACAAATTCGTTCATTTTACAACGCTGTCCTCAGTCCATCTATAAGCCATTGATTACACAACCGCTTGCGTCTTTAGATCGCTACAGGACGATCCAGCTTCTCTCCATTGCCAGAAACCTGGGAGCCGGGCAGGATGGGCCACGTTGCCGCGGTGAGGAACTCGACTTGGAAGAAATCTTGGAGCGCCCGCCGGTGGACAGCAGCGAATTGAACGAATTCTAAGGAAAAACACCATGACATTGCATTTCGCCAAAAGGTTTTACTGGCTCGCCGTCTTGGCCGGGCTCTTACTCTCCGTCGCTAGCGCGGCCGCACAGTCTTCCGTTCCTGCTGATTCCGTCGTGCCGCGGTTGGTGAACTACGCTGGCGTGGCCAAAGACGAAAACGGCAAAGCGATGAGCGGAGTGATCGGCGCCACCTTTGCCGTTTATGCCGAGCCGCAGGGCGGCTCGCCCCTGTGGATGGAGACCCAGAACATCCATGCCAACGCGAACGGAACCTTTTCCGTCCAACTGGGCGCGACCAAACCCGATGGGTTACCCGTCGATCTGTTCTCCGCAGGACAAGCACGCTGGCTGGGCGTGAGCTATAACGGCGGCGTAGAGCAACCTCGCGTCGCGCTTCTGAGCGTGCCTTACGCTCTGAAGGCCGGCGACGCTCAAACGCTGGGTGGACTTCCGGCCTCAGCTTTTGCGCTGGCGGCGCCGTCTTCCTCTTTGTCGGCGGTCCCGTCGGAAAGCACACGCCCAACGAACGTGCCTGCCTCAACGCCGCCGCCAGACGGCAGCGTAACCGGCGCTGGCACTGCCAACTTTATTCCGCTGTGGACCAGCGCCAGCGACATTGAAAATTCCGTTTTATTCCAATCGGGCAGCGGCTCAACGGGCAAGGTGGGAGTAAATACGTCGACGCCGGCTGCAACGCTCGACGTAAAAGGCACCGGAGTCGTGCGCGGAACACTGTCGCTGCCCGCCCAGAGCGTGGCGACGGCGAGCAAAGGCGGTAACTCGCAACTCATCAGCCTGCAGGGGTCATCGTTTAACAGCGGCACAGCCAAGGCAGTGAATCAAACTTTTGCGTGGCAGACTCAAGCCGCAGGCAACGACACAACGTCCCCTTCGGGAACACTCAACCTGATGTTTGCCTCGGGAACAACCGCACCGGCCAACACGGGATTGAACATCGGCAGCAACGGGCAAATCACGTTTGTTGACGGCCAAACGTTTCCCGGTGCCGGCACGATCACCGGCGTTACGACCGCAACCGGCAGCGGGCTCACCGGCGGAGGAACCAGCGGAAGCCTGACTCTGAGCTTGACCAACTCCTGTACCACCAGCCAGACCCTGCAATGGAATGGCTCAGCCTGGGGATGCGCCACCAGCGGTCTGGGCACGATCACCGGGGTTACCGCCGGCAACGGCATCACGGGCGGCGGCACCAGCGGGAATGTCACCGTCAACATCGACCCCACGAAGGTGGCGCAACTCAATGCCGCCAACACCTTCAACGCGAACCAGATCATCACCGCTAACGGTGGCAACACAGCCTTGAACGTGACGCAAACTGCCGCGAGTGGTGTGACCTACGCCATCATCGGCACCTCGCGCGTTCCTACCAACGGCGATGCGGCGATTCTCGGACAGCAACTGGCCAACGCAGAGGTATTCGGCGTGCAAGGTTACATCTCCAACTCGACCGGCACGGGCGCGGGCGTCTTCGGATCGAATGCCGGTCCTGGCGCAATCGGAAGTACATACAAGGGTCTCGCTTCGGGAGTCTGGGGTGACGCCGGCACATTTGGCACCATCGGCGTTCTGGCCACCGCCGACAAGGGTAACGGCTTGGTCGCCTACAACAACAGCAGCACGTTCAGCGCAATCGTCGGGGAAAATCAAAATACCGCGACGGGCGCGACTTCGCTTGCTCCCGGAGTATTTGGACTTAGTTTTGCGCCGGTAGGCTTGGGAGTGGTCGGCTCCGGCCCGGTTCACAGCAGTTATTTCAACAACAATGTCGGATTCAATCCCGTCGGCGTGGTCGGCGACTCTTCCGCGAGCGCCGGCATCGGAGTTTGGGGCGTCACCGACAGCGGAACCAGCATTTATGGCTCAACTTCATTCGGAACCGGTGTCTTCGGCCTTTCCAGCACCGGCGACGGAGTCGTTGGAAATTCGTCGACCAATGCCGGAGTTTCCGGAGGCTCGACCAGCGGCACTGGAGTCTTCGGCATTTCTTCCGATGGCAATGGCGTTTACGGCGAGGGCGATGGCCTCAGCGGCGCAGGCGGCGCAGGCGTCTACGCCTTCGGTCAAAACGGCGCCACCGGCGTCTACGCAACCACTAACGGACTCGGAAGCGCTGTCGTTGGCCTGAACAATACCGATTACTACTTAAATGGACAGCCCACAGCTTTGTTCCTGAATTCAGGCCCGACCAACCAAGCTTTGCCGATTGCGCTGGAAGCCGGGACAGGCACGCAGGTGTGCCAGCTTTACTACGGTAATCTTGCATGCACGGGTAGCAAGTCAGCGATGGTGCCGCTGCCTGACAATCGGTGGGTACGACTTTACGCCATGGAATCTCCGCAGAACTGGTTCGAGGATTTCGGAACCGGCACTCTCTCCCATGGAATAGCCTCCGTTCAACTCGAAGCAACTTTCCGTGACACGGTCACTTCCTCGGAGGACTACCACGTATTCCTCACTCCAAGGGGAGAATGCGAAGGCCTTTATGTCGCCAACATGACCGCCGGAGGCTTTGAGGTTCGCGAACTTCACCACGGAACCGCGAACGTTGCCTTCGATTACCGCATCGTGGTCCTGCGCAAGGGATACGAAAAAATCCGCATGGAAGACGTCACCGAGATGCGCAGGAAACAAGCCGCGCGCGCCCAGGAGATCATGAATCGGCCGAGACCGCAGCCCGCACCCGGGCGTCCCTCAATCGGCCCGGCACGCGCACCAGTGTCTCTGCCGAGCCAGCAGCAGGCGGCCGTTCTCGAGTCCGGCAGTTTGCGAAGCGGGCTGGTTGCTGCGCCAGCAACCGCAACCACGAAACGATAGAAGTGTCGCGAGGACCGCTCGTGGGGCGGTCCTCGCGAACAAGCCCCTCCGATCAATCAGAGAAACACAATCAGGAGATTCTTTATGAAGAAAAATTCTCTCTCTCTTTTCATCCTCGCATTGCTGGCCCTGGTTGCCTCCTTGCAAGCGCAAACCTACAGCTACCGTATCGTGAACTTCCCTGGAGTAGCCGAGTCCGGCCTGGATAGCCTGAACAATTCCGGCGCAATGGTAGGAGTTTATTCGACTACTCCCGCGTGCTGTCTTGGACCTGGATTTCTTCTCTCCAACGGTTCCTACAAGGTGATTATTTATCCCGGAGCTATCGGAACAGAGCCCAACGGCCTGAACAAGAACCAGACCATGGTTGGCGGTTACACAGACAGCGCCAACCTGCTCCATGGCTTTGAACTGCAAGGCACAAAGTATAAGAACATCGATTACCCGGGGTCGACTCAGTCGGCGGCCGATGATATCAACGACCACGGTTTCGTCGTCGGAGGTTACTACGACGGAATGCACTGGCATGGCTACACCCTTCAAAGCGGCAAATTTGTTGTTCTGGATTACCCCGGCGGCGGAAACACGATCCTCGCAAGCGTCAATAATTCCGGCCAGATCGCCGGCTACTACTACGGAGACGACATGGTCTCACATGGGTTCTCTTACAGCGGAGGATCCTTCACGCAGATCGATTATCCCTCTTCCTCCCAAACCGTAGTTCTTGGACTCAACAACCTTGGTGAAATGTCCGGTTCGTACGCAGACGCCACCGGGAACTACCACGGGTTCGTGCTGGTAAGCGGCAGCTATACATCGCTGGATTTCCCCGGAGCGGTCTCTACCTTTGCCCAAGGCCTTAACGACAGCGGCGAGATCGTCGGGATCGTGACAACGGACTTCAGCGAGACGACGCAAGGCTTCCTCGCCTCGCCAGTTCCATCTGGGGAGTCGCGCGATTCAAGGCAAGTCATGGGAAAGGCACTGGCTGGCAGGTAGGTGTTAATGACGTTTGCGCAATTCAAACTGATGGTTGACTCCAGAATCTCTGCATACAGCCTACGAGAAGGAGACTCGTAATGAAATACACCGGAAACAAGCTCTCGAATTGCAGCTTCGTTGCAGTCGCGCTAGCCACCCTGCTGTTCGCGTCCACAGTCCTCGCGCAACAACCGTCCGCGGTTGTGCCTACGCTGGTCAACTTCAGCGGCACGATCACTGACATCAATGGCAAGCCTCTGACCGGAGTTCACGGCGTCACGTTCTACCTTTATAAAGATTCCGAAGGGGGCGCCCCGCTCTGGATGGAAACGCAGAACGTGCAGACCGACAGCCACGGTCACTACACGGTGATGTTGGGGTCGACAACCAATGAGGGGCTGCCCAAAGATTTGTTTGCCTCGGGCGAGGCGCGCTGGTTGGCAGTGCAAGCGGAAGGGCAAGCCGAACAGCCGCGAGTTCTGCTGCTCAGTGTGCCTTACGCTTTGAAGGCGGCTGATGCGGAGACGCTTGGCGGACTTCCGGCCTCGGCTTTCGCATTGGCGGTTCCGTCGTCACCCTCAGGAGGCCCTGCGGTGAACTCGGCTTCTGCCGATACCGCAGATGCGCCTCCCGCCGCCGGAAGCGTAACCGGTTCCGGCACGCTTGACTTTATTCCACTGTGGACCAGCACCAGCGCCATTGGAAATTCTGTCCTCTTCCAATCCGGCAGCGGAAGCGCCGCCAAAGTCGGCATTAACACCACCACTCCCGGCGCGACACTCGACGTCAAAGGCACGACCAATCTCGAAGGCCTCCTCACTCTGCCCGCGCAAGGAACCGCCACTTCCTCAGGAGGAAAAGCTTCCCAACCGCAGGATCTGGTAGCGTCCTCATTCAGCAGCAGCACCAAAGCAGCTGTCAACCAGACTTTTCAGTGGAAAGCGGAGGCTTCCGGCAACAACACGGCCACCCCGTCCGGCACGTTGAATCTGCTCTTCGGTTCCGGAACGGCCTCGCCGGCTGAGACTGGCCTGAAGCTGAGCAGCAAAGGCCTCCTCACTTTTGCATCAGGCCAGACTTTTCCTGGCACGGGCACTCTTACGGGCGTGACCACGGCCAGCGGGAGCGGGCTGACCGGCGGCGGCACCAGCGGCACCCTGGCGCTCGGGTTGACCACTTCCTGCAGCAATAATCAGGTGTTGCAGTGGAACGGCAGCAAGTGGGCCTGCAGCAGCGCGGGCACGGGCACCGTCACCAGCGTGGGATTGGCGGCTCCAGCCACCGACTTCACCGTGAGCGGCTCGCCCGTGACGGGAGCGGGCACTCTCAAATTCGCATGGAATGTGGCGCCGACCGACGCCGACACGGCCAATGCCATCGTGAAGCGCGATGCCACCGGAAGCTTCAACGCAACCAGCATCACGGGTACCGGCACGTTCTCTGCGACGACGGCAAACGTGAACGCGATCATCGGCAGCACTTCCCTCGACGGCGGCAGCGCCATTGTGGGCTCGGCGACTGCGGCCGGCGGTAGCAATCGCGTGTACGGAGTGACAGGTAACTCCGTTAGCACAGTGGCAGGGTCCACCGGCGTGCTGGGCTTGGACGGCAACATCAACGCCTCCGAAACCGGCGGATTCACCATGGGCGTTCAAGGTGATTCCAGCAACCAAGTCAACGGCATGGGCGTATTTGGTTTTGACGGCCCCGGTCTCAGCAGCGTGTTCAACACGCTGAGAACCCGTGGTGGTGGCGTTGGTGTGTGGGGCGACGCCGGCACCAGCACAACCTTTCTAAACATTGGTGTGGTCGGTACCATGGACGACGGGCCAGGGGGCTTTTTCGGGAACAATAGTCCCACTGGTTACGGTGCGTTGGTCGCTCTTACGTATGGCGGCACGGGTGAGCCCTTCCTGGCAGGAAACGCTCACAGTGAAGCTTCTTGCAGCGTGGACCAGTTCGGCAACCTGAACTGCACCGGCAGCAAGAACGCGGTTGTGCCGATTGATGGCGGCAAGCGCATCGTGGCCATGTCCGCCATCGAAGCTCCGCAAAACTGGTTTGAAGACGTGGGCGAAGCTGAACTGGTGAACGGCGCAGCAGCCATCCAACTCGACTCCAGCTACACACAGACCGTCAACACGGAGACTACATACCAGGTGTTCCTGACGCCCTACGGAGACTGCAAGGGTCTCTATGTGGCCAACCGCACGGCGCACTCGTTTGAAGTGCACGAACTGGGCGGCGGCACGGCGACACTGAACTTTGGCTATCGCATCATGGCGCTGCGGAAGAATTACGAAAACGTCCGCTTCGCTGACCACACGCACGACCTCGATGCGCATAAACGAATGATGGAGCGGATGAAGGCCCGAGCGTCACACCCGCAATCGCACGATCCAGTCAAAAGTCCGGGATTGGCTCCAGCACTGTCCCCAGCGACCGTGCAACTGGTGGCCCCTGGTGGGGACTCGGCTCAGTAATCCGGACAGTCTGCCGCGCAACAGCAAAAGGCGAGGACCGCTCCGAGGAGTGGTCCCCACCGCGTGGGTACAGACGTGAGTCCGTTGCACTTTACCGGCAAGATGCATGATAACGAGACCGGGCTGGATGAATTCCCGGCGCGCTACTACTCATCGACACAGGGCAGATGGTATAGCCCAGACTGGGCGTCGGCGCAGATTCCAGTGCCCTACGCCGACTTGCACAATCCGCAGACACTGAATCTGTATGATTATGTTGGCAGCGATCCCACCAACCATGCGGATGCCGACGGACATCAGTGTCTAGCCCATGACACGGGCTGCGGAGAAGAGCAGGCGGATGAGAAGAAGAAAGAGAAGGACGATGCCCAGGCGAATCAGGGAGCTGAGGCGCAACATGACTCGGACGAGCCGCACGGAGTTTATCTCGATCACGAGAACACGAATATCAGTCCCGCCGGCGATACGGGCGAAACCAAGATAGGATTCATCGAAGGGACGGCTACCCATAAAGGCGTGACGGAGGGTGAGGCTGGATTGAAAGGTGGCGGCGTAGATATTACTCTGAAGAATCATGAAGGGAAGAGTAGTCTTGAACTACAGGGTTTCACTGGCGAAGCTGGCGCGAAGGGTCAATTGAATAAAAAGGGGTTGAAGGTCGGCGGTGACGCAGAGGCTGCCAGTCTTTAGGGCAGACGCCAAGAACACTTTTAAGATTGGCAGCTACAAATTGACCATAGGAGGCAACCTCACCGCTGTCTCGGTTGGAGCACATGCAAACCTCAACATAGATTGGTCTAAGATTTCCTATAGCGCCGGTGCAGGTGCGAGTTGGGGTGCTGGGGCCGGACTCTCGGTATCGCTCACCCGAAACACACCTTGAGTCGGCGGCGAAAGCGGAGAATCCATGCGACCATTGTTTGAGTCATTGGTTACAGGTGGTCGACATCAGCAATCCGCAACAGCCCACTCTCGACGCGACGCTGTTTGATTACGTAGACTCACAATACACAGTAGCTCTGGCCGGTAGCTATCTGCTCTCGACCGAAGCCGACGGAGGTCTAGCCGTTTACGATGTGAGCAAAAAGGGTGGGCTGCTACCCAACTATTTGGAAGCCCCCTCAAGCGGAGCGACCCCGGGCATTCCCGCCTTTGCTCAAGCTGCGAATGCCACGAATCTCTACTTTGCCGTTGCCAATGCTGTGACTGGCGGAGGCGTGTTGGCCTACGATACAAGCACCACGCCTCCAACGCCTGTTGGTAACTTCTCAACCGGGTTTTCGCTTTGCCAAGCGTTGGCACTTTCAAGCAACTACCTCTACGTCGGTGCTGTCGATTCGCTGCGGGTTTGATGTTACGAATCCGGCCAGCCCGACACAGGTTGATTCCATTGCCATTGGGATTTCAGCCGTGGCCACCAGTGGAACTTGGCTTTTCGCGGGGACCGTGGACGATCGACTTTTGGTCTACGACATCTCTCAGCCGACAACTCCATCGCAAAAAGTAAGCCTGAACCTGCCGGGGTTGCCGATTGAGTTCGCAGTCTCTGGGAACCTCCTATTAGTCGCCGACAGCACGGCAGGATTGCTCATCTACAATGTGACGACTCCTGCGGCTCCCGTGCTGCTTTCACAGACGACGCCATCAACCTCGGTCACTGATGTAGCCGTTGACGGAAACCTCGTGCTTCTTGCTGCCTGGGATGGCGGGCTCGTGGTTGTCGATTTCACGAATCCGGCGGCACCACAAATGGTTGGCCAAGCGAAACTGGATACCATCGATCCGTACGCCGCCTATCAATCGTTCCTGCTGAACAAAGCGGCAACGGTCACCGTCTTGAACAAGATTGCTTTTGTAGGAGTCTACAACGCCGATACTAACGATCCTCCGGAGAACGGCAATGGAATGATCTATGGTTTCGACTACAGTGAACCGAGCGAACCGCGGTTGGTCTATCTCGGGGCAAACGGGGTCATTGCAGATGCAATCCTCACGATGCGTTCGTTTGGCGGGCGGCTGTTTGCCGGTGGAACGAGCACGCTGATCGAGTTCGACTCTTCGCAGCCGCGGAATGTAGTCAATCTTTTCTTCCCGCCGAACGCGCTGAGACCACCGCTAAATCCCGCCCGGTCCCCCAGAACGGCAAGAAGGTCTCCGGCTGGGCTGCGTCAGCCGGCAATAGGAAAGAAATTCCGGCTCCCGATGCGGCGCAAGTACGATGCGGCCCTTCGATAAACCTGCAGAGTCAATTTCGTCCGGAATTGTAAGTGACCGTTGCTTGAAAGGGTCCGTCTCCATCCCCCAACAGGACGCCGACCAAGCCGTCGTAGCAGTTGATGTCTGCACGGGCGTCTGCAACAACTACATCGCGTTTATTGTCCCCTTGAATGGTCCCCGGGTCAATTCTACTGTCTGACCATGAGGGAATCCGGTGGTCTTGTTTCGCCTAAGGCGGGATGGCCTAAAAGGGTTTCGAGTTCCTCCTCCTGTGATAAGCAAGCTGCTGCGTTCGGCTTCAAACTACATCCCTGTGAAGCGTCAAGCGCTTCGGGACACCTACGGGACACTAGACACCCACCGCGAAGCAAAAGATGAGTGGATTCAGTACGCAAGCTGGGAAGCTAAATACTTGATATTTGAAACATCTGGCGGAGAGGGAGGGATTCGAACCCTCGGTACAGGTGTTAGCCCGTACAACGGTTTAGCAAAGCATCGGGGTCCTTTCTCCCGACGTGTATTCAATCACTTGTGAGGTTCTGAGTAGTTACCAGTCGTGCAAAACATACCTCACAATCACCTTACGTGACACCCAAAATGACACCACAATTGGCCTCGCTCTGAATGGCATCTTCCCGTTGGTGCAGAAAGGTGCAAGTCCGGCCGCTCACCGACTCGGTGTTGGCCGGAACCAGCGTGCGCTCCGGCCAGTCACAAATCCGCTCTGCCGATGCTTTCTTTTTGACGCTACTGCCTGTCTTCTTTTGCTTCGGCAATTTTCGCCTGTTGGCCAGCTTCTGAAACGGCTTTCAAGAAAGCATCCGCACTTCGCGGAGTTGTCGCTTTGCCTGAAAGAATGTTCCGGAACATCATGTGCTTGCCATAGATGGCGCGGGTGGAATCATTGTCTTGCTCCACAACCGCTCCTTCTAACGTCAGTCCGGCGAACACGCCCTTCGAGCGAGAATAAGTCAGCATCTCGGTGTTCATCTTCCAGTCTGTTCCTGCGGATGCATGACGTCCAACTGGGCCTGCTGCCACTGATCCTTCACCCGTTAGTTCGAATTTGCTCGAAAGCAGATGCTGAAAACCTTGATCGTTCATGACTAGTATGACCAGGTCCACGCCCTCTACGCCGATCTGTAATCCCCAGCTACCGCCGCTCACTGAGACAAACGCGGGCGCGCTCCAGCCTTCAGTTGTACGGCACGTTGCCACCCCCCGTCCGTGCTTGCCGCGAAAGATGAAACCTCCCTTGATCAAATTCGGCACAACCAGGATGCACTTTGCATTGCTCAAAACCTCTTCTGGGATCCCTTTGTCGGGAGCGGACATAACGGCGTGCAGAACATCGACGGCTGAATCCAACCGTGCCACGGAGTCTTGCCGTGCTGAGCCTGCCCACGCGTACGTTCCGATGATTCCAACGACGCTTATCAACAACATTGACATTGTCTTTTTCATGAAATTTTCCTTTAGGAGATTGTTGAAAATATCGTTTGCGCGGCGTGTGAATCATTCTAAGAGCCGCACGCTTTGTTGTTTTGGATTCCGTTCCGCCACCATCGGCGCAACCAAGGGT
>Ga0335078_10012144_pt1 | contig 12782 bp, 15 predicted proteins | sample Lox_Sample_32_FD_206711 | JGI IMG/M metagenome (GOLD analysis project Ga0335078, IMG submission 206711) | Soil microbial communities from Loxahatchee National Wildlife Refuge, Florida, United States - Lox_Sample_3.2 | ecosystem: Environmental > Terrestrial > Soil > Wetlands | place: USA... | reverse complement strand
CGATAGAGAACCCGAAATGCCCGTGTGGGGTAGCTACGGGAGCGGGGCACGAACCCCTTCCCGCTGCAATGGATTATCCTAGAGGCCTGCGGAGCCTCAGACCTGGGTTCGAATCCCAGCACGGGCGCCTAACCCCTTGTTCGAATACTTCATTAGCGCGGCTGTCCTCCGAAGTACTTGATGGGGACTCGTCTTGACCACCGCCCTCTGCTCTCGAACAAGAGGATTCGTACTTGGTACGATGAGAATGCGCTCCGATCAAGGTACACCGCCGAGGTAAATCTTCGACAGCTCGGTCTCTTCTGTCATTTGACGGAACTCGAGCCGGACGCTTTAGCGAAGCTCGCACGAACCAACCCCGAGCAGCTCCATCGGGTGCTTGTTCGTTACGCGAAGGCACACCAGGACGCGGGGAGACTAGCGAGCTATGTCTCGAAGACGTTCGTCGGGGTTCGGAGTTGGCTTCGGTTCAACCGGGTCGACTTCAATCAGTTCCCGCGACTCCGCGTAATCCAGGGGGAGTCGATTCGCGAGGAACGAGTCCCGACACAGGAGGAACTCCGACGAATCCTCTCGACGTACGACGCCCGGGGGCGGGTGATTGCGCTTTTCATGGCCCATGCGGGCGTCCGCCCCGGAGTCCTGGCGGCCGTTGGCGGTACCGACGGTTTGACTCTGGGAGACCTGAAGGATCTCACACTAGGGAAGGAGATGGGGCTTGAGCGGCTTCCGTTTCACATTGTGGTCCCTGCCCGACTCTCGAAGACATCGGTGGAGTACCACACCTTTGGGACCCCGGAGTTAGCTGACGCGCTGCTCGCCTACCTTGCCGAGCGCCGAGCCCGGGGCGAGGGACTCGGCGCCAGCTCTCCGGTAATCACTGTCGACCCAATGGGAGCCCGGACTAAGCTCCGCGAGAAGGTCAAGACCGGCTTCATCGCCGAGCCGGTGATGGTCCGCTCTCTCCGCGAAGGGCTCAAGGCCATACTCCCAAGCGCCCGAACCTACGTTTTTCGGCCATACTGCTCAACACAGATGTTGGCCGCCAGAATCGACAGAGATGTGCGGGAGGAGATTCTCGGTCATTCTCTCGGGGTTAGTGGTCGATACAATCTCTCGAAGAAGCTGCACCCTACGATGATTGAAGAGTTGCGCCGCGAGTATGCGAAGGCAGTTCCGTACCTCGAGTCGGGCCGCCCGAGAGAGGATCGCGCGACCATCCTGGAAAACGTGGTCGCGGCGCTGCTTAAGGAGAAGGGGGTCAACGCCGAGAAAATCTCTCAGGTCCTCGAAGGAAAGGTGGTTGGCGACGAACTTGAGCGAATCCTGGACTCACGCAAACCACAGCCTGTCGAGCGTCTAGTGCCCAAGCATGGTATCTCTGCGCTCCTCGCCCAGGGATGGGAGTTCGTTTCGTCGGTAGGGGACGACCAGGCGGTAGTGCGATGGTCGCGTCCTGATGAGGCTCCGGGAGGGTTCGAAATCGTGTCTTCAGGACGGGGTTTGGGGAGCGGGCTCGATGATTAGCTTCCCTCCCGGGACCAAACAGACCGACCTAACCGCCCTGAAGGGTGAAGTCGTAAGCCAGTGCTGGCGGGCGGAAGCCGCCTGGAAAAGGCTTGTCCCTCTTGTTGGTTCGCTTGCATTGTCTTTCGACCAAGACGATCCGCTGGGCAGAGAGAATGCCGCCATCGAACACAGGAACGAGATCCAGGACAGCATTCAGGCGATACTCTCAGCCGCAGGAATTGTCTCTCGGACCCTTTGGCCCCCGCCGCCCCCCGTCAATCGCCCGCATCACCCGGCAGACCGACAGAAGGTCGAGCGAGCGAAGCGGGCACGTGCAAGAGCAGCGCGAATTTGGAAGGCGTGGCCACTTCCTCCCGAGAAGGCGTTGAAGCCCCTGAAGTCTCAGTCGACTCGAAATGCGAGCGAACATGCCGAGAATGACGCAGCCGACTGGTTCGAGAACGGTCCCCCGGGCCCGCTTTCCGACTTTCAGTACGGGCGATCCAAGTCGGCAGCAGGGCAATTCGGTCCGAGGTATTCCTTCCGTTACCTTTTTGTTGATACCCCAGATCTTCGAGTGAAGATCGGAACGGCGAGCTGCAGTTTGGGTCAGCTCGTCGCGTCTCTCGTGCGAATTGCGCAGTCACTCAGCTGGCACGTACGCGTGGCGAGCTCCCTGAGGATGGTACCTCGCCCGCGAACTGAACCGTCCCTTCGTCCGGTCGAGTGTTGTCCGCTCGGCTTGACATCTCATCGGATCCGGTGAGCCCAGTCGCCGTGGTCGGAAAGCCCACTTCCTGTCCTGAACCTGAGGTTATTGGTCCTGTGTGCGACAGAGCTCTACGGTCTCCCGTGAGTTTGCGATCCGATCACTCCCGTTGACTCGTATGTAAGCGCCCCGCTCCCGCAATACATAGGGCTTTGAGCCCCCTTCTGGGACCTCAATCACGATGATCGGTTTCCGGTCTATCTTGACGAAACGGACTCCATAGGCGGGAACGGGGTCCAGATGAGCGCGAACCACACTGTCAATGTGGTCTCGTCCGTATCTTTCGCTCTCGAACCCTAGAACCTTAGTAGTATCCGATACGCCGATGAATATTCGCCCGCCCTGCGTGTTCGCAAAGGCGCACACTGTCTCTGCGAGTTGATCGCTCGGGAGGCGATCCTTGAATTCAACGAACGTGGACTCGCCGCCTCGGATGAGATTTCGAAGGTCCTCTTCGGGCAAACTGTACTTTACGTCGGAATCAGGCCTCGGATAGCTCGCGTTGAAATCGCGCCAATCTAGCGGTTCACGGGCATTCATGCCCCAGAGGTCGACAAGAAACTTCGAGGGAAGGAATCCAACCTCACAGCGGGCGGCTCCCCCCTTCACAAGGACGCGGCCATGGACCGGGTCGCGGCCCTCAGCATGGGCATAGTACCGGAGCATCAGACGACCGGATCCCGCTGAACCAATCCTTGCTCGAACTCGCACAGAGGTTGCCCCAATCTCTACCGAAGAAATCGCCGCACGGAAATCCGGCATTAGGAGGTAGACGGCAGGGGAGAACCCCGACCATCCGGGGGTCACGCCAGTCCACTCCTCGATCGCGTCGTTCGGCATGGGGTAAAGGTCTTCGTCGGGGCTCGAAAGCTTCTCGTGTAAGACCCGCCCGTCTGGGCCTGCCGCTACCTTGACTGAAGTGAGGGCCCACTCGCTGTAGAACGGATAGCTCGCGGCGGAGTGTCTCGATGGTTGCTCCAGTTTCCCACCAAAGTTTAGGGGCCCTATGGTCGGAACTTCTAGGTTGCCGGACCGTACGAGATTCTCGAAGGTCGCCCATAGTCGATCCAGTTTGAGGCGAGTTCGAAAGAGGACGAATCTCGGGTATTCGCACTTTTTGTCCGGTGGCAACCGCTCTTCATGCCAGGGCAAGACCGTGGCCTGAACGAGTCTAGACTTGCCCTCAATCACCGAATAGGCGCCCTCAACAACAGCCTGAGAGTACTGGGGGAGGCGGTTATCGTACAATTCTTTCATCTCGGCGAGCCACCCCGCGGCCTGCGGTCCAATCTCCTGGGAGGGTTCCGCCATCGCTGAGCGCATCCGCGACGTGCCTAAAGTCTCGCCTCAAAGGGTTGGGATTGGCTTTCGCTTGTCCGTTGCATCCGTTACAAGTTACAGTGTCGAGCACAACGGTGCGCGAGCCATCCGAACGCACGAGCGGATCGCACGAGCTCTGGCCGTCGGCTTTTTCGTTGGAGACGGGTACGGGGGAGTCTGATGCGAGGTGAGGATCCTTCCGAAGCAGGACGAGATGCAGAGAACACTCGCTCGGCAGATCTCGTGGAGGAACTTCACAAGGTGGGATTGCCCACCGCGAAGTTTGAGCGACTATTCAGGGTTCGGAAGACCGGTGGCCGGATGGCCCCCTCCAAGCCTGACATCACAATCCGGAACGGTGGAGTGCACGTAGTCAGTGCAAAGTGGGGTCAGAGGAAGGAGCTGGAAGCCGTCAACTCTGCTGACGAGTACAGAGCGGATCTTGAGCCGCAACTCGCGCGTGAGGGCAAGCAACTTGGGGAGGTGATGGCTGTCACCTACCCAGCGTCTCAGTCTGAAACGTACATTCTACATCTTCGACCACGAGAGGGGAGAAAGGACCTCTGCATTCGACTGAGAACACTTCCCGAGCTCGCACTCCGTATCTCTATCATAGTCCAGGGACGGATTGCCGAGATCGAAAAGGAGCAAGAACCCGTCTTTGATGAAGCGAAGAGATTCCTGCATCTCGGCACTCAAGAGATTTCCAACTCAATCAGGGGGGTTCCCGATGCCCTTCTCGAAGAGGTTTGGGGTGGTCACGACTTCTTCCGCTCACTTCTGCTGCCAAAGTTGAAGGGAGAGCAACGAAAGGAGGCTCTGAGATCTGGCGCAGGATACCTCTTTGTCAACCAGGTACTCTTTTACTGCCTCCTCGCTGAAGCTGCACAGTCCTCCGGCGGTGAGCTGGCGCGGCGCTACGGGCGGATCGATCCAGCCGACTTCGACTCGCCCAAGCGGCTACGCGAGAACTACTTCGAGAAAGTGCACTCAAAGGACTATGAGCCGATCTACGCCCTCAACATCGCCCAGTTTCTGACCTCCCCGTCTGCCGCGTCCACTTGCCGCGACGTTGTCCGGAGTTTGGCAAGCCTCGCGCCTAAGCTAACAGTCCCTGACTTGATTGGCCACGTCTTCCAGGAATTCATCGATCCTACAGTACGGAAGAAACTGGGTGCTTGCTATACCAACCCGAATGCCGGGGCACTCCTCGCAAGCCTTTCAGTCCCTTCGTGGGATTGCAGCGTTCTTGACCCAGCGTGCGGCAGCGGGACACTTCTTGTCGCCGCGTACCGACGAAAGGCAGCGCTGGCCCGGGGAAAGGATCCGTCGACACTTCACCATAACTTCGTCGAGCGGGAAATTACCGGGATAGAAGCGATGGGTTTCGCAGCTCATCTGGCCGCTGTGAACCTCGCGCTACAACGGCCGTTGGTTGACACCGATTACGTCAGGATCGCGGTATCGGATAGTACTTCGAAGCGGCCATCTGGGCCGCGTTCGGTGATTCTTCCGTGGGACGTAAGCGCCCCCCGCGAGTTTCGTCAGGAACGCCTGGACATGGACCTGACCCGGAAGCCGACTCGAGCCCATCGCAGAATCGTCGAGCTGTCGAAGCGTGCGGCGCGCCCAATCCACCTTCGGAAGGTCGACCTGGTCATCATGAATCCACCCTTCACCTCATGGCATCAGATGGGGGAGAGTTATCGGGAGTCGCTCAAGAAGTCGTTTTCCCAGGAGCGATCAACCTACCGAGAAGCGATCAGCGGCAAGTTCAGTCAACAAGGGTTCTTCCTGATGCTAGGAGACCTCTTCCTCAAAGAGGAAGGAACTCTTGCGGCAGTCCTCCCGCTCTCGACGTTCACGACTGTGGCCTTCTCTCGGCTCGTGGAACAGTTTCTGACGGATTACTGTCTAAAGTCGATCGTAGTCGGATTTGGGCGATCAGCATTCTCGGAGGTTTCGCACGTAACGGAATGCCTTTTCGTTGCAGAGAAGAGGCAAGCGCCTGAGAATCACCGTTTCTCGTTCGTCGGAGTTTTCAAGCATCCGGACGAGTGGACACCGTCGGAAATAGAGTCAATAGTTGCAGTCGCGAGTTCCGGCGATAGTAGGAACGAAGTGGCCTGCTCGCTCTCGATCCCCCAAAGCGATCTCATTTCGGGCAAGGAGACAATTGTCGGATTGCTGCACCGCCTTCAGCCCGAGTTCAGCGAGGCAAGGCGGACAAACACCGAAGCGCTTAGTCGATCGGCAGTTCAACTCATCAAGTGGGGTGAACTTCGCGAAAAGTTGCATGTTGAGGTGCATCGCTGGGTTCTGGGGTCCGAGCTCTTTTCCTTTTACGGACCGAAGGCGCTTTTCATTAGCAGAACACTACAACGGGCGCTTAGCGACAACGATCGCCTAGTCTTTGACTCGTTCCAACAGAATAACCTCGTGGCCAAGGACCGTGTTACGGGACAAGCGTATTCTTTTCCCATGGGGGCTATCGTGCCCGCGCTCCGCCGGTTCGGCAACATCACTGCCCTTGATAGTCGCGCCGAGTCAGACTTCGCCGTTTCCAAGCCGACGCCGGAACTCGAACGAGTGATGCGTGATCTTTACTCTGTGGAAGAAGCAGAGCTCCACCTCAGACGGATTAAGGAGATCAGTCTGAAGTTCCCGAAGGGCAGATGGATTCAACGAATACAGGACGGTTCGTCGAGATTAAGCATCGGGATCCGATTCGACCTCTCCGCGCCCGGTACCACTGTCCTCGCGTGTCGTAACGATTCGCCCACGTTCCTTGCGGCCTATGGCTTCATGGTCTCCGGTTTGGACGCCAGAGCGGAGAAGCTGTTCTGCCTCTGGGCTAACTCCTCACTTTTCTTGGTTCAAGTTCTGAGTCACATGACCCCGACAGAGGGGCCTTGGTGCAAGTTCGAGAAGTCCTTTGTCGAAGAGATCCCTTTCCCCGATTTCGAAAAGCTATCAGACCAGGACTGGCAGTCTGTAGAGAAACTGTACAATCGGACGTTGGAGCTCTCATGGCCGTCCTTGGTCGATCAGCTCAAAGGAGCACCGGTCAAGATTCTCGTTGATGACGGACTTCTAGAGCTTCTGGGGATCCGAGACTCCACAGAGCGAGAAAGGGTGGGGAAGGTTCTCCGGGCAGGTGCTCTAGCCACCATTGAAGCCCTAAAGGAAACGATGGGCAAGTAACATAACGGACGGATTCACGGACGGGCCCGCCCTGGTTCCTCAGCGAATGGGAACCTCCCCCTTTCAACAGGGCGTACGGCTCGCGGTGTCGTATACTTCGTCGACAGGCATTCCGCTTGACAAGTCGCGACTGCGGTTCCGCGGTTCCGCACGTTCAGTGTCCGATGAGCGGGTGTACTTCCGAGCGATCTCTACACACGCGCGAGGGGAGAAGCGGCCGGCCCGGCCGCGGCCGAGCGGTCGGCCGAGTCACGCTGTTCGGCCTGGAGGAGCGCGCGCAGACGGACGACGCGCTTGGGCGAGACGCGGAGGTCCCGACAGATCGCCCGTTCGGTGGCCGAGGCACCGCCCGCGCGCAGACGGGAGAGGATGACCGCAGTCTTGTCCCGCTCGGCCCGCTCTCGGTTGGCCCGCTCCTTCTGAACTGTTACCTCGGCCAACCGCATCTCTGCAAGGTTATCGCGCCACAGCCGGAGCGACTCCTCTCGGGCGGTCTTAGCCTCGGCCCGGAGTTTGCGCAGCTCTTCCTTCGTCGTCACTCCCCGCCTCCCTCGGCGGGGGGAGAGGCCGAGTGAACTCGCCGCCGGTGACGGCTAAGAGAGTCGGCCGAGATTGGTTTTCCGCACATGGGGCACTCGACTTTGCTCCGCGGGTCCCACTCGGAAGGGGCCAATGGTTGGGGAGAGGAGGGAGCCTCGGACGAGTATGTGGACTCGGCCGGGTCGAACAGCGGACTCGGCTCAGCCCAGAGCGCCGACCCCAGATCGGCAGGGGAAGGAGGCCGGTGGGGAGCGCTCCCGAACGACTCGGCCAGCCGAGTGAAGGTCCTGGCCGATAGTTCTTCTAAGCACGTCCGCAGCCTTGCCATCTCCCTCTCGAGGGCAAGTATCCGATTGACTGCCTCGCCGTATCCGAACCCCTTCGGTCCTTCGGGTACTAGCTCGACGTCTTTGTTGTCCAGTTGGGAACTGTTCACATTCCATCACCCCTACGTGTCTCGAAGGACCCGCGGAAGTCCGGGGCGGGGGGGAGATTCTGCCCGGGCCTCACGCCACATCCAACGAACGGTACCCGCGGGAATCTTGAGCGCCGAGGAGACAACCCTGGAGCTATCCCCGTTGGAAAGTCTACGCAGAATTTCCTCGCGGTCAGCGTCGGAGTACTTCGGGGGTCGCCCGAACCTCTTGCCGGCCGCCCGAGCTCGAGCAATTCCGAGCGCGGTCCTTTCGAGGATGAGCTCGCGCTCGAACTCCGCGACCGCGGCGAGCATGGTTCGCATAAGTCGTCCGGCGGGTGTCGACGTGTCGATCCCTTGCTCGGTCACGACCACACGAACCCCCGCGGCCTCGGCCTCATCCCAGAACCGAAGGACCATTCCGACGGATCGGCCGAGCCGGTCGATCTTCGTGACGACGACGGTCGAGACCTCTCCGCGACGGATTCGTTCGCGCAGCGCGTCGAGTTGTGGGCGGTTGTCCCTGACACCCGAGATTCCGTCGTCTCGAAAGACAGCCGGCTCGCCGAGCCCCCGAGAGAGACAGTACGATCGGAGGGACTCGACTTGGCTTTCGGTCGTCTGCTCCGAGGTCGAAACCCGAGCGTAAATCGCGGCCGTCACGTGCCACCTTCCCGGCCGACGCGCTCGATGTGCGCTCGAGCCCGGTCCGCTCTCGTCGGCCGCCCCCCGAGAAGATCGCCGGGATCGGGGCCGGGGTCATCCAGGGTGCTATCTGGCCCATCTGGCCCATCGCCCGGGACTGGCCCAATCTGGCCCTTCAGATGGGCCCCCCCTCCCGCCTGTTCTGGCCCATCTGGCCCGCATGGCCCATTCGGAGTCCCGTTGACCTCCTCCATCGGTGGCGGGACCACTCCGGGCGTCGTTTGGGCCAGAAGGGCCACATGGGCCACTTTGTGTGGGGAGATGACCCACTGGTCCCGGTACTGGGCCTCCTTGGCTTTGTACCAGCTCGCGTCCGAATCGCTGGGCTTGCCTTTCACGTAGCCAAGGTCAGTGAGACAGTCCCCAAGCTTCCGAGCCGTCATGCGACGCTGGCCGGTCCGGTCTCTGGCTTTGTTCAATTGCTCGAGGAGGGCGCTCGTCGTTATCAGGAGGTCCCGCGAGGGGTCGTCCCCGGCAATCAGGTGTATCGCGTCGGCGACCTCGGCCTCTTCGGAGAGGTCTGCGACGCTCTTGCGTGTCTCGAGCAAGTCCGGAATTCTGGCCTCGTACGAGGCCCAGCCGAACAGCCGACAAATCAGGAGGAGGGTCGCCGCGAGAACGTGATCCCGGCCGGTCTTCCCCTTTAGTTCCTCGACCGCCTTACGGAACTCGGGGAGATCCCAAAGTTCGTCGACCTGGGCCTTGGACCACTCCCGGTGGACCTCGAGTGCTCTGGCCGCGAGCCACTTCTGTATTGGCGAGAGGTGCCTCGCCTTCTTCTCCGCGTCAAGGGCGAGGCCGGAGTCCGAGCTCTCGGCCATCGGGAAGACAAGTGTCCGCGCGAGGAGGTGCGGGTCAATCGAGACATGGAAATCGTAGACCTTGAACCCGAAAAGGCTCCGTGAGCCGCGCACCCAACCCTTGCCTCCTTCACCGGGGACCATCAACGCAACCGATGGCCCCCTTCGGTAGCCGTCTCGGAACAGCTTGCCGATGAACTCGTCCCGTTCGAGGAGCTTGTGCAGTTCCTCGACGCCAATCGCGAGCCCTTCCTCAAGGGCCGCCGCGAGAGCGGCCGGTGACGACCCGCTCAGCACGACGCCGCCTCCCGGGGTCATTAGGAGGGTTGCTTCGACCGAGGTCCCCTTGCCACTCCCAGTCTTCCCCGAAAACGCGACGTAGAACACCGAATCGAGGAGGTCGAGAACGTGCTGCTGGGCCGCACCCGCAATCATCGCAAAAGGGGCGAGATCGTGACGCGGTCGGCTCACTTTGCGCACGAGGCCGATTGCGAGTTCAAGTTCTCTCTCAGCCTCGGGAGTCTCCGAGTGGACGCGCGCACGGTCGCGCTTCAACTCCGCCACGATCTGTTCGACCCACGCGTCGTAGTCTGTGACCCCGGGCGTCCCGTCGAAGCCTCGCATAATGTCGGATAGGCGGACTTGGGCGCGGTTGAATTCGAGCGCGTTCCTCTTGCACACTTCGCTCAGTTTGTCGTGAACGTAGGGTCGGTTCACGCGCTCATCGAGGGGTGGGTGGTCGGTCATCGCTCCCGTTCCTCGAGGCGGTCCCGGTGCTGTCGAACCCGTGCGATCTCCTCGAGTTTCGCGAGGCGGCTCTCGTGACTGTTGAGCCAAGTTGCGGCGCGACGAGCAGACTCCTCGAGAATCCGGAGGCGTCTTTCGTAATCTTCGTGAGCCCCACTCACGGCCTTCTCCTCGCGGTTGCCGCGGTCGCGACACAGCTCTTGCAGAGAGCCCTACCCCCGAAGCGAATCAGATAGCGGAGCAAGTCCCCGCACCCCTCGCACCGAACGTAAACTCCGGGGACCGGGGAGCGGACGATCTGCCCGTCGATGACTGGTCTCGCCAAGCCAGAGTCCATCTATGCGCTCCTCTCGGCGCGAATCTCGGCGAGGAGCTTTCTTATCACGGCCGACGTGACCGCCGCGTCCCCGCCCTCGAAGACCAGCTCGACAATCGGGATGACCGGGTCGCCCGGCTCGAGTCGTCGGAGTTCGCGATGGACCGACGGGGGTACGCTCACGGTCGTATCGTCTCCCCCACGAGGCGGAGCAGCCGCCTGACCTCGCCCTCCCGCCCGAGAGGGACAACTAGGAGGGGGCCGCCCAAGCCGAACACGAACTCGACCGTAGAGCCAGGCCCAACCCCAGCGGCTCGCGCCCAAGGCAGGGGCGGGTGGATCACGAGACTCGTGCTGCGCTGTACCCTCCCGACGCGGCGGCGCACTCGGAAAGCTTGGGGTGCAGGTGGAGCCATTGCCCACGGGTGGATGGGCATAGAAATACACATTACTACGAATTGTAGTCTGGGCTACACATGTGGGGCTAACCCGAGGACGTCGGCCCCTCCGACGTGTTAGGGAGCGGAATTGGAGTGAGGCCGCTCAGCTCACAGCTCGACAGCTCGACCCTGAAATCCCATCCTCCTTCTCAGAGGTTGAGCGGGCGATTAGCCGCTCCCCTGAGGCTCGAGGGATGTGCAAGAGCTGGCCGAACGTCACGGCGTATAGAGGCCTGCTGGAACTCGAAGAACTTGGAGCTGTGCATCGGAGTGATTTGGGCTACGTTATCACGTCTCGTTCTGACAATCTGGTCATAGGGCTGATCGGACGACTCCGGAGCACGAGGACAGACCTCGTGACCCTGGAGGGCCGCTCGAGGTTTGAACCGGATGGCCCTTTCGTGGAGGGTGCGCGCGAACGGTGGGACGAAACTCGTCGGGTCTATGAGGACCTGAAGGCGAGGGTCGAACGCGCCCTCAACTCGCCGACCTCAAGCTCCCCCTTGATCGCGAGAGCCGTTACCCAGCGGAAAGCTCGGTCGTAAGGCCTAAGAGTAGCTCATCAGCTACCTAGTGCGCATGCGAGTTCGGGTGCTTGGAATTCAGCGTGTGCGTGACGTCGTGGAAGGTGGCGTGATGTACGTCGTCACGTTCGGGCGAATGGTAGACTTGAACGAGGAAATTCGGGCTCGCGTTACACAAGCCGGCCAAACCGTCCCCCCGGGGGCTCAAGATCTCGGCATCAATTCCATCGTCCTCGTCGTACCGTTCCCGGAAGGGCCCCCGTACCTGCTTGACTCGGAGTGGGAGCTCACAGTCCGGCCAGACGGCAGCGTTTTGCTCGACCCTCCCCCGAGGTGATTTGATGCACGCCACGTTTCCGCTTGGCCAAATATTCCCCCTCGCAACGGGTCGCGCAAACAGTGCTCAGATTTCAGCTCGCAACCGTGCCAGCGACACTGTAGCTCCGGGACAAACAGGAGTGCGGGACGAGAACTCGCCGCTGTCGTTGGAAGCACTGCCCCCCGAGCCTGTTTTCGTCCATCGAGTCACCTATCCATTGACGAGTTTGGGTTACGCAAGCCCTGCGTGGTTCATTTATCCCGGGATTGCCCAGACATTTGCGACGCAGAAAGGCATGCCCCTCACGACGGTGGCAGATCTGGCCACGGCGGTAGACAGATCGCGAGGAATCTTAGAACTGAAGAACGATTTCGACGGGGAAGGTTCGCCCGGATACTCATCGGTGACTTGGAAGAATGCCATCGGTGTGCTCACCGAGCTTTGGAGCAGGGCAGTAAGCGAAGGGCTGGGCGGATTCGCCATGCCGAGGATTTCGCCTGGCCCATCGGGAAGCATTGACCTTTACTGGAGGACCGAAGCGTTCACCGTGCTCGTGAACATACCCCCAAATACTGAAGGCGGCGCGACCTTCTACGCTAGGGCCGCCGGGGGGACGGAAGTCGAGGGCTCGCTCGACGCGGAGAGCTATCGGACCGTCCTTGCAATCTTGAAGACAGAATGATCGGGAACTTCCCGGTCGAAGAGATACCGGGACGACACCGCGTGTTCCACAGAGTACACCGAGCCTTCATGGAGGGGGATGAGATTTTGCCGGGTGCCTTCAGGGATTCGGGTAACGATCCCATGTCCGTCGATTGGGAAAAGTACTCGACGGCGGAACAGACACGCCAAAGGGCGAGAAAGCCACCGGAGAATGCCGTTGTGTCGGTGAGGTCGGGAGTAATCCAGGCGATGCCGGAGTTGAAGCTGGGCCACGAACCGTTGAGTGACAATCGGGCCCATTGCAGGGTGTACGGCGAGAAGACTGCCAAAGTACGCATCAAACTCGTCGAGGCTGCCCAAGTAGAGATTCGAATAAGTACTTAATCGAATCCCAGCACGGGCGTCCCAAGTTTCGGGAGGCCGTTGTAGTGTTATGGGCTCCCGCCCGTAGCTAATCCGCGACCATAGCGGTCGCCACGGATGCGGCGAGAGAGTTCGGGTCTATCTAACG
>Ga0335078_10012143_pt1 | contig 12784 bp, 9 predicted proteins | sample Lox_Sample_32_FD_206711 | JGI IMG/M metagenome (GOLD analysis project Ga0335078, IMG submission 206711) | Soil microbial communities from Loxahatchee National Wildlife Refuge, Florida, United States - Lox_Sample_3.2 | ecosystem: Environmental > Terrestrial > Soil > Wetlands | place: USA: Florida... | reverse complement strand
GGCCGCCGCCGAGCTTCCGCTCGGCGTGTTCTGTAGTCTACACACGACGCCGCCCGGAAGGGCTCTCAGAACGAGTAGCTCACTCCGAACAACGGTGTGAACTGCTCGAAAATCCCGCGGGCGGTATTATGCGGAGCCGGGACGATCTGCTGCCGTGGAAACGTAGTCAGGTAGTCGCGGAACTCGGCGCGCACCAGCACGTGCGGCCGCAGTAAGTACTGAGCCCCGCCGCCGGCGCTAAACACCACCTTCCACACGTCATTTGTGGTGAGACTTGCGATCTGCGGCGCGGGCTGCGGATACGGCGCCGGACCGGCGATCACATAGTCCTTTCCTCCAGCGCCTCCGGCCACGAATGGCCGAAAGCGGTGGTTCCGTTTCTGAAAGTGAAATAGAACCTCCCAGGTGAGCGCGTGCGATTGCCCTTCAATGTCGGCCTTGACGCCGGGCGCTTCCAGGAACGGGTGCCCATCGTGATACAGATACGAAAACTCCTCGGAAACGTAGTCGGAAAACTCGTAGCCCAGATCGATCCCCGCGGCGAAGCGATTGCGGATTCCCGCCTGCGCCGTCTCCCCGCCGGAGTAGATACTGCCGTTGCGGTAGAAGCCGTAACCGATATCGGCGCCGATTTCGTACGTTTGCGCGAACGAGGTCACGGCAAACAACAATCCCACCGCACACTTCATGCGCTTTCAGGCTACCAGAGGTTTACTTGGTGGAGGCCCGCCCGAAGAAGCGAATGCGCGCCACAAAGTGACGTCCTTCATATCCGAGAAATTGCAGGTATTGGGGCGACCCGATCATGTTGTATACGGCAGTAGGATTGTTCTGATTCGTGAGATTGTCCACTCCCCCTCGCAAGGCGAAGCGGTAGCCGCGCAACGTGATCATCCGCTCAATCGCCAGGTTGAGATCGAAGTTGAACGGATAGCGATAAGAATTGACTGCGCCGCTGATGGTGCCATATTGATCCTGGATGGAAAACGGAAATCCCGAGCGCGCATCCACCAGCGCGGCTATCGCCCAATTCTTCCAGGGAAGCGGCGCGTACGCCCAGCCCAGTAACCGGTTGGGCGAATCCCAAGGCATCGGCACCAAAGTAGGAAGGACCTGCAACGGCACCAGCGTGTTCGGGTCCAGGACGGCATTCGTCTGCGTCCGCGAGCGCGTGTACGAGGCCATCCACTCGAACTGGCCCGAGAGCGTCTGCCGCACGGTGAACTGCGCCGAATCGAAATCGTCGCGGCGGAGGTTGGCCAGTTCGTAGATTCCGGGAGTGCTGCCGTTGGGCAGCGGCAAAATCGAGGGCGCGGCTTCCGGCGCGAGAGTATTCAGAAATGAGAACTCGCCGGTTCCGCGCCGCCGCAGAAAGGTGATGCTGGCCGAAAGACGCGCCGAGATCTGCTGGTCCACGCTGAGGCTCCAATTGGCCGCGTGGGGTAGCTTCAGATGGGAGCCGGGTACAAACTGCGTCAGCGCCGGCGGCCCTGTGGGAACTGCATCGGCGAATGGCGTGGTGAGCCCGATCTGATCATACGCTTGTCCAAACGGCTCGAGCGGGACCGCATCGTGCGTCACGGCGTAGCCGCCCGCCACGCGTGTGTGACCGGAAGCGAAGGGCGCCCACGAAAACCCCAGACGCGGCGACCAGCGCATGTCGTCGACCAACTGATCCCAATCCCCGCGGAGACCGGCGTCGATCTGAACCCGTTTCGTGATCCTCCAGGTGTCCCGCACCCACGCGGCCGCCTCGGTATCGTGCACGGCGAAGAGACCGGGACCGGTAAACGTCGTCTGCGACAGAAGTTGGCCGGCAAGCCCGATCAACTGGTAGCCGGTGCGCTGGAAATCGCCGTTGTCGTGCAGAAAATCGGCGTCCGTTCCGGCTTCGATCTGGTGCGAGCCGGCGAAATGGAACTGCGGCGCGTATCCATGAATACGCCCCTCATCCCGGGTGGCGCCTTGCGTGGATTGGACGAAATAGTTCCCGCTGCGGCCTTCGGGCCCGAACACATACAGCGCTTGGCCCTGCGGCGTCTGGCTTAGGGCGAACTCGCTGTGCGCGTATCCAAACTCGATCATGGAGCGATCGCTCAGATACATCTGCTCTTTTAGGCCGCCGAAGTACTCCCGCGTATGCACGTTGCGGGTTGTCGAAACGGGGTCGAGCGGCCCCAGCCCCACGCGGCCTTCGTTATCGACGTTCACCAGGAAATCCGCGAACAGAATGTTGCGCGGTGTGATGTTCACCTGCGCGTGCAGCAGATTGTTGCCGGCCCAGCCGCTGCGCGTGTTCTGCCCGCTGGGAAGACTGGTGACGAACTGCGTGTTGTATTCGGAATCGAAGGTATCGGAAAACCACGCGCGGCCTTTCACAATTGGGCCGGAGACGCCCACCCGCGGGTACCAATTTCCCAACCGGACTCCCTGCTGCGATTGCAGCCCGGGAATGAAATCGGTCGCCGTGTAATGAAACGTGTCGCCGCCGTTCTCGGTGCTGATCGCCAGAACGCCGGCCGAGCCCTTGCCGTATTCGGGCGAATAGCGCGCGGAGGAGTAGTCCATCGAACGAATCCCTTCCACCGCCAGCGTGGTTTGGAATTCGCCGGTGATCGGGTTGGCGATGTTGAATCCGTTCAGCACATACTGCACCTGGTTTTCCGACGAACCGTTGAAGTGCATGGCGCCGGTCGCATCTTCGACAACGCCGGGAATCAGCTTCGTCGAGTTGCGCAGGCTATGGCTGTTCGGATAGACGATGTCGTTGATCTCGGTGCCGGTGAGCCGCTCCTGGTTCTGGGTTTGCGTGATATCCACGGGCGAAGGTTGCTCGTTGACGTCCACGGATTGAAACACCTCGCGCACCGCATTGATCAGGAGCGTCACTTCGAGCGCGGTATCGAGAGGAACCGGGCGGTCCTTCAACTCGTAATAGCCTTCGCGCGCGACATCGATCACATAATCGCCCGGGCCGGGCAGCGTGACGGCGAATGCCCCGGCGGGATCGGTCTCCACCTGCCACGGACCGCCGGCCGCAGGGGGCGCGACGCGCACGGTGACGATGGCCTTCGCTACCGGGACGTCATTCTCATCTTTGACGTAGCCGGTAAGCTCGGAAGCGTGCGCAAGGCGGCCGCTCGCAATCCAGAGGAGGCCGACAGTCCAAACCCGGAACCACACGAGACCCTCAAAGATATTCTAGTGGTCGCGGGTGGCTCGATGGCTCATTACCGAGCCGCGACCGTTAGGGAGCGGAGGTTCTGCTATAAGTTTATGGCCCCGCGTGTGGCTGAGTTTATTGGGACACGACCCAGGTCAGGATCCAAGTCCGGGCAGCGCCGGCGGCACCGATGATGGGAACCAGCGGGAACTGAGGCTTTCTCTCTTGTTCCATGGCACTTATGTTATATCGGAATAGCCTTCCTGTTGCAGCACTGGGCTGAATTAAACTGGGACCAGGCGCAGGAAAAATATGGAGCCGAATCTCGATAAGGAACGCCGCCAAGCTCACGCGCTGCTGGATATACCGCCAGCCGAAAAGCTCACCGCAGTGCGCAGCCTGCTCGAAGTAATGGTGGAGCCGCTGGCGCGCTCGCTGGCTCTCGCAGCAGTGGAAGACGAAGAGATTACACCCGAGACGGCGGCCGCGCTGGACCGTGCCCGTGCTTCTCTTGCTCGTGGCGAGGGCATTCCGCACGAAGAGATCCTACGTGAGTTCGGCCTGAAGAAGTGAGCGAGGAAGCCGCGCCAGACCGGATCGCGGTCGTTTGGTCACCGGAAGGCCGCGCGGGTCTGCGTGCGATCGAGCGGGATACCGCTCGGCAGATTCTCCACTGCATTGACCGCTACCTGGCTAGCCCGACCGGCGACGTGAAAAGCTCAAGCTGCCGCGCGCACGGGTTTCCGCCTCCGGTGCGGTGACTACTGAGTATTCTTCGATCTCAAAGGCGAGAACACCATCGAAATTAGCGGCGTGAAGAACCGCCGAGAGCCGTACCGGTGACGTAGCTAGCCTACGCCCGCGCCCCACCCGCCTTCGCCACCTGCTGCAGCACATATGGCAGAATGCCGCCGTAGCGGTAGTATTCGACCTCTTGCGGCGTGTCGACGCGGATGTCCACGGTGAACGTCTTCGCCGATCCATCGTCACCAACAGCTTTCACCGTCGCCTGGCGCTTGCCGCCGTTGAGTAGCGCCGGGCGTACGCCCGTAATTTGATACGTCTCTTTCCCGGTCAGCTTCAAACTCGAGGCGTTTTCGCCGCCTTGGAATTGCAGCGGCAGCACGCCCATACCGACCAGATTGGTGCGGTGGATGCGCTCGAAGCTTTCGGCGATCACCGCCTTCACGCCCAGCAGCAGCACGCCCTTGGCCGCCCAATCGCGCGACGAACCAGAGCCGTACTCTTTGCCGGCGATGATCAGCAGCGGCACGCTCTCCTTCTGATATTTCACGGAAGCGTCGTAGATGAACATCTGCTCGCCATCGGGCAGATGGACGGTGTAGCCGCCTTCGGTGCCCGGAGCGAGCTGGTTGCGCAGGCGGATGTTGGCCAGCGTGCCGCGCACCATCACTTCGTGATTGCCGCGGCGCGCACCGTAGGAGTTGAAATCCTTGGGGTCAACGCCCTGCGCGATCAGATATTGACCGGCGGGGCTGTTCTTGGGAATCGAACCGGCCGGCGAGATATGGTCGGTGGTCACGGAATCGCCCAGCAGAGCCAGCACGCGTATGCCGGTTAGATCGGTCACGGAAGTGGCGGGGTCCACCATGTGCTCAAAATATGGCGGCTTCTTGATGTACGTGGAAATCTGGTCCCAGCGGTAGATCTCGCCTTCGGGCACGGGCAGGCTGCGCCAATTGTTATCGCCATCGAAGGCCTGCGCGTACTCGTGCTGGAACATTTCGCGATTCACCGCCTGGCGAACGGCGTTCTGCACCTCCTGGTTGGAAGGCCAGATGTCGCGCAGATAAACCGGCTTGCCGTCCTTATCGTGTCCCAGCGGATCGTTCTGCAGATCAATATCGACGCGCCCCGCGAGAGCATAGGCGACCACCAACGGCGGAGAAGCCAGGTAATTGGCCTTGACCAGCGCGTTGACGCGTCCCTCAAAATTGCGGTTGCCGCTCAACACCGCCGCCGCTACCAGGTTCTCCTTTTGCACAGCTTGCGCTACCGGTTCAGGCAGCGGACCGCTGTTGCCGATGCACGTGGTACAGCCGAAGCCCACCAGGTGGAAATTGAGCTGTTCGAGGTATGGCAACAGGCCCGACTGCCGATAGTAATCCATCACCACCTTCGACCCCGGAGCGAGGCTGGTCTTCACCCACGGCTTCACGGTGAGTCCGCGCTCCACGGCCTTTTTCGCCAGCAAGCCCGCGGCGAGCATCACGGAAGGATTCGAGGTGTTGGTGCAACTGGTGATGGCGGCGATCACCACCGAGCCATCTTGCAGCGTGACGGAATGGCCGTCAATCTGCGCTTGCGCCGATTTCACCGGCCCCGCAAACGCTTCAGCGAAGTTCTTCTTCACCGCCGGCAATTCGACGCGGTCTTGCGGCCGTTTCGGGCCGGCCATCGAAGGCATCACCGTCCCCAGATCCAATTCGAGCGTATCGGCGTAAACCGGATCGGGAGTGGTATCGGTGCGAAACAGCCCTTGCTCCTTGGTGTATGCCTCGACCAGAGCGACCTGCTGCGGATCGCGATTGGTGAATTTCAGATACGCGAGAGTCTCCTGGTCCACGGGGAAGAAGCCCATGGTGGCGCCGTACTCGGGCGCCATGTTCGCAACCGTGGCGCGGTCCGCGAGAGCCAGCGCGCTGAGCCCGGTACCGTAGAACTCGACGAACTTTCCCACCACGCCCTTCTTGCGCAGCATCTGCGTGATGGTGAGAACCAGGTCCGTCGCAGTGGCGCCCTCGCGCAACCGGTCGTGTAATTTGAAGCCGACTACCGGCGGCAACAGCATGGAGATCGGCTGCCCCAGCATGCAGGCTTCGGCTTCGATGCCACCCACGCCCCAGCCGAGCACGCCCAGGCCATTGATCATGGTGGTGTGGGAATCGGTGCCGACGACCGAATCCGGGTAAGCCTGTCCATTGTTGTGGAAGACCACGGACGCGAGGTACTCCAGATTAACTTGGTGCACGATGCCGGTGTCCGGCGGCACCACGCGGAAATTGCGGAAGGCGGTCTGACCCCAGCGCAGCAGCATGTAGCGCTCTTTGTTGCGCTGGAATTCGAGTAGGGCATTCAGTTGGAAGGCATCGTTGGTGCCGAAGCGATCCACCTGCACGGAATGGTCGATCACCAGGTCGGCCGGCAACAGCGGATTGGCGCGCTTGGGATCGGCGCCCATCGCGCCTAAGGCATCGCGCATGGCAGCCAGATCCACCACGCACGGCACACCGGTGAAGTCCTGCAGCAGAACACGCGCCGGCATGAAGCTGATCTCTTTGGCATCGCCGGTCGCGCGCGCCACGTAGTTCACATCGTCCGCGGTGACGCGGCGTCCGTCTTCCTGGCGCAGCAGGTTCTCCAGCAGGATTCGTATTGAGAAGGGAAGGCGGGCAATGCTGCCGATGCCCTTCTGTTCGAGCGCCGCCAGCCGAAAGTACTCGTACTCGGCGTTACCCACGCGCAGCTTCGCCGCTGCGCCGAAACTGTTCTTTGACATTAATTCGATTGTGGCACAGGGAGGCAGGCAGCGCCGGCGATCTTTGCCGCCGGTGCCTTCAAACACCGTAAATGCACCGCCGGCGAAAACCGGCCGCCGGCGCTACTCGATCACGCGCGCAATGGCTGTCGCAATGTAAAAGTTACCCGGGTTTCGGGACGGAGGTGGAGATGACGCTTTCCGGTGACGATCGCCCCGACGGTTCCGGCCGCCGCCCCCGCGCCCGCTCCCACCGCGGCGCCCACACCACCCCCGGCGATGGCTCCGATGGCCGCGCCCGTCGTGGCTCCTCCGCCAATCAGCACGAGGTTGCGCTTCTGGTGACGCTTGCGGGCAAACGCGGGATCCGAGGTAACCAGAGAATACGTGCGTCCCTGCGATTGAACGGAATCCAGGCTCAAGCGCATTACTGCGCGGCCTTTCAATCGCCCGGAAGATTTCGATTCGATCACATGGCCGCGGCAGAGTGCGCCACGGTCCAGAATCACCTGGCCGTCATACATCACCGGCGCAGCGAGATGGGCGGCGAACGGTGTGCCCGGCCGGTCGCGCCGCGTGTCCAGCGATTGGCTCAGACGAACGTGGAGTGCTGTACCGGCAGGCACAACGGCCGGCGGCGCAGCCTTGGCCGCCGTCAGTACGAATCCGAACAGAGCGAGCGGTAACAATTGCTTGCGCATGGTTCCTCCCGGAGCGTTACTAATTGCACTCCTAGGGCCACCATGGCGGCGCGCCACGCAGCGTCGAAAAACGGGCGATTTGCCCAATTTTTTGACGGAAACAAAGGATTTAATTAGTGTTTTATGGGCATTTCGCCCGTTTTCGCCGAGACTCGCAGTGGGGCAGGCTTGCGGCCTGCGCCCACCACAATTGGCTTTCCCTACTCCGCGAAAACCAGTTTGGTCTTACTTCCCCCGATATGGATTTCTTGAACGTGCAGCTTGCCGTCCGCACTGGAAAACACCACGCTGGTCGTGCCGTATTTCATGTCAGAGGTCTCCATCTTCACGGGAGCCTCGCCATGCATCTTGCCGTTGCTGATAACGGCCTTTTGATCGACTACGTCGACGTTGTAAGTGCCCGGAGCGAGCTGCATATCCCCCAACACCGCGGGCCGCAGTAGGTTGATCGTGTACGTCTTTGCGCTGGCCACCGCAAGCGCGGCGATGGCGAATACCAACAGCAGTCTTTTGGTCATCTATGCACCCTCGAATAATTTATTTGGTCGTTTTGTTTTCGAGATCTCGATTACATGGGGTAATACGCTCGAATCGCAAAAACGTTCCTAAGGATTTCGGTTTTTATTTTGTAAAATCGCGGACGAGTGCGATGGCCGCTTCGCGCAACGCGGGAGCATCGCCGAATCCCTGGAGCCAAATCAGATCGGGCTCGCGGCGAAACCACGTCATCTGCCGTTTGGCATAGTGGCGCGTATTGCGTTGGGCATAGAACAACGCCTCTTTCGGCGTCAACTCCCCACGCAGCAACTGCAACGCTTGCTTGTAGCCGTGCGATTCGAACGGCTTCACGGTTTCCGCATAACCCGACTCCAGAATGCGCCGGACTTCTTCGATCAGCCCACCTTCGAACATCCGCCGGCATCGTTCATCGAGACGCCGATAGAGCACGTCGCGGTCCGGCGACAATCCGATCTTGAGCGCTCGATAACCGGCAAGCGCCGCGCGCCCGCTGCGAAACAATTCGGTCACCGGTCGGCGCATCACCAGGCACACCTCGAGCGCACGCATGACCTTGGGCAGATCGTGCGCGTGAATTTTGCGCGCGGCTTCGCGATCGAAGCGCGTCAGCAGTCGATGCAGACTGCCGGGCCGTTTTTGTTCGCGGCGCGTGAGGCGGTCGCGCAGGGATGGATCGCGCTCCGGACCTTCGAACAGACCATCCACCAGAGCGCGCAAATAAAACCCCGTGCCACCCACCACAATCGGGAGACTTCCCCGATCAGCGATACCACTGAGCACCGCGCGGGCCGCGCGGCTGTACTCTCCCGCCGTGAACAGTTCGTCGGGATTCCGGACATCGATCAAATGGTGCGGAATGCCACGCCGCTCCTCCACGGACAGCTTGGCCGTGCCTACATCGAAGTAACGGTAGACCTGCAGCGAATCGCAATTGACGACCTCGCCCTGGAATTGGGCCGCTATCTCCAGCGCCAGTTCGCTTTTTCCGGAACCAGTAGGCCCCACAATGGCAACCAAAGGTAGTGTCGATGCGTCTCGACCAGTTAGCGGCACGCCGATTATGGTACCCATTTGCGTCAGGGGAAGGCATGCCGGGGTTTAGACGGCGTTATACAATGAAACGAGTGAATTTCGACTCTCCCTGGGGCGGCCTAACGGTCGAAAGAAAGTAGACTGCATGAAGCGTTCAGCGATTGCCCTTCTCCTGGCGGCCGGTTTGGCTTGCGTCTCCTGGGCGCAGACCCGCGCCAACGCAACCCCACCCGCCGACAAAGCCGGGGCGTATTACAACTTTGCCATGGGCCGGTTATATGCAGAGCTGGCCGGCAGCGAAGGCGGCCGCAACGACTACGTCTCCAAGGCGATTCAGCATTACCTGGACGCGCTAAAAGAGGACCCTTCGGCAGGCATGATTCTGGAGGAGTTGACGGATCTCTACATCCAGAGCGGACGCTTGCGCGACGCCGTGACCCAGGCGGAGGATCTGCTGGCGCAGAATCCCGATAACCTGGGAGCGCGCCGCATGTTGGGCCGGATCTACACCCGCATGATCGGCGATCCGCAACAAGGCCGCGTCAACCAGGACATGTTGCACCGCGCCACCGAGCAATATCAGAAGATCACGGAGAAGGATCCGAAGGATGTGGAGAGCTGGGTGATTCTAGGCCGGCTCTATCGGGTGGCCCACAATTCCGGAGACGCCGAAAATGCCTACAATGCCGCGCTCAAAGTGGAGCCGGATAACGAGGATGCGCTCACCGGTTTGGCGATTCTCTATTCGGAACTGGGCGATACCCAGAAGGCCATCGAAAAACTCAAGGCCGTTACCGACAAGAATCCTAGCGAGAATACCCTGGTGGCGCTGGCCTCCGCCTATGAGCAGTTGAAGGATTTCAAGAGTGCCGCCGAGGTGCTCGAGCGGGCTTTGAGTAACAGCAGTGATGGCACGCGGATTCGCAAAATGCTGGCCCAGGATCTGTATTTCTCCGGTCAGAACGACGAGGCCCTGAAGCTCTACCAGCAGCTCACCGCGGAAGATCCCAAAGACAGCAGCCTGCCTCTGCGCATGAGCGAGATTTATCGCGCCAAGCGCGATTTCGCCAAGTCGCACCAGGCTCTGGACAAGGCTAAAGAGCTCGAACCCGACAGCATCGAAGTTCTCTATGCGGAAGTGAATCTGTTGGAGGCCGAAGGAAAGACCGATCAGGCCATCCGCAATCTGAAGAATCTGGTCGAATCGACCACGCGCAACAAGTATTCACGAACTGAGGCCGCCAGCCATGCCATGCTGCTGGAACGCCTGGGTGCGCTGTACCGCGACGCCGGACAAACCTCCGAAGCCGTAGAGAGCTTCCGCCAGATTCCCGCTCTCGATGCCGACAGCGCCCCGCGCGCCGCGGTGCAGATCATCACCACCTATCAGGCCGCCAAAGATTACGACAACGCCACGAAAGAAGCCGATGCGGCGTATAAGAAATTCCCCAAGGACCGCATGGTGGTTTTTGCGCACGCCTCACTGCTGGCCGAGGTCGGCAAGAATGACGAGGCGGTTTCGGAAACCAAGGGCTTGCTGAAAGGTCAGGCGGATCTGGAAACTCTGGTCTCAGCGGCCCGCGTCTACGACAAAGCCAAGCGCTACGCCGACGAAGCGAAGACTCTCGACGAGGCCGAGAAGCTCGCCATGTCGCGCGAGGAAAAAGAGGACGTGACCTTCATGCGCGGCGCGATGTACGAGCGCACCAAGAAATACGAGGCCTCGGAAGCCGAGTTTCGCAAGGTATTGGCGCTCAATCCCGAGAATTCCGGTGCTCTGAATTATTTGGGTTATATGCTGGCCAATCGCGGTCAAAAACTGGATGAGGCCTTCCAACTCATCAGCAAGGCGGTCGAGCTGGAGCCCGACAACGCCGCGTACCTCGATAGCCTGGGATGGGCTTACTATCAACAGGGCAAGTTTGCCCAAGCCGAGGCGCCCTTGTTGCGTGCCATTGAAAAGATGGGCGAGGATCCCACCGTCCACGATCATTTGGGCGATCTGTATTCCAAAGAAGGCAAGACCAAGGATGCGATCGCGCAGTGGCAGACCTCGCTGCAACGGTATCGTGCAGGAGCTCCCTCGGATTTTGATTCCGAGGATGTGGCGAAGATCAACAAGAAGCTGGAAAACGCTCGTGTCCGGTTGGCCAAGGAGACCAACCAATAGGTAGGAGAGTTCGTAAGAGGCGTTGGTTGCGTCGAATCAGCGGGTTCCAGTACCCTGCCGGTAGTTTTTGCGGCACTTGTCAAAATTCAGTTAAATCCTTCACAATCTTTGGTTTGTAAACAGCCAGACGGCTCCGAACCTATCGCTTTCCACACTTCTGTGGGATACTCAAAGTCAAGAATAGGTTCGAACGTCAAACATGTCCTACGTGGACGACGCCGTCGCCAAATATCACAAACTAATCGAAGCTGGACCGTTTCGCGATCTTGCCTGGGCCGAAGCCCTGCAGGACCGCATGGAGCAGAATCGGCTTTCTTCCGGAGGACGTCTCATCTGCCCCGTTCTGCGGCCGAATTTCCTCTCGCGGCGTCAATATGAAAACCTCGTGCGGAATGGCGAAGCCCTCATCGGCGCCATCGATCGCATGGAGCAAATGGTACTGAGTAACCCCGCGTTGCTCGGTCGCCTGGAGCTGTTGCCGGCCGAAAAAATGCTGGCCGCCATCGATCCGGGATACCAGTCGTTCGAGGTCACCGCTCGCCTCGACTCGCACCTCAACAATGGGCATTTACAGTTCGTGCAGTACAACGCGGATACTCCGGCGGGCGCCGGTTATGCCGACGCGCTGGCGGATCTGTTTTTGGAAATTCCGCCCGTGAAGGAGATCCGTAAGAAGTACGCGCTCACGCGAGTGGGAAGCCGGAAGTACCTGCTGCAGGCGTTGCTCAAAGCGTACAAGCAGTTCGGTGGAAGCAAGAAGCCGAATATCGCCATCGTCGAATTTCGTCCGGCGTACCATGCCGGCGAAAACGAGTACGAGTTGTTTCGCGACTTCTTCCGCAAAGAAGGGTATGCCGCGGAAATTGTCTCGCCCGAGCAGCTCGAATATCGCAATGGCGTACTGCGCAAAGGCGCATTCGAGATCAACCTGGTCTATCGGCGCCTGGGCGTGCAAGAGTTTCTGATCCGCTTTGACCTGGCACATCCTTTAGTGCAGGCCTACCGCGAGCGCGCGGTGTGCATGGTGAACAGCTTTCGTTCGGAGTTGGGACACAAGAAGGCCATGTTTGGCCTGCTCACCGACGACGCGCTGGTGGCCAAATTCCCGGCCGCGGAGCGCAAGGCCATCCGCGAGCATGTGCCCTGGACGCGCCTGGTGGCGTCCACCAAGACGACTTACGAAGATAAGACGGTCGATCTGACCGACTTCATTGCGCGCAACCGCGAGCGTCTGGCCCTCAAACCCAACGATGACTACAGCGATCAGCACACCTACTTGGGATGGGAGATGGACGACGGCGGCTGGGATCGCGCCTTGAAGCAGGCGATGCGCACGCCGTACGTGGTGCAGGAGCGGGTGGAGGCGGTGCTCACCAAGTTCCCCTTATTGAGCTTCGGCCAGTTGGAATTCCGCGATATGCAGGTGGACGTGCATCCGCACGCCTACCTCGGCAAGGTCCAAGGCTGCTCCAGTTGGCTGTCGAGCGGGAAACAAGGCTTCTCCTCGGCAGCGGGTCTGGCACCCACGTTTATTCTGGATCCGAAAGATTAAGAGCGCACATCCGCGGGTAACGCGAAACACTCGCAGGACAAGAAGGCGTGTAGCGGAGCCCCCGCTCCCTTACGGAGGTTCCGCTACACGGCTCATGGCCCGGTGGGTGCTCGATATCCAGCATCCCGTCTCGTCTTCGTGGGGCAGG
>Ga0335078_10012142_pt1 | contig 12785 bp, 12 predicted proteins | sample Lox_Sample_32_FD_206711 | JGI IMG/M metagenome (GOLD analysis project Ga0335078, IMG submission 206711) | Soil microbial communities from Loxahatchee National Wildlife Refuge, Florida, United States - Lox_Sample_3.2 | ecosystem: Environmental > Terrestrial > Soil > Wetlands | place: USA... | reverse complement strand
AAGCTCCACTAGCACATATATTTGCTAGTGGTCCTTTGATACTAACATTCGCATAAGAGGGTGCCGAAACGGGATGCGAATGTTAGAATCGGACCACTAGATTGACTTGGGCGCGCGGCGGCACGCGCGCGGACGAGGGAGTTCGCCATGTATCTGCTTGGCTTTCCCCTGCTGCTCGTTCCTTTCGCTCTCTACAACATCGTTGGCTTCATCTTCCTTCTGCCGCCCGAGTTCTGGACCTCGCAAGCGGCGGCCGTGCCAATGCGTTCGGGTCAAGTCTGGATTTTGACCTGGCAGGACATTTTCCTCGCCGGTTCGCTCCTCCTGCTCTGGGTCGAAATCATAAAATCACGCGCCGGCAAACGGGCGCTTGCCGATCACGGCTTGGCGCTGCTCGTCTTCATCGCCATGCTGGCCGAGTTCGTTCTGGTAAAGAGCGCCGCGACGTCGACCTTCTTCCTCTTGCTGGTCGTGGCACTGGTCGATGTGCTCGCAGGGTTTGTCACCGCCCGCCGCAAGACGGCGCGGCCGGACGAGGCGGAGGAACCGCTCAAGACGAACGAGCCGGTCAAACCGCCCGTCCACGATGTGCGGCTGCCGTTTCCGTCGCCCTGATCTGTTTTGCCTCCGGGCCGGAGAGAATTCAGAGCGAGCGGGAGAGCGCGCGGCCGGGTTCGGTCGGCCATTGGCCGAGTGCTCGGTAGGCAGCGAGCGCGTGTTGCGGCTCGACACGGCGGCGGGTGCGGGTTTGCGGCAGACCGGCGGCCGTGGCGATCAGATGCGCGACGAAGCCGGCGTTGGCGCGCTGACCAGCCCGCACGATAGCGTCGTCCCGCGCGGGCGCGACCGGCACGAGAGCATTAATCATCGGCATCGCCACCGGCTCCTGTCCCGAAACGGGACGTCGAGGACCGTTTAGGCGAACGGTCGCAAGCGGCGTGCCGCAGCACGAATGGCTATCGGGAAAAGTACGCAGGCAGTGCGATTTTCCGAATTATTTAATGTCGATCGATAAGTTCGTGTTGCGGGCACTGCCCGTCGGCGCCATCTGCTGGCAACAAAATCTGCAATGAGGCCGACCGTGACCGGTCCGCGACATCCGCTTCCCGGCTCGTCCGAGAGGGCCAGGCCTTCCACCCTGCCCGAGACCACAACGGCACAGCCAGGCGCAGCCGCCGCCGCATCGGAATCCGGCGTGCTCGATGCCGCGCAGATTCTGGCGTCCGTCGGCGAGGCTGCCTACGACTGGCACATCGACAGCGACGCTCTGCAGTGGAGCGCCAACGTCAAGGAGGTGTTGCTCATTCGCGATGTCGAAGGCGTTTCGAGCGGACGCGGCTATGCGCAACTGCTGGAGGCCGACAATTCGCAAGCGCGCTACGACGCGGTGATGCAGTCCGACAAGCGCGACGACGGTCACGGCGTCCCGTATCAGATCCAGTACGCGATCCGCCCCCTTCCCGGCTCGGACACCAAACTTTGGGTCGAGGACACCGGCCGCTGGTTCGCCGGCCGCGACGGAAGACCGGCACGCGCCCACGGCGTTCTGCGCGTGATCAATGAACGCTACGAACACGAACGCCGGCTGAGTTACCTTGCCCGCAATGACGGGCTTACCGGCGAGTTCAACCGCCACTATCTGACCGAGGTGCTCGAAGACACGATCGAGGACGCAATCCGCTTCCGTTCGTCGTGCGGTTTCCTGCTGGTCGGCATCGACGACCTCGCCCGCATCAATGAGTCGTACGGCTTCGACATCGCCGACCAGGTCATCGCCGAGGCCGGAAAACGCCTGCGCAGCCGGATGCGGGGCAAGGACACGCTCGGCCGCTTCTCAGGCAGCAAGTTCGGCCTCGTTCTACGCGACTGCACGCCCGACGATCTAGCGACTGCGGCCGAACGAATGTTGACGGCGATGCGCGCCGATCTGGTGCCGACCGCTGCGGGGCCGATCGCGGTGACTGTAAGCATCGGCGGCGTAACGGCGCCGCGTCATGCCAAGAGCGTGGCGGAAGTGCTCGCCCGCGCACAGGAAGCGCTCGACACCGCCGTGGGGAGACACCGCGGCTCGTTCCTTGCCTATCGGCCCAGCATCGAGCGCGAAGCGCTGCGCCGCGAAAACGTCCGCGCCACCGATGAAATCGTCGCCGCGCTCAACGAGCGGCGCATCTTTCTGGCCTACGAAACCGTCGCCGGGGCATCCGACCGGCAGCCGGCTTTTTATGAATGCCTCATGCGCATCCGCCGCACCGACGGCACGCTTCTCGGCGCTGGCGAGATCGTTCCGGTCGCCGAGCGGCTCGGGCTCGTGCGCCTGCTCGATCACCGCGTACTCGAACTTGCGGTCGACGAATTGGTCGCGGCGCCGACGCTACGGGCAAGCCTCAATGTTTCGCCGCCCTCGACCACCGATCCAGACTGGTGGGCGGGGCTGGTCTCGCTGCTACGCAGGCATAGCGGGGTGTCGGAACGCCTGACTGTCGAAATCACCGAGAGCGCGGCGATTCAGGACATCGATGAGACGCGCGGCTTCGTCGCCCGCGTCAAAGATCTCGGCTGCCGCATCGCCATTGACGATTTCGGCGCCGGCTACACCTCGTTCCGCAACTTGCGCAAGCTCGGCGTCGACATCGTCAAGATCGACGGCGCCTTCGTTGCCGACATCATGCGCTCTGAGGACGATCGCGCCTTCGTGCGCACACTCATCGATCTTGCCAAGCGGCTCAAATTGTCGACCGTCGCCGAATGGGTGCAGAACGAACAAGCGGCGCGCACGCTGCAAGCGTGGGGTTGCGATTACCTGCAGGGAGAACTCGTTGGGCTGGCCTCCACCGAGCGGCCGTGGATCACAGGGTTGGCGCAGGCGGGCTAAGTATTTCCGCCATTATTGCGAACTGCTGCCGCCCTTCTCTGTCAGCCGGTCGACTTTCTTCTGCATCTCTTCGAGTTGGCGTTTAAGATCGTCAATCTCGCCGCCCTTGGCGGACTTCTCCGGCTCGGCCGCGACGCCGCCCTGGCCCTCGCGCCGCGCGAATGGCGCAAACATGGCGAAGGCACGCTCGAACATGTCCATGTTCCGCCGCACCTGTTCCTCGAGCGAGCCGAAGCCGCCAACGCCGAACGCTTGCGCCATCTGCTGACGTAATTTCTCCTGCTCGCGGGTGAGCGAGTCGATGGAGACTTCGAGATAGTGCGGAACCAACATCTGCATGCTGTCGCCGTAGAAGCGGATGAGCTGGCGCATGAAAGCAATCGGCAGCAGACTCTGGCCTTGCTTGCTCTCCTGCTCGAAGATGATTTGGGTCAGCACCGAGCGGGTGATGTCTTCGCCGCTTTTGGCGTCGTGGACGACGAAATCCTCGCCGTTCTTGACCATGGCGGCGAGGTCTTCGAGCGTGACGTAGGCGCTCGTTCCAGTGTTGTAGAGCCGCCGGTTGGCGTACTTCTTGATCTCAACCGGTTCTACGGCCTTGGTGGTCGTCGTTTCGGACATGAGCTTCTCGGAACCCGCAAGCCTTGCCTGCAAAATAGGCCGTTTCGCCGGGCGCGGCTACCGTTTTGTGACACGCCGATGCGGACCAACAGGTTCTGCCATGCCGGCGGTCGCGGCCTTTCGCCTTGTCGGCGGCGGATGGCGTCCTTATGACATATATCGAGACTAGCGATGGAGCCCGCGCGGCAAGAGCCCGCGCCCGATCTCACCCTTAAGCTCGAAGGAACCCGCCATGAAAGACGACATCGTCATCGTCAGCGCCACGCGCACGCCGGTCGGAGCGTTTAACGGCGCCTTTGCGTCGTTGCCCGCCCATGAACTGGGTAAAACGGCGATTAAGGCGGCGCTGGATCGCGCTGGCGTCGAGCCGTCGCGCGTCTCCGAAGTCATCATGGGCCAGATCCTCACGGCCGGGCAGGGCCAGAACCCGGCGCGTCAGGCTTCGATTGCGGCCGGCATCCCGGTGGAGATCCCGGCTTGGGGCGTCAACCAGCTCTGCGGATCGGGACTGCGGTCGGTGGCGCTCGGCTATCAGGCCATCGAGCAAGGGGATTCGGAGATCGTGGTTGCCGGCGGCCAGGAATCGATGAGCGTCGCTCCGCACTGCGCCCACCTGCGCGCCGGCGTGAAGATGGGCAATTTCGAGATGGTCGACACGATGATCAAGGACGGACTGTGGGACGCCTTCAACGGCTATCACATGGGCAACACCGCCGAAAACGTCGCGCGCCAATGGCAGATTACCCGGCAGCAGCAGGACGAGTTCGCGGTGGCCTCGCAGAACAAGGCCGAGGCGGCGCAGAAGGCGGGAAAATTCAAAGACGAGATTACGCCCGTCACGGTGAAGAGCCGCAAAGGCGACATCGTGGTCGACACCGACGAGTTCCCCAAGCACGGGACCACCCTCGAAGGGATCAGCAAATTGCGCCCGGCATTCGACAAGGAAGGCACGGTGACCGCCGGCAACGCCTCCGGTATCAATGACGGCGCCGCCGCCGTGGTGCTGATGAAGGCATCCGAGGCCGCCAAGCTCGGCAAGACACCGCTCGCCCGCATCGTCTCCTGGGCACATGCCGGCGTCGATCCTAAGATCATGGGCACCGGGCCGATCCCGGCGTCGCGTTCGGCGTTGAAGAAGGCCGGCTGGACCGTCGCCGACCTCGACCTGATCGAGGCCAACGAGGCGTTCGCCGCGCAGGCCTGCGCGGTCAACAAAGACCTCGGCTGGGACACCAAGAAGGTCAACGTCAATGGCGGCGCCATCGCGCTCGGCCACCCGATCGGCGCCTCCGGCACGCGCGTCCTGGTGACGCTGCTCTACGAAATGCAGAAGCGCAACGCCAAGAAAGGCCTCGCCACGCTGTGCATCGGCGGCGGCATGGGCATCGCGATGTGCGTGGAACGGTGAACGAAAAAAGGCGCCTTGAATTGACTTAGGTCATGGCCGGGCTTGCCCGGCCATGCATGTCTTTAGGCGGATTGTAAAACGGCGGCCGCACAGGGAGGATTGTCATGCCCCGCGTTGCATTGGTAACGGGCGGCACGCGCGGTATCGGCGCGGCCATTTGCAAGGCCTTGAAGGGGGCCGGCTACACCGTCGCAGCCAATTACGGCGGCAACGACGAGGCGGCGCAGAAATTCAAGCAAGAAACCGGGATCGCCGTCTTCAAGTGGGACGTCTCATCGTTCGAGGCCTGCGCCGCCGGCGTCAAGCAGGTCGAGGCCAACCTCGGCCCGGTCGACGTGCTGGTCAACAATGCCGGTATCACGCGTGACGGCATGTTCCACCGCATGACGCCGGAGCAGTGGAACGCGGTGATCGGCACCAATCTCGGCTCGCTGTTCAACATGACGCGGCAAGTGATCGAAGGCATGCGGGAGCGCAAGTTCGGCCGCGTGATCAACATTTCGTCGATCAATGGCCAGAAAGGCCAGATGGGCCAAGTGAATTATTCGGCGGCGAAAGCCGGCGAACTCGGGTTCACCAAGGCGCTGGCGCAGGAAGGCGCGCGCGCCGGCATCACCGTAAACGCCGTGTGTCCCGGCTATATCGCGACCGAAATGGTCAAGGCGATCTCGCAGGAGGTCTTGCAGAAGAACATTCTGCCGCAAATCCCGATCGGCAGGCTCGGCGAGCCCGCCGAGATCGCGCGCTGCGTGGTGTTCCTCGCCTCCGACGATGCCGGGCTCATCACCGGCTCGACGCTGACCGCCAACGGCGGACAGTATTTCGTGTAGGTGTGGCGACGAACATCCCCTGCGCGAAACCGGCTGGCTATCTGGCCGGCATCCAACCCTGCGGCGCCAATTCGAACCCGGCGAACTCGAAGGCTGGCGCGACGGTGCAGCCGACCAGAGTCCAATCGCCAAGACTTTCGGCCGCCTGCCAGGCGCGCGCCGCAACGGTTACCTGTGGGGTCTCATCGGCATGGATAGCGGGGCCGAGCCGAAAGATTTGCTCGGTCGCGCCGTCGGTTACCGAGAGGCGAAGCGGCGCTCCGGCGTAGTAATGCCAGACTTCTACGGCGTCGACGCGGTGCCAGTGTGAGCGCTCGCCGCGCGCGAGCAGAAAATAGATCGCGGTCGATGCGGCGCGCGCGCCTTGCAATTGAAGCGCATCGCGAAACGTCTCGCGGAAATGTCCGCCCTCCGGATGCGGCTTGAGTTGGAGCAACCGGATAATGTCAGCGGCGGTGAGATCGTTGACCGTCAAAATCGGTTCTTGCGTTGGCGAATTTCCGCAAATACTTGCCACGCCGGCTTGCCGGCGAGCCCAAGCGATTTCGCCACCTCGGCATCGTCGGCGCGCAGAAAAGGATTGGCCGCTTTCTCGGCCCCGATCGTCGCCGGAATCGTGGACCTGTGGCCGGCTATGAGTTTCGCCACTTCGTCGGCGCGCGCGGCCAACGCCTTGTTGCCTGGCTCGACGGTTTTGGCAAAGCGGATATTGGCGTCGGTATATTCGTGGCCGCAGTAGAACTGAGTGTCGTCCGGCAGAGCGCGCAGCTTCAAAAGCGAATTCCACATCATCTCCGGATTGCCCTCAATGACGCGGCCGCAGCCGATCGAGAACAGCGTGTCACCGACGAAAGCGAGCCTGTCGGCCGGGAAGAAGTAAGAGATATGCCCCGCGGTGTGCCCCGGCGTTTCGATAACGCGGCCTTCGAGCGCGCCGACGCGCACGGTGTCGCCCTCGCCCACCGTCTCGTCCACGTGCGCGATGCGTTTAGCCTCGTTGCGTGGCGCCACAACGCGACACTTATGATGCTGTTTCAGCTCGCCGATGCCTTGAGTGTGATCGGCGTGGTGATGCGTGACCAGAATGTCGGTCAGCCGCCAGCCAGTTTGCTTGAGCGCCGCCTCGATGGGCGCCGCCTCAGGCGCGTCGATCGACGCCGTCGCACCGCTTTGCGGATCGTGCAAGAGCACGCCGAAATTGTCCTTCAGACAGAGGAAGAGATTTGTTTGCGCTGGCATGTTGCACCGTCGTTCCCGGGCGGCCCGAGACCGAGCCGGAAGCCATAATCGTAGGAGGCCAAAGTAGGCACTCCGAACCATTAACCGCAAGGTCGGCGATGATAGATTAGGGGGCTCGCGCGTTCAGCGCACCCCGGCATGACGTGCTATTTTGCCGCCATGGACGTCGTTGACCTGCGCAACTTCTATGCCCAGCGGCTCGGCACCGTGGCCCGGCGCTTTGTCAGCCGCGGCATTCGCGCGCGCTGGACCGACACCAGCACACTGCGCGTGCTCGGCATCGGCTATGCGACACCCTATCTCGGCCTGTTCCGCGAAGAGGCCGAACGGTGCCTGGCGATGATGCCGGCGCCGCAAGGCGTGGTGCGCTGGCCGTCGACGCGGCCGGCGTTAGCGGCTCTCGTCGAAGAGGACGAGCTGCCATTGACCGACTCGGCCGTCGACCGCGTGCTGTTGGTGCATGCGCTAGAAATGTCAGCGGATGCAGCCGACCTGCTGCGCGAGGTGTGGCGCGTGCTCGCTCCCGGCGGACGACTGTTGGCCGTCGTGCCCAACCGCCGCGGGCTGTGGGCGCGCATGGACACGACGCCATTCGGCCATGGCCGCCCCTATTCGCGAAGTCAGGTCACCGCGCTCTTGCGCGAGACGTGGTTCACCCCGACCGGGTGGGGCGAGGCGCTTTACGTGCCGCCGGTCTCGCGCGGGTGGTTTTTGCGCTCCGCGGTCGCCTGGGAGCGCACCGGCGCAACGCTGTCTGCGCCGTTCGCCGGCGTCCACATCGTAGAGGCGACCAAGCAGGTTTACCGCGCGATCCCGGCGCGCCGCGAGCGACGCCGCCTGGTTCCCGCACTCAAGCCCGTGCTGGCGCCGGCGTCGGGTGCGGCCCTGCGCTAGCCGCCGAAGATGTTTTCCTCGACAGCAAATTTAATTCTCGGAACCAGGAACCATTCGCGGATCGGGTGCTTGGCTGATTGTCCGCCTTCCGACACACGTCACGAGGTTCCACATGCACGCGACAGACCGGTTCCTAAGATTTGCCGCCGAATGCGAGGCCATGGCCAAATTCACGCGCAACCCCGAGAACAAGGCAGTTTGGAACGGCTTGGCGCAACGCTGGCTGCGCTGCGCGGAATTGCTGGAACACGAACACCCGGCCGTGCATCACACCAGTTCGGCAAAGCGCCAGCGGACCTTCCTGCACAATTTGCCTCACTGACCGGCCAACATTTGCATGCCGGCGACTTCGGCGTTTCGCCTCGGCCGCCGATGACATTGTCGCAAATTGATCGAGGCTCTACGAGTGCGGCCCCTTTCAATGAGGGCGCTCGGCAAAGCTTAGTCGTTCCACCGGCAAACGGTCGGCGGCAACCGAGTCTGTTGCACGAGCTAAGACTCGATTAAGGTTATCGAATTTCGCCCCTCTCAGATTACCGTTTCGAACCGCACAGTAACAAATATGTGTCAAAAATAAGCTGCCGGCGAAATAACCGCGGCGCTTTCTGGGCTGGTCGTTATGACCAAATGGGCAAAGGCTTTCCGACAGACGACGACCTATCTCGGCGTTGTCGTGATCGCCATTATTTGGAGCGGTATTTATCTGCTGGCCAGTGAGCAGCGCGAGCGTGCGTATCAGGAAGCCGAGCGCCAAGGAAGCAATCTGACCCGCGTACTCGAGGAATACATAAGGCGCATAGTTCAGGAATCGGACTCCGCGTTATTGGCGCTGCGGCACGACTATGAAAGGGATCCGCAGCATTTCGACATGTCCCGCTGGCTCACGCGCACGCAATCGCATAACAACCTGACCGCTCATTTCGGGATTACCGATGCAAAGGGCTATGTCATCCAGTCAAGTCGCGGCAGGTTGACCACACCGCAATACGTCGGCGATCGCGCCCCTTTCATCTTCCAACGCGACAGCGCAACGGATCAGTTGTTCATCAGCGACCCGTTGATCGGCCAGGTGAGCAGAAAGCTCACGCTCGAATTTACCCGTCGTTTGAGCAACCCAGATGGTTCGTTTAACGGTGTAGTGGCCAGCGCGCTGGACATCGCGGAACTGGAACAATTTTTCAGCTCGCTGGACCTCGGCAGAGCAGGCGTGGTCTCCCTCGTCGGAACCGACGGCGTCGTCCTTGCTCGCGGCGGTATCGCTCCGGCAACGCGAAGCTACGCCGGAAAGTCGATCACCCAATCGTCTTTGTTCCGCGCGTTGCAGCGAAGTCCGGCCGGCGTTTACTGGAGTACGCCGCAGAGCAGCGCCCGCTTCGACGGCGTCATCCGGTTGATAACCTATCGGACGGTTTCAGGCCTTCCTCTCGTAGCGATGGTCGGCTTGGCCCAAAAAGATATCTTCAGGCAGGTCGACGTGACGCTGCACAAGTACATCGTGGCCGGAAGCATCCTGACCTTCATCGTGCTCATCGTGATGTTCTTGGGCGCCGCGCGGCAGGAGCGGATGCTGTCCACCGCGCTCGAGCTGCAACGTTCCAAGCAATCTGCGGAGCAGTCAAATCTTCTGTTGCAGACCGCGCTGCAAAACATGGCGCACGGCTTCTGCGTATTCGATCGCGACATGCGGTTGATTGTGTGCAACGAAAAGTATCCGAAAATGTACGGTCTGCCGCCGGAGCGCACAAGGCCGGGCAGCACTCTGCGATCCATCCTGGAAGCTCGCATCGGCGCAGGCTTTGTCCCGCAGAACGCGGAGGAATATATCCGCCTCCGGCTCGAGCGAGCCGCGCGCGGCAATTCGCATTACGCGGAGAACGAACTGAGCGACGGTCGCATCTACGCGGTCAATCATCAGCGTATGCCCGACGGCGGCTGGGTCGCCACTCATATCGACATCACCGAACGACGACGCGCGGAACGCGATTTGGACGAGACCAAACGATTCCTCGATTCAATCATTGAGAACATTCCGGTCGCTGTCGTCGTGAAGGACGCGAAAACGCGCAAATTCCTTCTCGTCAATCGGGCATTCGAAGCGATGCTCGGCGCGTCGCGCAATGACTTGCTGGGCCGAACGGTGTTCGACATCCATCAGGCCAAGGACGCACAAATCATCGACGACGCCGACACTGAATCGCTTCAGGAGCCGGACCGCGTCACCTACAAGGAAATCGAAGTCAACACGGCGTTGCGTGGGCTGCGCCTGCAGGCGACCAGCCGCATCGTCATCAGGCGAAGCCAGGGCGACGCCAAATGCATTATCGCCGTTATCGACGATGTCACGGAACGCAAGAAATCGGAACAACGTATTGCCTTCTTGGCGCATCACGACGCGTTGACCGGACTCGCCAACCGCGCCGCCCTGGTGCAGAGAATCGATGAAGCTGCGGCACGCCAGCGGCGTCGCGACGAGCCATTCACGGTCCTGCTTCTGGATCTCGATCGATTCAAACAGGTCAACGACACGCTTGGCCATCCCGCCGGCGACGCGCTGCTGACCGAAGTGGCGACGCGGCTGAAGTCGCTGCTGCGGGAAACGGACGTTTTGGCGCGGCTCGGCGGCGACGAATTCGCCATCATCCAAGGCGGCGAGGTCAATCAGCGCCCCGCGGCAAAAGCCCTGGCGGAACGCATTATCGAGGTCATCGGCAAACCGTTCGATATCGACGGGGGCGATGTCAACATCGGGACAAGCATCGGCATAGCGCTGGCGCCCGAGCACCATACCGGCTCCGATGAACTCCTGAAGATGGCGGATCTTGCGCTCTATCGGGCGAAATCGGCGGGCCGCAACGGCTACTGCTTCTTTGATCCCCAGATGAGCGAGGTGGCGAGCGCGCGCCATGAAATCGAAAACGATCTGCGCCGCGCGGTCCAGCAAAATGAGCTGGAACTGCATTATCAGCCCATTCTCGACGCCAAGACGCGCAAAATCACGAGCGTAGAGGCGCTGGTACGCTGGCGGCATCCGACCAAGGGCCTGATCTTTCCCGATCTGTTCATTCCGCTTGCCGAGGAAACCGGGATGATCACCCAGATCGGCGATTGGGTCTTGCGGGCGGCCTGTGCCGAGGCAGCAACCTGGCCGACTGACATCAAAGTGGCCGTCAATCTTTCTCTTGTGCAGTTTCGCAAGACCAACTTGCCCGACGTGGTGATGCGCGCCCTGGTCGATTCCGGACTGCGCCCGGAAAGGCTGGAGCTGGAAATTACCGAGACGGCGCTGATCGAATCCGCCGCGGAGTGCCTCCCGGCATTGCGGCAGTTCAAGAACCAGGGAATTACGATTGTGCTCGACGATTTCGGCACGGGATATTCATCGCTCAGTCAGCTGGCGATGTTCCCGTTCGACCGGATCAAGATCGATAAAACATTCACGCAGAATCTGACCAAGCGCAGCGAATGCGCCGCCATCATATCGGCCACGCTCACGCTGGCGCAGACGTTGGATATCGCGACGACCGCCGAGGGCGTCGAGACCGCAGATCAATATCGGCTGTTGCGCCTAGCCGGAGTGACGTCCGTGCAAGGCTATCTGTTCAAACGTCCCGGCCCCGCCTCCGAGATCGACTTCAACGCCATCTATGGCGGCGTGACTTTGGGCAACGCCGCCTAAGCTTCGTGCGGGCGCTTTTCCATCCAGCGCGTATTTGACACCGAAAATCGCACACCATCAGGACGGAAACGGGCCCCAAGCACGTTGCACGGCCGGACGCGCTTCGATCGCATCATGCCAGCGCTTCACGTTGGGATAGTCCGCGAGACCGATGTCCTTCACGCCGTGCAGGTGGACGTCCGAGTACATGGTCATGTCGGCGATCGAATACGTGCCGCCAAAATATTCGTTTTGCGCCAGATGCCGGTCTAGGATGCCAAGCATATCACGCAGGTTGGCCTCGTAGTGCTGCTGCGCAACCGGCGCCTTGACGGGTGACCGGATCGTCCAGTGTCCGAACTGCTGCGACAGCGTGGTGAACGTCGCCGATCCGTAGAACAGCCACTGATCCACCTTGACCCGCGCGGCCGGATCGGCCGGATAAAATTTGCCCGATTTTTCCCCCAAGTATTTCAAGATCGCACCGGACTCGCACAGCGTAACGCGCGCGCCGCCGGGCCCTTCATCGTCGACGATGGCTGGTATCTTGTGGCCGGGACTGATCCTCATGAATTCGGGCGACATTTGCGCGCGCTCGCGCAAATTGACCGGCACGATCCGGTGCGGAAGTCCAGTCTCCTCGAGCATCACGCGCGGCTTGTAGCCGTTGTCCGTCGTCCATGTGTAGCAATCGATCATCTCATCCTCCTTCAAGCGGATTTCAGCTCGGCCTCGGAAGCGAGCGCCTCGCGCAGCCCTTCGGGGTCAACTGCTATCTCGATACCGGCGCGCTCCTGCTGCAAAAGCATCACCGCCCGCGAGTCGCGGCCGCCCCAGCCGCGGCCAAGCGCTTCAGTCATTTCTGCAAGCGTCAGATTGCACAGCCGCATCGGCACGCCGAGTTCGCGGCCGAGCGCGTTGGCGAGCGCAACATCCTTGTGCGCGAGCTTGAGCGCGAATGCCGGCGGATCGTATTTGGCGGGCAGGAACTGGTCGATCAGGGCATCGAAGGTCAAGCGGCGGCCGACTGCGCCGTTGCGGACCGCTTGCCACAGTGCCAGCGGCTCCACGCCCGCCTTTACGCCCAAACTGAACGTCTCAGCGAGCGCACAGACTAAAGCGTAGCCCGACATGTTATGCACGAGCTTGGCCACCGTCGCGCTGCCGATCGGCCCGATATAGGCGGCGGCATCGCCAATCGCATCGAGCACTGCTTTGTATTTGTGGAATACGCTTTCGTCGCCGCCGACCCAGATCGCGAGCCGG
>Ga0335078_10012141_pt1 | contig 12785 bp, 14 predicted proteins | sample Lox_Sample_32_FD_206711 | JGI IMG/M metagenome (GOLD analysis project Ga0335078, IMG submission 206711) | Soil microbial communities from Loxahatchee National Wildlife Refuge, Florida, United States - Lox_Sample_3.2 | ecosystem: Environmental > Terrestrial > Soil > Wetlands | place: USA... | reverse complement strand
GCCTTCATGTTCGCCTCGGTCGCCGAGTCTACACAATTCAGCACAACTTCCTCGTGATTGCGCAAACTTGCGATCTGCTTCCATGAAATTTCGTCTTTGACCGACGCCGTTCCTACCGCTACAACGTGACTGAGAATCTCAATTCCCAGTTCTTTCAGAAATAGCTTCGCCACACTCCCGATCGCGACGCGCGCCGCGGATTCGCGGGCCGACGCCCGCTCCAATACATAGCGGGCTTCCGGGAAGTTGTATTTCAGGGCACCAGCGAGGTCGGCGTGCCCTGGCCGCGGTGATGCCACCCGCTTATGTTTTGCCGCGTCTCCATCCCCTACGGGAAGAGATTCTTGCCAGTTCATCCAATCGCGGTTTTCCAGCAAAATCGCTATCGGAGAACCAATAGTTTTTCCATGACGTACGCCAGAAAGTATGCGGGCCGTGTCGCGCTCGATTTTCATCCGGCCGCCACGGCCATATCCCTGCTGCCGGCGCCACAATTCCCGGTCCACAAAGCCTTGTTCGACCGTCAAACCGGCCGGAAGTCCGGAAAGGAATGCGACCAGCGCCTCGCCATGCGACTCCCCGGCCGTGAAATAACGCAACATTGCTCTGGATTGTACCCGATGCATCAGGCAAACCCGGCAGCAGAGTAGCCATCCAAACATGGGATTTTTTTTCGAGGTGTGCAGAGATGCGGGAACACTGCTAGAATCGGGGTAATTCCTCGCAGTTCAGAGTTATCTCACCGCGTCGGTTCTCGCTAGCAGTGCCGCCTCTGATAGCTCCTGCATCTTGAGGTGGAGTGGTGTCTCGTAGAATCCGGGCTAAGGGTCCCAAAAAGTTCCATGACATAGCTACGTCAACACCCGCCGACTCTCAATTGCCCCGGCACCTTCTCGATGCCCAAGAGCAGGAACGCAAGCGTATCAGCCGCGAACTCCACGACGAAACCGGCCAAGGGCTCATGCTCCTGCGCCTTCAGTTAGGCATGCTTTCGGCAGAGGTTAAGGATCAGGAAGTTCGCGTCAAAGTTGAAGAAACCGTGGATCTTCTTGACCGCACCATTGGCGGCCTTCGACGCATCATAAGCCGGTTGTCGCCTCGAGCGCTCGAGGAACTCGGACTTGTCGCTGCGATTCGCAGAGAGACCCGGGAACTCGGCAAAAACACAGGCATTAAAGGTGACCTGAGAGCTCCTCCCGATCTCGGCATCCTCGATCATGACGTCGAGGTGGCGGCCTATCGCTGCGTGCAAGAAGCCCTTCATAATGTCGCGAAACACTCGCACGCCAGGAACCTGAGCGTTCGCCTGCAAACCGGAAATCATAAACTCACCCTGCTGATCGAAGACGACGGTGTCGGAATTGCCAACAAAGCGCGAGCTCAGAGCCGAGGCTTTGGTCTGCTTGGCATGAAGGAAAGAGTCGCCGCTCTGGGCGGCGCGTTGCGCATTATGTCACCGGGTAGCCGCGGAACCCGCCTGCGAATCGTGTTTCCCATAAGCAAGGGTAAACCGTCTCGAAAGGACCGTTCCAGTTCAGTAACCGTATTGCGGAGAGCGGCCATTAGCCGCGCCAGCTGAGAAATGCATCAGTAAGGTTGCGGATTTTGATATGTCCATCAAGTGCCTGATCGTCGATGACCATACGCTGTTTCGAGAAGGCTTACGGCGTGTGTTAGAAAGCGAGTCTGACTTGCAAGTCGTGGGCGAAGCCAGTGATGCCGCTCAGGGCCACGACCAGGTCCGTCAGCTCAGACCGGATGTGGTTCTGATGGATATCGGTATGCCGGGAGTGTCGAGCTTCGAGGCGGCGCGTCTGATCGAGCGGGATTGTCCGGGGACTCGCCTGATTTTTCTTACGATGCATGAAGACGAGGAGTACCTGTTGCAATGTCTCGAAGTTGGCGCTTTCGGGTACATCTTGAAAGACGCTCCAGCACCCAAGTTAATTAGCGCTGTCCGCGATGTCTTCCAGGGACGCAAGTATCTCAGCCCGCAGGTGCTGGGGAAGTTGGTCGACGATTTCCGTTCCCGGGCACAGGGCCGCCGTGGTCAGCCGAGAGGCGCAACCTTAACTCCGCGCGAGCGGGAGGTTGTCAAAATGATCGCCGAGGGAAACTCGGTTAAGGAGATTGCCATTTTGCTGGGGTTGAGCGTGAAAACCGTTGAGGCGCACAAATTCAACCTCATGCGCAAACTGGATATTCACAACAAAGCGCAACTCGTGACCTACGCCATTCAAAAGAAGATTGTGAAGATGCCGGCGGGTGCGTAGCGCCTTATTTCATTCCGTTTGGGTACACCAAAATTTTGCTCGACTCTCCCGTTTTCAGCCGGTCCATTCCCTTCGAAAAGTCCTTCATCGCAATCCGATCTGTGATCACCGGATGCAAGTCGAGTTTTCCATTCTTGAGCAAGGCGGTCATTTGATACCAGGTCTGGTACATGCGCCGGCCGTTGATGCCCTGGATCGTAATCCCTTTGAAGATGATGTCTTCGGAGAAGTTCACCGAGATCGGCTTGGATGTAAGTCCTAAGAGCGAAATGCGCCCTCCGCGGCGTACAACATCAAACGCCGTGCGAATGGCGTTTGGATGGCCAGCCATTTCTAAAACGACGTCTACTCCTGACCCGCCAGTTCGGTCCATGATGATCGAAACGGCATCTTCTTTCGACGGATCGATCGTGACATCGGCTTTCATTCCCTTCGCAATCCGCCGCCGATGCTCATTGACCTCAATAGCAAATACCTGAGCCGCGCCGACTGCTCGAGCCACCGCGATCGAAAATAGTCCGATGGGTCCGCAGCCGGTAATGGCTACGGTTTTGGCCGCAATCTCGCCAGCGAGAACGGTGTGGACCGCGTTCCCCAGTGGATCCAGAATGGACGCGTATTCCTGGGGAATCGCAGGATCGAGTTTCCAGATATTCGTCTCGGGAATCACGACATATTCCGCGAACGCGCCGTCAGCGTCGACACCGATGATTTTGACGTTCTGGCAAATATGCGCCTCGCCGGTCCGGCATTGCAGGCATTTGCCGCAAGCGATGTGCATTTCCGCAGAAACAAAGTCCCCTTCTTTGACGCTGGTAACTTCGTCACCGAAGGCCACAACTTCGCCACAGAATTCATGCCCCGGGATGAGAGGCGGATGAATCCGGTTCTGCGCCCATCGGTCCCATTCGTAAATGTGCAGATCTGTGCCGCAGATTGACGCTACTTTAACTTTGACTAGAACGTCTGTCCGGCCAAATGCCGGGACTTTGACTTCTCGAATCTCCGCGCCGGGCGCGGCTTGCGGCTTCACAACGGCGAGCATGGTCTTGGCCATTCAGGCACACCTGTAGAATTGCTGAACTCAAAACGTTTGATTCTAGCACCAACGGATGGAATGTCTAAACGGTAGATCGCCGGCGCACTACGAGGTTTTCCGTTCTTCCGCTACCAGCCCACGATCATATTTGCCATCGCCAGCATTGAATTCCTTCGACTTGCCTCGCGGGATACTCAGAGTTCTCCACTCAGTCGATCGTAAATGTTTCGCGAGAAAAATAATCTGCGCCACGTGTGCGGAATAATGGGCCAATTGCCGATTGAGGGCTTGCAAGACCGAATGCGGCTCGTTGCGGATCGTGACGGTTCGCAACAAGTCTTCGGATTTCAGTTCGGCGATCGCGGAGAAAACGTGCGACCACCCCTCTTCCCACCATCGCATGATCTCCGCGCGGGTTGTTTCAGAAGAGATCTCAAACTCCTGATCGCGGTTCCGGTTGGGTTTTTCCCCATCAGTGGTCAAAAAATCAGTGAAACGTGAGCGCATGTTGCCGGCGAGGTGCTTGACCAAAATCGCAACCGAGTTCGCTTCGGGATCCAGGGTTACGAAGAAGTCGTCGTCTTTCAATTGAGTCATCGCTCCTTCGCCTAGGCGCTTGTATCCCCGGAATTGGCGTCGCACTTCGTCGAGATAATGAGAGCCGAGATCAGTCATTTTGAAACCTCATATTCATTATGCACCGCCCCATCCGCCGGCGCCCGGGCTTTCGATGCGTATGCGTTCTCCCTGGCGAATCCGGATGTTGAACTTTCCCGAAAGGCGTTGGGCTGAACCGTCGCATCGGATTACCGCAGCAGACCCAGGAGTTCCATCAGTGCCGCCACTCAGTCCGTACGGTCCTCGCGTGCGCCGCTCTGATAGAAGAGTGACTTCAGCGTCAGTCAAGACCTCGAGCTCCCGGATCACCCCGTCCCCTCCGAAGTACTTGCCGGTTCCCCCGCTCTTGGGCCGCAAGGAGTACCGGCGGACCCGCAGCGGATAGGCATACTCAAGCGCTTCGGCTGGGGTGTTGAGGGAATTGGTCATGTGAGTATGGACGCCGGAAACGCCATTTTTCACCGGCCGGGCCCCCATCCCACCGGCAATCGTTTCGTAATAAGCGAATGGCTCCCCGGTACGAGGATCGATTCCTCCGATGGTGACATTGTTCATTGTTCCTGAACCTGCCGCCGGAATCCGGTCGGGAATGGCTTTGGCAAGTGCGCGCAGAACTACGTCGACAAGCCGCTGCGAAGTCTCGACATTCCCGCCCGCAACAGCCGCCGGGGGGCGCGCATTCACCACGGTCCCTTCCGGGGCGATGACCTGAATCGGACGCATCAACCCTGCCGTCGCTGGTACATCTTCCGAGAGCAGACAGCGAAAAACATAGAAACAAGCTGAGTACGTAATCGCTTCCACTGCATTCACACTGCCTTCAACCTGAGGATCACTCCCCTGGAAAACAACCACAGCCATCGCGCCTTTCTTCCCGCCAGCAAACTGGACGTTCACGGCGATTTTCACCGGCCGATCCGAAATACCGTCGTTATCGAGAAAATCTTCCGCAGAATAAGAGCCGGCAGGCACAGTTTCGAGAAACGCTCGCATCATCTCCTCGGAATATTCGAGCAATTCTCGTGCGGCGCGCGTCATATGCGAGACGCCATACCGCGAACAGGTTTCCCGCAGTCGCTCCGCTCCGGTGTGACATGCCGCGATCTGTGCCCCCAGGTCTCCCTCTCGCTCCTGTGGCGTGCGCACGTTGCTCAGCAACAAGGCGAGAACATCGCGCTCCATCTTCCCGGCGCTCATGATCTTAACCGGAGGAATCCGGAATCCCTCCTGGTAGATCTCACGGCAAAGTCCCATTGAGCCAGGAAAAGCCCCGCCGACATCCGCATGATGGGCCCGCGACGCCACATAGAAGTCCGCCCGCTTGCTTTTGCTTGTGGCAAAGAATGGCGCGACCAGCGTGATGTCCGGCAGGTGCGTTCCTCCGCGGAAGGGATCGTTCAACATCGCCACATCGCCAGGAGAAAGCGGGAATTCGTTCAGGACTGCCCGCACTGACATGGGCATGGAGCCGAGATGCACCGGCATGTGATCGCCCATCGCGATCACTTCGCCATCCGCATCGAAGACGGCGCAGGAATAATCGCGCCTCTCTTTGATGTTCGGCGAGAACGAGCTTCGACGCAGAGACGCGCCCATTTCTTCCGCAATCGAATGGAAAATACTTTTGAAAATCTCGAGTTCAATGGGATCGCGAGGCATCTTGGTCCCTGAAAGTGTACGACAGGAGCAGACCGGAGTCGCCTTATTGACCAACTCTGGACGAAGAATTCTGTTGACAATGACTTTAATCCCCAGCAATATCAGGTTGTGAACGTTATCGTGGCAATTGCGACGATGACGCTCAGTTTAGTAACGCAAGGGAAAATCGTTCACGGAGGAACTTCATGCCAGCAAAGAAGAAAGCTGCGAAGAAGAAGAAACACTAATAACGCGGACCATCGGTTCGTGAATTAAGAGTTCAGAAAAGGCCTCTCAAAGGCAACACTTCGAGAGGCTTTTTTCATGTCTGCGATTTTGAAACCTCGCTCCCATCGTGTTGCGTCACATTGCGGATGATCATCTCCGCGATGCCCAACCCGCCTCGATCCGCCAAGCTCGATGCCAGTGTCTGTATGCCGAGAAACTGGTACTGGTTCGAGGTCGGGTCGTCGCTCTGTCTGCCGAGGTACGCGAATGTTTCCTCCAGCGGACCAAGGAGTGAGTTCAGTAGGATCGCCTCAAACTGATGCGCGGCTCGAACCAGCTTTTGGGTGTGAAGGTCCCTGGGTACAGCATTCGAAATTGAACCAACACTCATCGATCAGATCACCTCGAGATCCGCTTCCAGAGCCCCGGCCGCTTTAATCGCCTGCAAGATCGCAATTACATCGCGGGAAGTGGCGCCGATTTTTTGCAAGCCGTTTACAAGCAGTTCGACAGTCGCGCCTTCCCCCAATTCGATTCTTCTGGCCGTGGTTTCCTCTGCCTTGATGCTCGTCTCTGGAACTACTTCCGTTTTCCCCTGAGACAAAGGATTGGGTTGGGAAACCGTCAACTGAGTCGCTACCTCAATCGTGAGGGAACCATGAAGAATCGAAACCGCACCCAAACGCACGTCCCGCCCCATCACGATCGTGCCGGTACGTTCGTTGATAACCACCCGCGCCCGACGATGTACTTCTACCTGCAGGTTTTCAATCCGGGCAAGTAATGCGGGAAGGTCTTTTGAGTCCGGGCTTGCGGTATCGAGGTCGACTCGCCTGCTGTCCACGACCGACGCCACTGGTGCGTGAAACTCCGTATTGATCGCGTTCGCCAATTCCTGCGCTGTACTGAAATTCGGATCATTCAGAAGCAACGAAAGCCTGGGCAACAAGTGCAGATCGAGCGAGCTATCTCGCTCCACTAATCCTCCACTAGGAACGCGTCCCGCGGTCGGGTGATTAACCTGCTTGGCATTAGTTCCACCACCCTCGCTGAACCCGCCCAACACCAACGGGCCTTGCGCGCTCGCATAAACCTGTCCATCGGCGCCATAAAGTGGAGTCAGCAGCAGCGTTCCGCCTTCCAGACTTCGGGCATCCCCCGCCGATGAAACCGTGATGTCGAGGCGGGTTCCCGGTCGGGCAAACGGCGGCAGATTCGCCGTCACAAATACGGCGGCAACATTCTTCACGATCAGTGTTCCCGCCGGGGCCTGCACCCCCATGCGCTGAAGGATGTTCGCCAAGGTCTGATTGGTGAAGATTGTCTGCTGCTTGTCCCCAGTATTCCTCAAACCAACCACCACGCCATACCCAAGAATCGGGTTGTCGCGAATTCCTTCCACCGAACTGATGTCGCGGATCATCGCCTTGCGGACCGTATCCTCGGAGAATCCGCAACTCGCATGCAAAACCGCACCGACCAAAATCGTTGTCCAAAGACTTTTCATTTCCTTCACTCAAAACCCGACGATTCGTAGGATCGCGCGGACGATCGGATTCGGTGGGCGCACCCCATCGCTCAACACGCCTTTACCCTTCAGTTCGAGCTCCAGGTTTCCCACCCGGTTCGATTGCACACTTCCATCAGCGGCGATGTCGCCGGGCCGAACCAGGCCTCGCAGCAGGATGGTTTGCCGTTCGTTATTCATGGTGAGTTGCCGCTCCGCTTCAATCACCAGTGCACCGCTGCTGAGCACTGCGACGATCCTTCCCGCCAGTGTCGTATTCAGCGAGGATGTTGTCGTTCCGGCAGACTTCCCGCTCAGGGTTGCTGACGATTGTGGGGAAAAAAGCTGCTGCACTCCTGCGGTCTTCAATTGCCCGGGCAGTGCACTGATTCCAGAGCTTGCATTGAACGTCCTTGCGGTCGATACGCTCGCGCCATTGTTGGCAACTGTGCCTTGCGCGACCACAATCGTAACCAAATCCCCGACATGCCGGGCTTTGTAATCCGAATTCATATCGGTAAGCCCGCTCTCGGTCCATAGGCTGCCCGCCGACAGGTGTATGATGCCGCTTCCTGTCTGCTGCATTCGCTGCACATATTCTGTCAGGGTCTCGTGCTGGATTTTTCCCGGCGTCTGTTCTTTGCCGAATGCGCCACAGATCAGGGCCGCAAAAACGAGAACCCACCACTTTCGAGCTCGCACATAACCTCCAATCTCACAAACTTGCGTGAACCAGATGCTTCCCGAGTACTTCCGCGAAATAGACCTTTTGGTTCCGTTTGTCGAGTACATGGACTCGCTGGTTCAGGGCTCCCGATTCCAGGCAGACCACCGGCATAGAAATCTTCATGTTTGACCCTGACAATGCGAGGCTTGCATGCTCACCTTTCCTGACCAGCAGCGCGGGCTGGGCGTCATTTTCTGGAACCCGCAGGTGAAACAAAGGGAGATGCCCGTCGGGCAACGTCACATTCACCAGAAAGTCCCCGCAAGCATCGCGAGTGAAGCAACGCATGTGTGCTTGGAAAGCCTGCTCTTGCAAACTTCGGTGGATGCCGACTACCCGCAGGTCGGGGTCGGGTATGGAAGCTGCTATTGCCGGAATCTCTAAGTGGGATTCTGCGATGCCGGCTAGCCCGCGTGCGTCCATGAACGCACTGAGAGCGTCGCGAACTTTCGTTTTCGTTACAGGCCAGCCTCGCGATTCGATCGTCACACGCTCTGGAATCATCAATTGCGAACATAACCACGGGACGCTGGCAAGACGCGTAAGTATTTGCTCGCGGTCAAGTACCCGGATGGTTCCTACTTTCGGAGCAGAACCTAGCTCAATGCCCGAACTCGCGTCACGGATCGCTCTCGGTGCGTTGGCAGTCAGCAAATCTGATAGCTGCACGACTGTGCCTTGGACCACGACCTCGGCCTTCATCCGCACAAACGTCTGAGTATCCCCGAACGCAAAAAGCCTGAATGCAAGAACCAACAAACCACCAATCCACCGTCTCTTCATGCCCGCTCCGCTACCGGCTAATGTTGTTCAGGCCCTGCAGCATCTGATCCGCAGCCTGAACGACCCGTGAATTCGCCTCGTACGCGCGTTGCGCCACGATCATCTGAATGAATTCCTCGACTACATCAACGTTCGATTGCTCGAGGTAGCCCTGCTCGATCGATCCCAATCCCTCGCTTCCGCCCGGTGTTCCTTGGACTGGGTCCCCAGATGCAGTTGTCGCCAAAAACAGGTTTTTCCCGACGCTGTTGAGTCCGCCCGGATTGGGGAACAACGCCAATTGAATGGTTCCCACCTGCTGCGCCTGTGATTGTCCGGCAGCCGTGACGCTGACGGTTCCGTCCTGCCCGATCGTGACCGACGTAGCTCCGGTTGGAATCGTAATGTTCGGGCTCAGCGGATTGCCGTCCGCGGTGACGATATTGCCGTTATTGTCGAGTTGAAACGCGCCGCTGCGCGTGTAGGCAGTTTCACCGGAAGGTAGGGTCACCTGGAAAAAGCCATTGCCTTGAATGGTAAGGTCCAGAGGATTTCCGGTTTGGCTGAAGTCGCCCTGAGTCTGCACAATTTCAGAAGTTGCGGTTCGAGTTCCCAGCCCGACTTGAAGACCGGCGGCAAACGTAGTCTGCTGCGTCGCCGCAGTTCCCGGCATGACCACGTTCTGATACAGCAGGTCCTCAAATTGAATTCTTCTTTTGCGAAACCCAGCCGTGCTGGAATTCGCAAGATTGTTTGCGACATTGTCGAGGTTAGTTTCCTGCGCGCTCATTCCACTGGCGCCGGTATACAAGGCTCGTAACATGACTCTCCTATGTATGCGGCAGGTCGTTTGCCGCAATGTGGTCCAGATTGGAATTAATGGCTGCCATCGCCCGTTCCATCATTTCCGCCCGCCTCTGAATCGTGATCAACTGCACCACCGCCTCAACCGCAGTGACATTGGAAGACTCCAACATGCCTTGGCGAACATAGGAACCCGGCGAGGGCCGAACCTCTTTGGCGGAAGCTGAGTAGTAACTTTTTCCAACCGCGACCGGAGCGCTGTCCGGAACAAATTCCAGCACGCGTAGTCTGTCGGCCACCGCCCCGTTCGATGACAGCGTTCCATCGGGGCTGATCGACACCTCGCCCGCAGGAACTATGATCGGACCTTGTTCTCCCAGGACAAGGTCGCCCGAAGAAGTCGTTAACTTGCCGGTTGAAGAAACTTGAAAGTTCCCGTCGCGCGTATAGACGATTCCCGCTTTGCTCTGAACCGCAAAAACCCCTTTTCCTTCGATAGCCAGATCCAACGGATTTCCCGTGCGGTCGAGTGTGCCGGTGTTCAGATCCGTTCTGCTTCCGCCCAGGATGCTGAAGTCGTTGATGGCAGAATTCAAAGGGCTGCTCCAATCTGCCGACGCTCGATCCAAGGTTGACCGAAATAAAGCCTGTTGCTGACGGAATCCAGTCGTATTCACATTTGCCAGGTTGTTGGCAACAAGCTCCAACGCCTGACTTTGAGCCTGCAACCCGGCACACGCTGCGTAGAATCCACTGTTCAAAGTCTGTTCTCCGAGTAATGGGTTAGCACGCAGGTCGCCACAGGAGCCACAAACTTCATGAAGCAAGTGCTTGAATATCAGCAGCTAGAAAGCGAATGGATGAAAGGAATTTAACGCCGCAGAACAAGTGGATTTTGTTGCCCGGCAAAGCTGACTAACCCGGCAGAATCTGCAGCTCCGAGTTCTAGCTGTGAATTTCAACTGCCACGCTGATAGGCGCGCCTTCGAACCCCAGAATGATTTCGAGCGGACCGGTATCTGCCATCGAGTGATAATCGTAGTCCGAGCCGGAGATCACGGTGGGCACCGAGAGCATGCAGCTGTCGCTGATTCCAGTCAGCTTGTTCTTGAAATTTCCGGCGATCATATTGGCCACCTCGCCGATTGCGTCCCACACTTGCTCGTGGACCTCGCTTGCATCCAGGTTCAACATCTTCCCGGTCATGGCGGCTGCAGACCTCGAAGTACAGCGCAATGTGAGCAGTCCACAGAGCTGTCCTGCCAACCCAACCATGGCCGTGAACTCGCCGCGAACCGCCACTGTGGCCGGCGGCGCCTCCAATTTGCACCCAAGCATGATTTCAAACACTTCTCGCGTAGCAAGTTCTAGAAGCGGAAGCCAACTCTCCGTGTTGCGACTCGAACCATCCATGTTTACCGTAGTGTTCATTTCGATCCGCCCAGCAACGGAACTACGTGCTCTTTCACCTGTTCGGGAGTAAATGGTTTTCGTATGTACCCCTTGGCCCCCGCCGAAAGCGCCTGCACGACGTGTGACTCGCTGCCCTCGGTGGTGATCATCACCACGGGCACGCCTTTCGCGCTTTCAACTGCCTGCAACTGCCGCACGAAATCGAGCCCGTCCATTACCGGCATGTTGATGTCGCATAGCACCAGGTCCACACTATGCTGCTTAATTACGCCTAGAGCTTCAGCCCCATTCGAAGCCTCGTGCACCTCCGATAGATCGATTCCGGCCTGGCGGATGGAGCGTTCCACAATCTTCCGCATTACCGAGGAATCATCCACAATCAAAACTCGTATTTTCTCCATGATCAATTCCGCGTCATTAGACGAAGCGCAAAAACGCAAGCCGCAAGATTCAGCTCCGCGGCGATTCCGGCTCTCGTTTTGGTTGATCGGCGCCTGGGAGAATAACTTTAGCCGGCATGCCGGAAACTGTGGACTGGTTCCTCAAGCTCCGGAATCGGCATCTGAAAGCTTGCAGGATGACGAAAGAGAAGGTGCGACGTGTTGTCCTGTCCGGTAAGTCGCGCCCATATGGTTCGGCCACAGCTCACGATCTTCACCTGTTCCGCGTCCAGCTTCAGGGCGTAGGAACAAGTCACCCGCGCCATGTCCGCCGCGGTGCGCCAGCTCTCAAAAAGGAAGTCCCCCGAAACGTTTTCCGAACTCAACGATTCGAGCGCGGCATCCATCGCACTGCGGCTCACCAGACAAGCCTCGGCTTCGCAATTCAGCATTTCCCGTAAGGCATACAGCGCTACATAATCAATTCCGTCGGCAAAGGCCATGTGAAGAATTCGCGTGCTCTCGACGAACCGCAACGGGACCATTCTCGAGCTCTCCAATATCCGAAACGGCACCCATTGCAGCGCGCGACGGTCCGGAACCAGTTTTGTCGTCAGCACCGGGCAGGCCCATTGTTGCGCCAGCGCCGCCGTGATCTGGTGTTCAGCGGCAAAGCCGAGTTTCTCGAGACACTGTCCTATGGGCTGATGGCAGCCTTGGCTCTGCGATTCCAACGCCAGCCGAAGCTGAGCATTGCTCAGCTGTCCGCGGGAAAGCAGGATCAACCCGAGAGGAATCCGATGTTCAATCCGCGGCAGAGAAATCTCGCGGCGGCAGGCTTCTTCGAATCGCCGGCACAGCGCCTTCTCGAGACAGCGCGGATCACAGAAGCACGCGTCAAACAGGCGTATGCCGGCGTCCCAGCAGCGCAGGCGCCGCCAGGCGCGCCTGGCTAACCCGCATTTCGGTTCGCCGCAGCCCGGCAGTAAGGCTTTGAGAACTTTGTTCTCATCGATCCTGCGGGCAAATCCATCGCCAATCACTGCTGGTGCTCCGTTTTATGCCGCGGTATTTCTGGGCACGATCTCACTGACGCGTAAACCGAAGTTGCCATCGACCACGACGACTTCTCCTCGAGCCACAACCCTTCCGTCGAGCAGCAGGTCCGCCGGCTCTCCGACATTGCGCTCTAATTCCACAACCGAACCGGGAGCCAATTCCAAGACTTCGCGCAGCGGCATGAAGCGCTCCCCAAAGCGCAACACAACCTCGAGTTCTACGTCCATCAACAAATCGAGATTGTCCTGAACGACGTATTTCCCTTGCGGAGCTGGGTCAACCGCACTGCTTTGGGGCGTCTGCGCTTGTGTGGAAGTCGGCGCCAATGCTGCGTTAA
>Ga0335078_10012140_pt1 | contig 12785 bp, 5 predicted proteins | sample Lox_Sample_32_FD_206711 | JGI IMG/M metagenome (GOLD analysis project Ga0335078, IMG submission 206711) | Soil microbial communities from Loxahatchee National Wildlife Refuge, Florida, United States - Lox_Sample_3.2 | ecosystem: Environmental > Terrestrial > Soil > Wetlands | place: USA: Florida... | reverse complement strand
TCCGCCACCAAAAAATAGCGTTCGTTTTTCATTTTTTTCTTGACGGTAGCGACCAACTTACTATATAGCATTTGCCTAGCATTTTTGCACTAGTCCAGGGGTGTGGGGTTCATCAGCTGGCCGAAAGCGTTTTGGAGGTTTTGTGATGCGAAAGTCAATCAGCATTGGGATTGCCATTTGGCTCGTAATGGGGGTTCTCGGCGGGCTGCAGCCGGCCTGGAGTCAGGACGTGACCGCGGCCATCACCGGCACCGTGGTCGACCCAAGCGGCGCACCGATTAGAGGCGCCAGCGTCACGGCACGAGATACCGAGCGCGGAACCACGTATACGACGCAGACGAACGATTCGGGTGTCTTCAACATTTTGCGGATCCCGGTGGGCACGTATACAGTAACCGCCTCCTCGTCCGGCTTTGAGACCGCGAAGTATCCTCCTTTCACCCTGGTCCTCAACCAAACGGCACGGCTCCAGTTCCAGATGAAAGTCGGTCAGGTAACAGAGAGCGTGGAGGTGGTCAGTACGGCTCCTGTTCTGCAAACCGAAGATGCCAAGGTCAGCACCATCTTCGATGCTTCAACAGTCAGCGGGTTGGCCCTGACGACTCGTAACTATATTCAGTTGACGTTGCTGTCTCCGGGTGTGGTTACAACCGATCCTTCCTCGATGAACCAGGGATCCCAAACCGCAGAAGGTGCAGTGAGCGGTGGAGGACGGCCTTACATCAATGGCAACCGCGAGGAAGACAATAATTTTCTGCTTGATGGCGTCGACAATAATCAGGCCTCGGACAATCTGACGGGTTACACGCCGTCTCCCGATGCGATCGCAGAGTTTAATCTCATCACCCAGAACGCTTCCGCGGAGTTTGGAAACTATGCGGGAGGGATCGTCAACGCGACCATCAAATCGGGCACCAATAAGTTCCACGGTGACGTGTTTGAGTTCTTCCGCAACGATTATTTCAATGCGAACAAGTGGGAGAACAGCCCCTACATCTCAGGGGTGGCTGGCGGAAATCCTACGCCAAAATTGCGCTGGAATATGTTCGGGGGAACAGTTGGCGGTCCGATTATCAAGAATAAGCTGTTCTTTTTTGCAGATTATCAGGGGGGGCGCCTGGACCATCCCTCCAGCACCAGTACCATCACTGTTCTTACCGCTGACGAAATCAATGGCAACTTCAGCGCTCTCCCCCAGCCTTTGTATAACCCGTGTGCCGTCGGAACTGGAGGCACATCGGGCAACCCCTGTTCGATCCTGCCGCCAGCTTCCAGGCCAAGGTTCATCGGCAACATTATTCCGGCGGCCAATCTCGATCCGACCTTCACGGCAATGGTCACCAACGCTCTGTATCCCAAGGCTGTCAGCACGCTAGCGAGTGGTTTTGGGGCAGCGGTAAACACCACAGATCAGCAATACAACACGAACCAGGGCGATATTAAGGTGGACTACAACGTGTCCGAAAAGGACCACATTTTTGTCCGGTATTCGAAGAACGATCAGAATGATCCGGCCACCAACTCCGTAGCCTTGCTTGGCAATACCCTGAATCAGGCCTGGCTGAACAACGGTTCGGCCAACTGGACCCACGGCTTTACCCCCAACTTGCTCAACGAAGCGCGCTTCGGCAAGAACGGCGTGAAGCTGATTGCTCCAACTACGACCTTCGAATCCTCGGTAGGAGACTTCGCAAACAAGATCGGCATTACGGACGGGAATCCAACCGGAATCGACGGTCTGCCGGTGTTTGGCTTCGCAGGCGGAACGGCCAGCTCCATAGGAGAGGGCACACTCACAAATCTAGGGGCGCTGGTTAACCCCCAGAAGTTCTCGTCGACAGTGACGCAGGCGGACGATGTTTTGATTTACACTCACGGCCGCCACGTTATTAAGACCGGTTTTCAGTTGCAGCGTTACAACCTGAACGTGTTTTATCCCGGCAACGCCGGCGAACTCGGCGCTGAAGTATTCGGGCTCGGCACCGGCGGCAACTACTCGGGAAACGGCACCGATGGCGATCCGTCGGTCGATTGGGCGCTGGGTCTGCCGGAAAGCGTTGGCCGGGGCGTGTCCACCGGTGGGTGGCATCAGCGCGACTGGCTGATCGCCGGCTTTGGCCAGGACGACTGGCGGATTCTTGACACCTTAACCTTGAACTTAGGTCTTCGGTATGAAGCGCGCACCCCGTGGACGGAAGTACGCGATCATGAGGTGAATGTGAATGTTCTCACCGGCGCCCTGCAATTCATTGGAAGTTATCCGGTTCCCGCGGGACTCGTCGGCACGAACGGGTTCCCACCAGGATTGTACAAAGGCACCTACGGAGGGCCGGATTTCCAGCCTCGCATCGGCTTCGCCTGGAGTCCGACCAAGTTCGACAACAAGCTCGTCGTTCGTGGGGGTTTTTCCATTTCGTCGTTCCTGGAGGGAACGGGAACGAACCTGCGGCCCACGCAGAATCCACCGTTCATTCCACCCCAATCGAACGGGACCAACGTGGGAACCGGCACGGCGGCGTTTGATATTGCGACCGCCTTCAGTGCAGCTGCGTCTCCCGCAGGGGATCCATTTATCGCCGCCACCCTGCAGACCTGGGCCGGCAAAGTACAGCCTGCCGTGGCCGACCAATGGAACCTTACCTTGCAGCAAGAGGTCGCCCGGAACACTACCTTCCAAATCGGCTATGTGGGTCAGCGCACCACGCACTTGCTGGTTCCCGAGGACTTGGACCAGGGCTTCTTGCAGCCCAACGGCACGGTTACCTACCCTCTGCTTGGTGGCCAGAACCCGGCGGGGACCGTAATCAACGGGATCACAACCAACGCGATCACCTATGGACCTAACGGGCTTGGTTTGGTGAAGAACACCGCCTCTGCCGGCTACATGAACTACAACGCGATGCAGGTGGTTTTGCAGAAGCGGTATAGCAACGGCTTAGAGGGTCAGATTTCGTATACGTGGCAAAAGTGCATGGCCAACAGCGCCGGCTATTACGGAAGTTGGGGTGGTCAGTCCCAGAATGCTGACAGCTATTGGCAGAACCTGTTCGATCCCAACGGTGATTACGCCCAGTGCTACTGGGACGCTACAAACGTGGTCAGCGCCTACGCCGTCTACGAATTGCCGTTCGGCCGGGGCAAGCAAGTCGGCAACAATCTCCCGACCGCGGTGAATGCCGTGGTGGGCAACTGGTCGCTCAACCCGATTGTGTCCTGGCATAGCGGTTTCCCGCTCAACCTCCGGGCAGGCGACTCGTCAGGAACAGGCGATATTTTCTCGCCGCGTCCCAACTGCAACGGTCCGGTCTCATACCCCAAGCAAACAGTGGCCGGAGGGCTGCAGTGGTTTGATCCCAGTGCATTCTCGCAACCCACTTCGGGCTTCGGAAACTGCCCGTCTCAGGGCCCGGTAATTGGACCAGGATATTTCGACGCTGACATCAGCATGCAGAAGAATTTTCCGATTAGCGAATCGATGAGATTCCAGTTCCGTGCGGATTTCCTGAACGCGTTCAACCACCCGAATTTCAATGCTCCAAGTACAAGCCTCGGCGCCGGGATGGGGCTGTTGAACACCACGCAAGATGCGCGCGAGTTGCAGTTCGCTCTGAAGTTCTATTTCTGAAGATTCGCGCTGTACAATGGGGCAGGCGTCGCATGCGCCTGCCTTTTCCTTTATGGTTAGTTTTCTCCACAAGGTCCTGGCTTGTGCGCTGCTTTCGAGCTCCCTGCACGTGTGGGCGACTCCCCAGGCCTCAGCAAAGGTTCCAGCAGTTGCCGGCGCTTCCTCAGCCGAGCGAGCGGTAAGCCTTGCTCAATCCGGCCGATGCAAGGAGGCCTTGCCTTTACTAAAGCAAGCTAAGTCTCAAGTAAACAGCAAGGATCTGAAACGGAGTGTCGGCTTTGCCGGCGTCCGGTGTGCCATGTTCACCCAGCAAACAGATGCGGCGCAGGAGTTTCTCATGTTCCTGAACCGCGAGTTTCCGCATGACCCTGAAGTTCTCTACTTGTCCGTTCATACTTACTCGGACCTCTCCAGCCGCGCTGCCGCCGATTTGGCAACCTCCGCGCCCAAGTCTGCGCAAGGGCATGAGCTCCACGCGGAAACGCTCGAGAATCAAGGAAAGTGGGACGAGGCGGCTGCGGAGTATCGGATGGTGTTGCAAGAGAATCCTCGCATTCCCGGCATCCATTTTCGCCTGGGACGACTGTTGCTCTCCAAGAACAATCCCAGTCCGGCGGATGCAGAGCAAGCGAAAAGCGAAATGCAGCAGGAACTTGCGATTGACCCCTCGAACGCAGGCGCGGAATACGTCCTGGGAGAAATCGCGAGGCAGAATCAACAATGGGACGACGCAACTGAGCATTTCTCTCATGCGGCACACCTCGACGCCGGGTTCGCCGAGGCTTTTGTGGGATGGGGAAGTGCGCTGGTCTCGCTCAAGAAGTTCTCGGAGGCTATTCTGCCGCTTGAAACGGCAATCAAACTGGAACCGGGCAATCCGGCCGCTCACTACATGCTGGCCATTGCCTATACGCGCACTGGTCACAAAGAGGACGGCGAGCGGGAGTTTGCGATTCAAAGGCAACTGACCCAAAAAGGCGCGGCAGGGGAACCGAGTCCGGAGTCACAGCCAAATCCGAACTAGCGTGCGCGCAGATCTTAGATCCTTCGCCCATGAAAAAGATCGACCTAATGATGTGAAGAACTCTTTCTCGCCGCCAGTTCGAAGATCGTATCAATTCTCCCGCCGAAATTTTCTCTGGAGCCTGGGAAGTAGTCTCCTGGTGCCCATGCTCCACCGATCGGCCTACACACTTCCGGCTCCGGTCTTTCCATTTGAGGAAGTTCCATCTGCGGCAAGTGGCATCACCTGGAAACACACCGCCGGGCACTCCCAACAAAAATATTTGCCGGAGACGACCGGGGCGGGATGCGCTTTCCTCGACTACGACAACGACGGATGGATGGACATTTATCTGGTCAACAGCGGCAAGTGCGATTTCTTTAGTCCCGATCCTCCGTTGCGCAACGCTCTGTACCGCAATAATCGGGACGGCACTTTCACCGATGTTACGGAAAAAGCCGGCGTCGGCGCGGGCGGTTATGGCCAGGGCGTGGCGGTTGGCGATTACGATGGCGACGGTTTCCCTGACCTCTACGTCACGCAGTACGGCCGCAACATTCTCTACCACAACAATGGCGACGGAACGTTCACCGACGTTACCGAAAAAGCTGGAGTGGCCGCGCCAGGCTGGTCGTCGAGCGCGGTTTGGTTCGACTATGACAACGACGGCCGGCTCGATCTTTTTGTTTGTCGCTTCGTAGACTTCGACAAATCCAAGAACCTACCCTGTGAAGCCGATAACAAGCCGGGATACTGCATTCCGCGCCTGTACAAACCCACTCCCAGTTGGCTGTTTCACAACAATGGCGATGGCACCTTCACCGACGTAAGTAAGCCATCCGGCATCGGCAACTATCTGGGCAAGGCGTGGGGTGCGGTGGCAACCGATATTAACAATGATGGGCGCATCGATCTGTTTGTTGCCAATGACACCACCCCCAACTTTCTGTTCGCCAACCGGGGCCAGGGCAGGTTCGAACAGATTGGAGAACCCGCCGGGGTCGCCTATAGCGAAGCGGGGCGTCCGCGCTCCGGGATGGGCGTTGATTCCGCCGACTTCGATCAGGATGGCTGGATGGATTTGTTCGTTGCCAACATCGACCACGAGATGTATTCCCTCTATCGCAACAATCACGACGAGACCTTCGATGACCATGCGGGAGCCTCCGGCATTGCCAAGGCCACCCGTCTGATGAGTGGCTGGGGGCTGAAGTTTTTCGACTATGACAACGACGGTAATCTCGATCTTTTTCTCAGCAACGGCAATCCCGACGACCTGATTCAGGTCTATCACAAGGATGTGAGCTACGAGGAACCACTGTTGCTGTTCCACGGCAGCGGCGGTGGAGGGTTTCAGGATGTGAGCGCGCAAAGCGGCCCGGTGTTTGCCCAATCGCTATCGGCTCGCGGTATGGCCATCGGCGATTTCGATAACGACGGTGCCGTCGACGTGCTCATTTCGGTCAACGATGGCGCACCGCTATTGCTCCGCAATCATGCCGGCAGGCAGAATCACTGGCTCGGAGTTCATCTGGTCGGAACTACGGCGAATCGTGACGCCGTCGGCGCCCGCGTTCGCTATCAGGCCGGAAGTCTGAACAGAAGCAGAATGAAAGTGGGTGGCGGCAGCTTTTTGTCCTCCCACGATCCGCGCCTGGTGCTGGGGCTTGGCCAGCAAAACAAGATGGATTGGCTCGAAATCAGCTGGCCCGCTCCCGGCCAGCGCGTAGAGCGGTTCACCGATTTGCCGCTGGATCGCTACATTAGCATCATCGAGGGTGAGGGCAAATGGAAGTAAATTCTGCTAGACGGGCCTGCCATACGGCGCTAGCCTTTTTGCATGGCTGATTTTTCGCACTGCACCTCGCGGCGAGGTTTTCTCAAATCGACGGGTTTCGCAGTTGCGGCAGCTGCCAGTTCGAAGTTGTGGGTGGCGGGTGCCTCGGCCATCCCACCACCCAAAACGCCGTTGGGGGAATTTTCCTACCGTGACGTTGCGATCACGAGCGAATTACACGAAAATCAATTGCATCAAACTCACGCCGTCCTGATGGGTCTCGACGATGACAGCCTGCTGAAGCCATTGCGGCGGATGGCTGGTCAACCCGCCCCGGGTTTTGAGTTGGGCGGATGGTATCTCTACGATCCGGATTATGACTATCGCACCTTCGGCGCAGCCTTCGCTCCGGCTTGCACATTCGGACAATGGGTTTCGGCTCTGGCGCGCATGTATGCCATTACCGGATCCCAGGCGACACGCGAAAAGGTGTTGCGCCTGAATCGCCTCTACGCGCAGACCATCTCAGGCGACTTTTACGTGAACAATCGTTTTCCGGCATATTGTTACGACAAGATTGTGTGTGGCCTGCTTGATTCTCACCGTTGGGTCGGCGACCCCGATGCTTTTGCCATCATGGGAAAGACTACCGACGCCGCTCTGCCGCACTTGCCGGGCAAGGCGATTGAACACGATGACGTCTGGCGCCCCGGCAAAGATATCTCGTACACGTGGGATGAGTCCTACACGATCTCGGAGAATCTGTTTCTGGCATATCAGCGCGGGGCAGGCGAACGGTATCGGAAATTAGCCGAACAGTACCTCGATGAAAGGTATTACGGGCCGTTGGCTGAGGGACGGAATGTGCTGGGCGGTCGCCACGCTTACAGTTATGTGAATTCGTTGTCGTCGGCGATGCAGGCATACTTCACCCTGGGAAGCGAAAAGCACCTGCGAGCGGCCAGGAACGCCTTCGATATGCTCGTAGCCCAAAGCTTCGCAACCGGGGCCTGGGGCCCCGATGAGCAGCTGCGCAGGCCGGGAAGTCCCGATCTCGCTGCGAGCCTGAGCAAGACGCACAGCAGCTTTGAGACGCCCTGCGGATCGTATGCACACTTCAATCTGACCCGTTACCTGCTGCGCGCGACCCGCGACTCGCGCTTCGGCGACAGCATGGAACAGGTGATGTACAACACCGTCCTGGGGGCGAAACCCTTAGAACCGGATGGAAGAACCTTCTACTATTCGGATTACAACTTCAACGGCCGCAAGTTTTATTGTGATCATCGCTGGCCTTGCTGCTCAGGTACTTTGCCGCAAGTCGCGGCGGATTACCGAATCAATACCTACTTCCGCGATCCACAGGGTGTGTACGTCAACCTTTACATCCCGTCAATCGTGCGATGGGCGCAGAACAGGATGAAGGTGGCACTCACGCAACGCGGTGGTTATCCATTCGAGCAGCCGGTGCTGTTTGAAGTGGACGTGTCCCGTCCGGTTGAGTTTGCCCTGCATTTCCGCATTCCAGCCTGGGCGGAGCGGTCCGAGCTCTTCATTAACGGCAAACATACCTCGGAGCCGCTATCGCCGGGAAGCTTTGCGTCCATACGCCGCGAGTGGAGGCGGGGTGATCGTTGCGAATTGAGTTTGCCGATGACGACACGGCTGCAGCCGATCGATGCGCAACACCCGGATACCGTCGCTCTGCGGTATGGGCCCCTGGTCTTGTTTGCCATCGCACCCTCTGGGCCAGTTACAAGATCGCAGTTGCTCGCCGCTAAGCAGATCAGCAGAGATCGATGGCAGGTTGAGACCATGCAAGGGGCGCTGCTGATGCTGCCGTTCGTCTCGATTGATCAGGAACAATACTCGACCTACTTGCAGGTCGAGTGAACTTTGGCGGTGGAATCAGCGTGCCCGCCGCAGCAGTAAACATCCCCCGATTAGCGACATCACGCTGTCGAAGGTGTGACTGGTCAGACAGATTCTCTCAGGTGCTCGCTAAGATCAGCCGGAGCGATGCGGCGAATGACGAGTAACCTTGCTAAAAAAACTTCGATAACCGCGTATGGTTACGAAAGTGGAATACCCAACTAAAGAACGCTTTGATACGCTGCAGCTCGTGACCCTAGGCGGCTTTTTACGCGCTCGTTGCCGGCCCCCCGCATTCTCCCCGGTCTTCCACTTTCGTAGACAACCTGCCAAGTGTCACCCGCATCGACTGTTGTTTTGAAAAGGACGCTGACAAGCAAAAAGGGGAATCTCTTCAATGAAGAAGCGAATCGCTTCTCTGTGCCTTTTATCGGCGCTGATCGCGCTGTCCGCTCTCGGTCTTCAGGCCACCGCTCTCCGAGCTCGTGCGAAAGCCGCAAATCCCGCCCCAACCCAAATAGGGTTTCTGAGCGCATCCCAGGTCGCTGCCGGCGGAGCTGCCTATTCCAACTTCCCGGGCGTGGTTGGCGATTTCAATGGCGACGGCAAGCAGGATGTCGCCACCATGGTAGACACCGGGACGACCACGCCGAAGTTTGAAATCTCGGTAGCGTTGAGCAATGGCGACGGCACCTTCACGACAGTTCTGACACCGACGACCGCTGCGGAGATGGATCCCATCCTGGTGGGTGATTTGAACGGCGACCACAAAGACGACGTCGTGATGTTGCACGCTTCTGGCACTGTTGAGGCGTGGCTCAGTAATGGTGACGGTACCTTTACGTCGAAGGGGATGACGACAGTTACCAGCAGCCCGCTTCTGGGCGGTACGCTTTTCGATGTGAATGGAGACAGCAAGCTGGATGTGGTGCTCGCGGACGGTGCAAGTCCCAATGGCAACATCTGGACCCTGTTAGGTAAGGGTGACGGCACCTTCCAGACTGCAACCTCGATTCCTTTCGTTGGTCAGCTTTCTGCCGCCAGTTCGGTCGTTTTCGCTGACTTCAACAACGACGGCCGGCTCGACTTTGCCGGCTCGGACTTCACCACAAATCAGCTTAAGGTGTATCTCAACAACGGATCGAATACCGGGTACCAGAGCCCTCTGCTTCTAAACACCCCCGATAGTTCCTATCAATCCTGCTTCAACGCGGCTGGCGATTTGAGTAGCCATAGCGGAGCTGCCGATCTTGTCAGTACCAATTGCGAGAAGGGGAATGTGACCATCTACGCGAACAACGGGAATGGCACATTCCAGAACGCCAACACTGGAACCTATTACGCGGCAGGTTCCTGGCCGATCGGGGTGAGTATCGGCGATGTGAACGGGGATGGCAAAAATGATCTGGTGATCACCGACCAGCAGGCCGGTGGCGTGATTGTTCTTGCCGGCAACGGAGATGGAACGGTTCAGGACAACACTAAGTTGAGCTACGCCAGCGGCGGAGGCCCGAACACAGGATCGACCTCCCATTTCAACCCGGCCCTGCTGGCGGATTTCAACCACGACGGCCATCTGGATGCGATGGTGCCCGACTATCGCTACAACTTTGTCTACCTCCAGGGATACGGTGACGGAAGCTTTCGCTCGGCGATGAATTACTACTCTCAGCCAACTGGCATCGGGCTTCCGACGTCGGTGGAGATCGCCTCTGGCGACTTCAACGGCGACGGCATCCCGGACTTTGTCGTCGGCAATGCCAATCTCGGCGGCTTTGACAGCGGAATTACCATTTTTCTGTCCGACCCGGACGGCAGCATGCAGCCAGGGGTAAATTATGCGGGCGCCACGGGCGCACAATTGAATTACGTAGCCGTGGCAGATTTTGACGGTGATGGCAAGCTCGACATCGCGGCCACAGATCTTGTGAACGGTGTGGTTCAGATCTTTACCGGCGTGGGCGATGGCACGTTCGTGATTGGGCCTGTCTACCCAACCGATTCCGGCGCAGCCTCCGCCTGGGGAATTGTCGCCGCTGATTTGAACGGTGACGGGCACCCCGACCTCGCCGTCGTCAATCAAACCAACGGCGGCGCCAGCAGCGACGTGGGGGTATTGCTCAATAATGGCAAGGGCGCATTCAGCACTTCCGTAAACTATGCGCTCTCGACGGCGGCACAGGAAATCAGCGCGGCCGATCTCGGCAATAAAGAGATGGACCTGATCGTGCCGCTCTTTGGCACAGGCAACACGAGCACGACTGCGGGTAAAGCCGTCGCTGTGCTTTTGGGCAAAGGCGATGGCAGCTTTACCAGCAAACCTGATGTCCAACTTGTGAATGGTGGCAACACCTTCTACGAACCCGTCTCGGCTGCGGTGGGAGATGTCAACGGAGACGGCAAGCCTGATCTGCTGGTTACTACGGACGACCAGGTCAAAGGCAGCTTTAACCAGGGAGTTGTGGTCGCGCTGGGCAATGGTGACGGCACATTCCAGACGCCCGCGCTTTTCCCGGCATCCGCGCAGAGCGGATCTGACCCGATGGATATCAAGCTGACCGACTTGAATCGTGACGGCCATCTGGATGCGGTTCTTGCCAACTACAAGAGCGGCACTGTCGGTGTTTTGTATGGCAGGGGAGACGGCACGTTTTATGATCCAGTTGAGTATGTTTCAAGTCTCGAGCCGATGGGTGTTGCTGTCGTGGATGTCAACGGCGACGGAGGGCTCGACGTGGTCACCTCCGGTGACGGCCGTGCCTTCTCCGGCGTGACTGTGCTATTGAATACGAGCACGGATTCTATTGCCGCCCCAACCTCGTCGGCGAATCCTTCCGTGGCGGGAGCCGCAGTCACGTTCACCGCCAAAGTCACCGGCTCACAAGTCCGTGGAGCGAATGCCCCCACGGGCACGGTTACCTTCTTTGCCGATGGCAGTGCGGTGGGATCAGGGCTGCTCAACGCCGGCGGGGAAGCCAGCCTGGTCGTTAGTACTCTGGTCGCGGGTTCCCATAACCTGACGGCGCAATACAGCGGCGACGCGCATTATCTCAAGAGCGGGGTCTCATCGCCTCTAAATCAGGTGGTAACGCAATCCTCCGCCACGATCAACCTTGTTTCTTCCGCGAATCCTGCGTATCCAGGGGAAACCGTCACATTCAAAGCGAGTGTGGTCTCCACCACGAATGTCGTTCCCACCGGAAGTGTCACTTTCAGTGACGGCAGCACAACTCTGGGATCAGCGCGACTTAATTCCAGTGGCGTGGCGGTCTTCCAGACCAGCAGCCTGACGGTTGGGAAACACACCATCACCGCGGAATACACGGGCAGCGCCGACTTTGAGCCAAGTGCGGCGGCACCTCTAACCCAGGTCGTGGTCGTGCCGGATTATAGCCTTGGTGTCAATTCGGCCACCCAGACGGTGAATCCAGGCAGCTCCGCCAGCTATGTCATTACGCTGACCAGCAGCAATGGCTACGACGGTACCGTCACCATCAATTGTCCCACCAGCCTGCCTACCGGAGTCAGCTGCAATACGCCGCTGACCCTGGATGCAGGGCATCCACAGGCGACGTTAGTCGTCAAAACGACGGGGCCAAGCGGCGCGTTGATTGCGCCTCCAGATGTGAGCCCACGTCACGGCGTAGAGCCTCTGTGGGCGAGCCTGGCGGGAGTGGGAATGCTTGGCCTGGTGCTGACCGGGGACTGGAAGAAACGCAGCCGCCGGGCAATGGCCACAGTCTTTATGGTTCTAGCTCTGACCGCGATTCTCGCGCTGGTGGGCTGCGGCAGTGGCGGCAGCAGCACGGGAGGAGGCGGAACCAACGGGGGCGGAACGCCGGCTGATACCTACCAGGTGAAAGTCACGGCGACGGGTACGGCCGGCAACAATGGCGGCAATACCGCGCCTCATGCCCTGAACCTGACTCTGGTCGTGCAGTAACACGATGGATCGGCGCTCGACGTAATTCCAACGGGCTAACGTCGTGGATGGTCCTTAACCGGGACTTGCCATTTTATCAGTGTGGGAGAGAGCGCCGATCTCCCTCACTGCATCTGTTGCCCTTAGAACGGGCTCCGAATGACCACTTCCGCCAGATTGCCACCCATCAAGCCAAGAAATTCACACTATCGCGAGCAATAGAAGAGGTATAAAATGCCTCCCCGAGTTTGGCACCTGAAGGGATCTCGAATCGATCCCGGGTGGAGATTTACGTGGGAGGTCTCTTGTGAAAACCAATCGGCGGCGGTTTCTAACCACACTGGGAGCCACAGCTTCGGCCACGCTGCTAGCCCCATCCGTATTTGACTTCAAGGCGTTCGGCTCACCGTTTGTCCGACCTGATATGAGCGGCCTGTCGGCCGCCGACCCAATCATCCTGGGATACCAGACGGCAATTGCCGCGATGCAGGCGCTTCCCGCATCAGATGTGCGGAGCTGGACTTACCAGGCCGCGATTCACGGTACAACAATTATGCCGGCGCAGACGGCCTGGAACACCTGCCAA
>Ga0335078_10012139_pt1 | contig 12786 bp, 13 predicted proteins | sample Lox_Sample_32_FD_206711 | JGI IMG/M metagenome (GOLD analysis project Ga0335078, IMG submission 206711) | Soil microbial communities from Loxahatchee National Wildlife Refuge, Florida, United States - Lox_Sample_3.2 | ecosystem: Environmental > Terrestrial > Soil > Wetlands | place: USA... | reverse complement strand
ACCGGCAAAGCCCGAAATACTGCAGCGTTGCGGTCTGCTGTTCGGGAAATCCTCCCGAACCGTTTTGCTGATCGTTGGCTTCAACTCCACGCGCCGGATGCGTGGACCAATCAGGGGTTGGCGGAACTCGAACGTCAGCTCCACAAATGGATCGTCGTTCCCGCAGGCACCGAGGGATATGAAAGGGCTGAGGTAACGGCTGGAGGCGTGGACACCGATGAACTATCCGCGAAAACTATGGAGAGCCGCAGGGTGCCGGGGCTATATTTCATCGGCGAAGTCGTTGACGTGACAGGGCACCTGGGTGGTTTCAATTTTCAATGGGCATGGTCTTCGGGCGTTGCTGCTGGCCAAGCTGTTTAAACACGACACGAGTACATGGTCCGGGACGTTATCACTATCCACATCAGATTCCCGTACTTCATCCCATTCAGGGCGCGGCCTGAAAAGACCAAGTGCGGTCAGGGCAACATTCGCTTATGGCTGCTGTTATCCTCCTTCATCGCCTGTCTGGCGGGCCACTGCCTGCCGACGCTTGTCCCCGTTTCGTCCGCCGGGCGCGATTACCCAGACCGCAATTCATTTTCACCTATTTCAAATGCAAGTTATAGCAAACAAAGAGCTTGGCGGCTTCGTGTGGAAATCAGTCTGGGGCGGCTTCTCCCTCGTGCATCGTCAGATCGGGCTCGCCAAGAACAGTACCGGTCTAGGTGTAAGCCCAGTCCCACGCCGAGGCGGCGAGGAGCGGGCTTTTTGCGTTTAATAAGGCGGGACGCCAGCAGCATCGGAACGACGCGGTCGCCGCCAGTACTGTACCCACTCTCCCGGCGAGATTTTCGCGCTTCGGACAATCGTGAACCCTGCCTTCCAGCGACCACGCCGAATCTCTTCCCACGCATAGCGTCCGACTCGCCAGCACCAGTTCCGCCTCGCTTGTTCGAGTTCGTGTCCAGTTAAGGGACATTCGGGCTGATGCAGCGCACTCCACATTTCGGCGTAACGTGCGCTCCAGTCTTCGGCACCAAAAATCTGTTGTTCGTTGTGAACGCGATACCAGAAAAGGTCAGCGGGAACGAGCACGACATTCTCCATTGCGCAGGCGCGTACCAGGAATATGGAATCTGAAGCCGTCCCGAGATCTGGGAACCCCCCCAGCCGTCGAAAAGCTTCCGTACGAAACAAAAGATGCCCCGGCGCCGCCCACATAATGCCTTCTGCGCCCAGCAAGTCCCTTTGATAGGTCTGGGCAGGGGTGGAGAGCGCAGGACACGGTCCGCCGACCCAGCGCTTGAAACACGAAACCGCAAACGCCGCCCGCGGTTCCGCGTCCAGTGCGCCCACCATTACCTGCAGACAGTGCGGATACATGATGTCGTCGGAGTCGTGGAACTTCAAGAACTCGCCGCGAGCTAGACTCGCGCCATGATTCCGGTTGGGAAACTGTTTCAGATTGTGATCGTTAACATACACGCTCACGCGCGGATCAGCAGCATAACCCTGCGCAATTTCAGCCGTGCGATCGCGCGAGCAATCGTCCACCACCAGCAACTCGAAGTCGGTGAAGGTCTGTCGCAGAACGCTTTCGATCGCCGCCGCGATGTATTTCTCCCGATTGTAGGCAGCGATGACAACGCTGACTTTCGGCGGACGGTTTGGCGACGTTGTGCTCATGGCTAAAGCGTCTCAGCCTCGACCCGAGAGAATACAATGTCTGCCTGCTCGGTCGGCACATCCCCTACCCGCTTCGGCGGAACCGGAGCTTCCCTGCGTATATAACGTTCCGCCAGATAGTCATTTTCGAATTGATAAGCGTGGAATCCGAAGCCTGCAAAGAAATCAAAGACTTCCTCCGGCGTTCTACCTTCGGCCTCGAGCGCGCTGGGATTCACTTCAATCATGATTTCCAGATCATCGCGGCCGCCCCGCATCAACGGCTCCATCCCGGCGAGCACACGCCACTCCGCGCCTTCCACATCAATCTTAATAATTCGCGCAGAGCGAAATTCCTCCACCGTGACGATCGCGGCCAAGGGCGCCGCGGGAACTTGCACCTGCGTTTGCAACTGATAGCGCTCAGCCCACGAGGGCATGACCGTGGTCTGCCCTGGCAGATCGCTCGCCCGGGTGTAGATCGCCAATTGTGCCTCGCGGTCCCACGCCGCGCAGTTTACGGCGCGGACATTTTTCGCCTTATTCATCTCAAGATTCTTCTGAAGAACCCCGTACAGCGCCGGCAGAGCCTCGATAGAAACGATCTTCCCTGCCTCGACCAGTTGCGACGCCAGCAGCGTGTAATAACCTACGTTTGCTCCTACATCAATGACGCCATCACCCGCCCGCAACCGGCGACGAATCCATGCGGTTTGATTCGGCTCCCAGACTCCGAAGTAGTAAATGTAACGTCCGACGCAGTCCTGCGCGTTGCTGCCCATGCGGCTGCCGAAAATCGTTTTGCCGACGAAGTGCGCATCCAGCGGCTCCAGGCCGTAGTAGTGCATGGTCATCGCCCGCCACACGGACCACTTTCCCAAGGTCCACGGAGCGTACCGCATGTAGCCGCGAACCGGCGGAATCACGACGCCTCGCATCATCGCCTTCACCAGTGGCGAAGTCTTGATCGCGTGTTTTAGTGCCGTGGCGCGCACGCTGGTGGCTCCGCATTTTGATAGAGAATTGGGCCCAGGCTCGGCCCGATGCCAGTTACCGGCCGATCACTTCGCGCAGATCTTTCCTCGCCGAGGCTCGACAAGGCGGCACCCGTCGCCTGTCGAAGGCATCGCACCCCGAGGCGAAACATCCGGGCTCGCGAGCGCCATCCCCAGGGAGCGCGCATCGCGAGCGCCACTGCATGTTTTCCCCAAAGCCAATTCAACGGCTTGCGATGCCGTGCGACCACGGCTCGTGAAAAATTGTGTTGCCGGTAAAACTTCTTCTGCACTTCGCAGAGAAATTCCAGCCCGCGAATGATCTGCTCCGCGCGCAAGTCAGGAGTCCTCCCCGCCGGCGTGAACAGGAAGGCCTTGAATCCGAGATAATCGGGGTATAGGTGACTTCCGGCGTTGGAGCCGTTCTCGATCAATAGGCTGCAGTTGCGAAAGGAGATCACCTCGCAGGATCGAGCCTGCTGTGCCACATGCGTGATCGAAGTTGCATCCCCATGCCGCCGCCAGTGCACCAGGGCCTGCGGAAGATTTATAACCCGATGCCGCATAGCGATCCTGGAGAACGGATCGTAGGCCTCAGAGAACTGAAACTGCGGATCCTCACCGTAGCCTCCGATCTCATCTATAGCCACCTTGCGAAACATAAGGCTTGTGTAATGAAAAGGATCGCCAGCGAACAGCAACCTCCACTTGATGTCAATCTCTTCGCAGGGCAAGGGAAACCGCCCGTAGGCATTGCCGTCGTCATCAATCAATACCGCCGCCGAGCCAACCACCGCGATCTCCGAGTGCGAATCCAAGAACTCGACCTGCGTCTTAAAGCGGTCGGGCAGCGAGATGTCATCATGATCCTGCAGGGCGATGTATTCCCCGCGTGCCGCGGCCAGGGCGCGGTTGGTGGCGCGAGCGATTCCCAAATTCTGCTCATTCCGGATAACGACGATGCGCCGGTCGTTGAATTCGCCAAGGATCTTCACCGTGCCATCAGTGGAACCGTCGTCAACCACGATCAGTTCAAAATCGGTGAAGGTCTGTGCGAGGATGCTTCCGATTGCCGGGCAGAGAAATTTTTCGCCGTTGTAGGTGGGCATGATAACGGAGACGCGTGGCTGGGCAGAAGGCATTTGGATCACGCGGGCTGAGGGCGACGTTCGGGGACGTCGCGGCGATTCACAGCGTTCACAATAAACTGCTCCAGGTGCAAGGAACTCTCGACCCAGCTAAGGCGGGAGACGTACGCATTGCAGGCTGCCGCCAAACTTCTCCTGAGCGGCTCGTCTTCGAGGAGTCTGCAGATATTCCTGGCCAGAGCCTCCGGATTTCCCGGCGGAGATAGCAACCCCGTAACGCCGTGCTCAATGTACTCTCGAGTTCCGCCGTTGTCAGTGCTGACCACGGCACAACCACAGCATGCGGCCTCGGCACCGGGAAGAAAAAATCCTTCCGACAAGCTTGGACACACGAAGATGGAAGAGCCGTTGTAAATGTTCCCAACGATAAAGTCCTGAGGAGGGTTCTGATGATACTCAATCCAATCGGCCAGTTCATTCGGACGCCGCGGTGTACCGAACAGGATGGCGGTCAACTCCGGGTGCCTGGATCTTGCCAGTTCCATCGCAGCGATGCCATCGGCACTCCTCTTGAACGACATATGGGAAAACATCATGGCTACTCGGCAAGCCCGGTTTTCGATGGGAGACGAGAGCGTATACCGCGCATGATCCATTCCGTAAGGTATGTATGTGACCTCCCGGCAGCCCAGGCCTTTTCCAATGTCCACCAGCCAACGAGCAATCGCCACCTTGTGCAGAGGAGTTCGCCAGGTTGCGTCAATGACCTCCTTCGGGGCCTCCCAGGTCTCGTAGTGCTGAAGGAGATAACACTTCGCGCCCTTTTCGAAGGCTGCTTCCAGGATGCAAGATACGGTTTGCCAGGAGGTAGCGAACACCGCATCGCCATCGGGAAGCGACCGCGGATCGTCATCGGGAACAAAAAGAAGGCGGACCCGATGATCGATCCATTGCCAGTCAATCGCTGGCTCACGGACGAATTCCGCCAGCCGCTTCTTTGCTCGCCGGGCAAGATCAATCATGCCCGAAGCCTTCGACTGCGGTGTGTGCCGGGTCGCACGGGCGTGAACAACCGCGACCTCATGGCCCCGGCTCACCAGATGGTTCGCGTATTCGTAAACCGCCCGAAAACCGCCAGTGGGAGCGACCGGATAGCACGGCAGTAGGAATGTCACTCTCACCGATCTTCCCCAGAGAAGGTCACAAGGCATCGAATCCCCAGTATGAAGATGCGCATGCGTGACCGAAAATCCCATGACGAACGCAGGGACAACGCCACCGCATGCTTGCCCCAAACCCAACTCAGGCGTCGCCGAAGTTTTTTGGGGGGCGCATACGTCCGCGAAAATTCTTCCAGCAAGTTGCACAGGAACGCCAACCCTGAAATAACTTGCGCCGCAGGCAAAGTTGGCATCAAACCCGCCGGCGTGCAGGCGAACGCGCGGGCGCCGGCAAAGGCTTCGCGGTGAGAGGGACTCAGATCGTGGCCGCGTGACAGGACGGTCTCCACGTTGCGGCGCGAGATGATGGCACAGGCTTCGAGTTGGTCCTGCCTCCAGGTTACCGAGCTTGCCCGATCATGCCGGCGCCACTTCACCAGCGCCCGGCGAAGATTGACCACTCTGTACCGCATCGCGATGCGCGACAGCAGATCATAGTCCGACGCAACTTTCAGCACGGGATCGAGAGCATAGCCGCCGACTTCCGCCGCCACCTCTCGCCTGACCATCACGCTGGTGTGGCTGATCGGGCAGCGGAAAAGCGACTCCCACTTGATATCGAGATCGTCTGCGACCTCAACATAGTTCTCATACGCCGCACCGGTCTCATCAATCAGCGTGGCCGCCGAGCCGACCAGCGCAATCTCCGGATGCGAGTTGAGGAAATCCACCTGGGTCTCAAAACGCTGCGGCAGTGAGATGTCGTCGTGATCCTGCAGCGCGACGTACTGGCCTCGCGCGGCGGCGAGCCCGCGGTTGGTGGAAGCGGCGATGCCCAGGTTGTGCTCGTTAGTCAGAACTGTGAGCCGGGAGTCTCTGGCCTGCAACTCAGAGAGAATCTGCGGCGTGCGATCGGTGGATCCATCGTCCACTACAATTAGTTCGAAGCCGGAGAAAGTCTGACCGAGAATGCTCGCAACGGCTTCACGCAAAAAGCGCTCACCGTTGTAGGTGCACATGACGACGGAGACCAAGGGCACGGCCTTAGTTGGCCGCTGGCCGTGCTCTGTCGCCGGCTTTAGTTCGCTGGTAAACCCCATGGAAACCTGCAGTGCATATTCTATGCTGGGTGCTCCGCCACACTTCAAGTTACTTGAGCAAGTTTGCCCGCAGCCTTCCAGTCGTCTAGAATCCAGCCGTTCTATGCAGGATCGGCGTCCCAATCCGCTTCGGCGCGGCTTTCTATGGCTGGCTCGACGCTTCGGCCGAGGTTCGCAGGCCTGGCCTGCGGTGGCCCGCCCGGATGAACCGGCGGTCAACGCTTCCACCAAAGTGCACATTATTGCCAACTATTTGCCGCAATTTCACCCCATCCCGGAGAACGATCAGTGGTGGGGCCCCGGTTTCACCGAATGGACCAACGTGGTGCGCGCCGTTCCCCAGTTCAGCGGGCATCGGCAGCCCAGGTTTCCGGCGGACCTCGGATTTTATGACTTGCGGTTGGCCGAGGTACGCGAGGCGCAGGCAAACCTGGCCCGGCAATATGGGATCACCGCTTTTTCCTACTACTACTACTGGTTCGATGGGCGGCGCATCCTCTCGCGGCCGCTGGACGAGGTGTTGGTCACAGGCAAGCCCGACTTTCCCTTCATGATCTGCTGGGCGAACGAACCCTGGACGCGAAATTGGGACGGCCTCGGCAACGAGATTCTGCTGCCACAAAACTACAAACCAGGATGGGCGGCAGCGTTTGCAGCCGACATCGCTCCCATTCTTGCCGACCCGCGCTATCTTCGATTAAATGGCAAGCCGGTGCTCGCGATCTATCGCGTGATGCACATTCCAGATGCGAAGCAGGCGGTCCAGCGGCTTCGCGAAGTTCTCGCGCAACAAGGATCCCCCGACGTGCATATCATCGCCGCCAAGGTCCAATTTGAAGACGACGGAGCACTGCCACCGCAAGCGGTGGATCTGGGCGTGGATGCTTATTTTGAATTCCCTCCTCACGGCATTTTCGGGAAGCGCTTGTGGCACGGCAAACTGCCCGGAAGGTCCAAAAATTTCGCGGGCGCCGTCAACGACTACCCGGCGACGGTGGATGCGGTTGTGAGCGAGTTCTCCAGGGTTACTTCTCCCTACTATCGCGGAGTCATGACCGGCTGGGACAATACGCCACGTCGCCGCGCACGGGGATGGTTGTTCCACGATGCAACGCCCGCTCATTTTCAGCGATGGCTTCGGGCCACCATCATTCAGGCGCGTGCCGAGGCTTGGTCGCCAGAAACCGCTGTATTCATTAACGCATGGAATGAATGGGCCGAAGGGGCGTATCTTGAGCCTGACAGCGACTTCGGCCGCGGCTGGCTCGAAGCAGTGGCAGCGGCAACCAGATGATACATATACGAGAGTGGAGTCGGGAATCGCACATTCGAGGCGTGCGGGATAACGTTTCTACAGAACTCCGACATGCTTCCATTCTTGTCTGGTGTGTCTGGGGGTGCATGCTGCTCGCAGCCCTGGTATTGAAAAGGACTCGATGCCGAACGATTGTAGCCGACGCCTTCTTCCCAGTCGCGTTCAAATCCTGGCCTTGGACTTGGGCACTGCGACAAAAAACTATGCCGTCTATTGGGGAGTGGGCATTCTGATTCTCGGGCTTGCCACAACAGCAAAGCTGGCGCGCATAACCCTCTCAGACCGCGAAGAGCGCCTCCACGCTTCGGGTTTGATGATGTTTCTTGGCGCCGCCGCAGCCCTCGTTCTTATCGTCGGGAAATCCATGGCGAACTGCACGCGACGACCCGAGGATCGCGCGTCGAGTCCCCACACACGAAATGGAAGTGAGCGGCGAAATCACGCCATAAACTCGCGTATCCACGGGACCAACAGCTCGTTGTTTGTTATTGGTAGCAAGCGGATGAAGGCCCTCTTCTCTGAAGCCAGATCAGCAACTGCACAACAGCTCTGCAATACGATCCCCTGCATGACCGTCCCACAACGGCGGAATGGCGCCGGCTTTGCGGTTTCCTTCTAGGATCTTACTCAACTCAGAATTCAGCTTATCGCGATCTTGACCAACCAAAACATTCGTTCCCAGGCTGACGGTAATCGGCCGCTCCGTGTTCTCGCGCATCGTCAGGCACGGCACTCCCAAGTAGGTGGTCTCTTCCTGAATTCCCCCTGAATCCGTGATGACGACCGCAGCACGATTCTGTAGAGCGAGAAACTCGATGTAGGGCAATGGCTCTAACAGGTGCAGTTTCCCGATCTTCGCACTAAATCCGGCGATACGCTGGCGCGTCCTCGGGTGCACCGGGAAAACCACGTCCAGCTTTTCATGTACCCCTAGCAGAGATTGCAAGATGCTTTTCAGATTCTCGCTGTCATCAACATTGGACGGCCGATGTAGCGTAACCAAGGCATAGCGTTCGGGAAATCCGTTCTTGGGACATTGCTGCGCGACCGGAAGAAGCCGAATGAGCGAGTCAATCATCACATTGCCCACTCTGTGGATCCTCTCGGCAGGAACTCCCTCGCGTCGGAGATTCGCATCTCCATCTTCGGAGGGTGTGAACAGCAGATCTGCCAGGCGGTCCGTCACGATACGGTTGATCTCTTCCGGCATCGTACGATCAAACGACCGCAGCCCGGCTTCGACGTGACCGACTCGAATCAGCAGTTTTGAACAAACCAACGCCGCGGCAACGGTCGAATTGACATCGCCGTATACCAGGACTATGTCGGGCTTGGCTTCGAGTGCCACGGGCTCAAAGCGGCGCATGATCTCAGCGGTTTGGCGTGCGTGGCTCCCCGAACCAACCTCGAGGTTCACGTCGGGTGCCGGAATCTCCAGTTGCTTGAAGAACACGTCAGACATGTTGGCGTCATAATGCTGCCCGGTGTGGACGAGAGTCTGTCGCACTTGCGGCCGCTTCCCCAGCGCGCGTATTACTGGCGCGGCCTTCATGAAGTTCGGTCGGGCGCCAACCACGTGAAGAATATGCATCGTCAAGACTTACGTTCCGACTGCCCGGCTAACACGAGCGTTGGCATCGGGCAGGGGCTTGCTCTCCCCTTCCAGAAATGCACGATGCCAAAGCTCAAGCGCGATGAGGGAGAAGATTTCCCTCGATCCGTTCCGGCCTTGCGAATCTTCAGCAATTAGCTTCTCTATGCCGCTCGTCTTGAAGTAGCCTCGCGACAAAGTTTTGCTGTCAAGAAGAATGCTGCGAACCCAGTCTCGTAACTCAGTTCGCATCCATGAGGCGTAAGGAACCGGGAACCCGGCCTTCTTGCGCCTGAGGATCTCACGTGGCAAGCGGTCTCGGAGTACTCGCTTGGCAATATACTTTGTGGCGAAGCCCCGAACCTTGAAGTTTTCAGGCAATGACGCCGCAAACTCCAGGAACTTGTGATCGAGAAATGGGACCCGTAGCTCGACAGAAGTTGCCATCGTCATCTTGTCGGCCTTTAGCAGAAGATCGTCGGGCAACCAAGTCTTCGTGTCAGCGTACAACATCTGGTTGACCCTGCCACATGCCGGACCATTCTCCAGGTGCTTTTTGATGACGCTGGCTGACAGATTTTCGTCAACCCTCGCGGCGAACTCCCGAGAGTACAACTGGTCACGATGGCGCCTGAAAAAACTGCTTGGACTGGAATTCATGCCGCGGTAGTAAGACTCGAAGGGCGTATTCGATAACAGCGTGTACTGTGAAATGCGATTGCTGCCCAACATTCTATTCATGAATCCGAGCCCCCAGGCGAAAGCTCCCCGGAAGGGGCCCAATATCCGCTTAGACCGCTCGATCCACGCGATGGTCCTGTAAATGTGATATCCGGCAAGAGCCTCATCCCCACCTTCCCCCGAGATGAGAACTTTTACGAAGTCTCGGGCAAGCTTGGTTACGTAGTACAACGCGATAGCTTGGGGTTCGCATGCCGGCTCTTCCATGTGCCAGGCAAACCTGGGCAAACACTCGGCAAATTCCTTCGCTGTGACTGTGATTTCGTGATGCTCGGATCCATAGTGTTTTGCCGCAAGCCTGGCGTACGTTCTCTCGTCCACTACATCCGGAGCGGAGAAGCCCACGGTAAAACTCTTTAGTTTTTCACCGGTATTGCCTGCAGCTATACCAAGCATGGCGGTTGAATCCATGCCGCCGCTCAGAAGAAACCCTACCGGCACGTCGCTGACCATGTGCATGCGTACGCATTCATCGAGCAGGCTGGTGAATTCAGTCTCCGCATCCCGGAGGCTGCGCTTTTGAGGTTCAAAATGTAGATCCCAATACTGCTTGATTTGCGCCTTCCCTTTGCGCGCAACCATGCATGATCCCGGCGCCAGCTTGAAAACGTTTCTTAAGAGGGTTTCCTCCCCGGGAACAAAATGAAATACGAGAAATCTATCGATCATCGCCGGCACGACTTGCGATCGCACTTCGGGGTTGACCAGAATCGCTTTGATTTCAGAGGCGAAAATGAGTGCCTTGTCCGACAACCAATAATACAGCGGCTTGATTCCAACCCGATCCCTGGCGAGAAATAGCGTTTCCTGATTCTCGTCCCATACAGCAAAAGCAAACATCCCCCGCAATTTCCCGACGCATGCTTCCCCAAACTCCTCATAGAGGTGAACAATCACTTCCGTGTCGGTCTGCGTTTTGAAAATGTGCCCTTTTGCCTGCAGATCCTGCCGCAGCTCACGGTAGTTGTAAATCTCGCCGTTGAACACAATCCAGATCGTCCCATCTTCGTTCGAGAGCGGCTGATGCCCCGTGGCCAGATCAATGATGGCGAGGCGGCGAAACCCGAGACCTACGGGGCCGGAGACGTGGCAGCCTTCATCGTCCGGTCCGCGGTGCTGGATGGTGTCTGCCATAGCCTTTACCAGCGCCGGCAGGACCGCATGGTCACGATCGAAATTGAGCCTGCCGCAGATACCGCACACAATGCATTCTCCGACGACCGCCATCACTGCAACCGGCAATGTCGCGAAGGCGATCGCCGTTGAGGTAGTCTCCCTGTGATTTTACGCCGTGGAAGGCCGGCAGCAGGCAAACCGTGCGTACACTGCTGTCCCTCTGTTCCGCGAATGGACAGCCTGCCAAAACCTGGGCCTACGGTATTCGAACGGTGATACCTGGGACCGGATGCTGCAACAATGGATTCAGCTTCTCGACCGTTTCTGCCAGGATGACCGGATTCGCATTCGCCCACCCCGGCGCAACCTGCAAATCAAGTTCACGCGCTCGATCTCCGAGAAAAATGACTTTGTCGCCTACGTCGACGCGATCGGGAAGGTTGACGGCACCCGCTGCCTGATCGAGTGGAAGACCACTTCTAGTCGCTATCCGGAAGAGCCCGATGGGCTGCTGGCCTTGGATCCGCAACTGGTTTGCTATCATCTTCATCACTGGATTCATGATTTCCAATGTTTATCTCTCGAGTATGCTGGTGCAGCACGTGCCGTAGAGACCGGCTCCGCCTGGTGCTGACCGTCAGGGCAAAGTTCGCTTATGGCTGCCGTTGTCCCGCTTCATCGTCGTGCCCGGTGGGGCGCCGCAGGCCGACGATTGTTCCCGTTTCGTCCGCCGCTCGCGATCACACAAGACCGACGCGATTCCGTCCACGTCAAAATGTAAGTTCTAGCAAGCAAATAGCTTGGTGGCTTCGTTTTGTAAAAACCCCTATGGCAGCGCGGCGCCAATGAACTCAGGCCGACATGCCAAATCATCGTTGCCTCCTGGAGCGGGACCGAAGCCTGTAAAACGTGTTCATCGCCCGGTACAGCTCCCGCCTCCAGGCTGCCCCGTATCGCAGAATGGCATCCCCGCCGGGCTCTAGCTTTGCCTGCATCTGAGCCTTCTCACAATTCTCGGTGGAGTCTGTCCGGGATCCTTCCTTCCCTTCCGTGCTGCGCCCGTCCACGGACACGATGATCTCTCGACATGCGACTGCGGGTCCGCCAAGACTCTGCAGTTGTTCCAGTTCGCCAGCGAGTGGACGGTCAAAGCGACAGGACGAATTCATGAACAGCTTCAGAATAGTGCTTGACGTTTTGCTCTGGGTGGAGAACGTTCCCTGGGTTAAGTTTTCCGTGCTCTGCAGCTTCCATAGGCACGCCACAATGTCATCTACACATATTTGCTCGAGCCCGCCCTTCGGGGCACATTCTTCCCAAACCCACGACTTCAGAGCTTCGAAGTCTTTTTGCTGCTGGGGGTCTTCGAAGGCGATCCTCCGAGTCAGTAGGCCGAACTTCATTGCGTTGCGACTGGAATTACGCTTGCCCGCGGCCGTCCGCGGACCTGTTGATTTTCGGGCATTAGCGCGGTTCGCTTCGACCACCGCAGGGGTCACATTTTTTTCCACGAGATTCTCGCTTGCCGTCTGATTCGGCGTTTGGATTTTTGACGCTCTGCTTCCCCCTGTCATCCGGGCTTGCGCCCTCTGTTTCCCGTGTGCGTCTCGCTTCCTCTTGCAGGCAGCGAGCAATGCGCAGAACTTCATCCCAGTCTTTATCTTTATGCTCTTCCGGCGAGCGAACGCACGCTGACGCCCTCTTGGCCCGCACCGCAACTGGCCGTGTTTGCTGGGAAGAGTGCGGATCAACGCCATGGATCATCATCCAATGATGAATAAGGACGATTAACTGGCCAGTAACAGCGCTAAGCATCCCAAAATAGTTGCGAAAGCGCGCATGATTTGCGCTCGCAAGTGGACCGTTCTCGAGATCGAACGCACGCCCGCCAAACACCTCGACGATCTGCTCCTGCAGCGCCAGCCCCCAGGACAATTGCGTAATGACCAATGGCGCCAAGGCACGTATGGCATCGGCCGGTTTTGCATTTTGCTCAACTGCCTTCTGAAGATGGCGGATTTCGCGTACCA
>Ga0335078_10012138_pt1 | contig 12786 bp, 8 predicted proteins | sample Lox_Sample_32_FD_206711 | JGI IMG/M metagenome (GOLD analysis project Ga0335078, IMG submission 206711) | Soil microbial communities from Loxahatchee National Wildlife Refuge, Florida, United States - Lox_Sample_3.2 | ecosystem: Environmental > Terrestrial > Soil > Wetlands | place: USA: Florida... | reverse complement strand
CTCAGTTCGATTTTCACCGCGACTCGCATGTTTGGTCCTCCTAAGATATCAAACACGCGAGCCAAACATAAGTTGCGCTATTTATGGCGCACTACACTAGGGGTTGAGCCGGCCCAGAGTTTAGGACCCCTCAGGCGAAGCGGTCGCCGCTCATCGTCTCCTGAACGATCAATGTCCCGCCGTTCGACAAAGTGAGGGCCGTCATCAACTTTTGGAACTGGTGCGCGTTGACCGGCACGATACAGCCGTCGCTCCCATGAGGGCCACGCCCATGGATGAAGAAGCCATCGCGTCCCATCGGTTTCCAATGAGGATGTACGAGCTCGGCTGAGAGGCCGAGGTGTTTGTCGTGACCCGGCTTCTTGATAGTGTATTTTCCGGGTGGAATCGGCCCGCCATGTACGTGGCCCTTGCCAGCCTTCGCGACGGTCTTGAACGCTTCCATGTAAGGATTGTTGGCAGCGAATGTCGGTCGATGCTGCGTGCTGCCGCCGCCCCCGCCGGATAGCGCGGGCATGTTGAACATTCGGCCGTCCACTGTCCCGGCCAGAACGCCTTCAAAGATGTAGTTGGCCAGGTTCGCTTCCATCGTTGGCTCCTCCTGAACAGCTCGACATTGAAAGGCAAACTCACTGGCCACGGCGCTTCTTCGCCAACCACTTTGTTGCCAGATAGGCAAAAGTTACCAGGGGCACGAGCGTGTGCACCGCCGGCACTCCGCCCGCTGGACTGCTGTGCGCAGGAAGGTAGGCGGGGCCCGCGGTCACTTGCTGAATGCCCTCGTGAGCGGCAGCGATGTTCTCCGCAGTTTTCTCGAAGTTTTCGAGGAGGTCCGTCAGTTCCTTCCCCATCTGCATCGGAGAGACTATGCCATTTCTCTTTAGGAGATCGTGAAGCCAGCGGGCGAGGCCTTCCGCCTTCTCCAACGCAGCCTGCACGTTCTCGCCCCGCCGAGCCAGGGATTGCGCCGCTTGCCATCTCTGGTCGCGCGGAAGGTTGCGCGGCAAAGCGCCCTTCTGCAGTTCAATTAAGCTCGCGCTGCTCTTGAGATCCCGGGTAATCAAGCGGAGCTCTTCGCTCATCTTTTCGAGCCGCAGCGCCTCCTGCTCTGCCTGCTTAGCCTCCTGCGGCCGGCCCGTCAGGACTACAGGTGATTGCGAGAGCTGATTCCAGATTTGTCCGAGCCGGGCGGTCATAACTGTCAGCGTTGCCATGGTGAGAATCAGACCTCCTGCCGTTTCGACCGACAAATTACGTGGCCATCAGATCCATTCGCTTGGCTCTAAACCAGCATTCCTCATCCCAGAGGTTGCCTCTGCCCCAGCCAGCCAACTTTCAGATGCACAGAATCGGCCCATTTACCGCACTTCAGCTGACCTCCTCAGCGCATGCGAGAACCATTGCTTGTATTCGAGATTCATCGGGTCTAGCTCGCACGCCCGTCGGTACGCGGCTTGTGCCCGATCAAAGTCCCCTTCCCGCTGATAGCACAGACCGAGGTGGTAGTGCGAGGCCGCGCGGCTCGGTTCAATGCGAACGGCATCTCCAAACGACGCTATGGCAGCTTGTAAGTCGCCCCTCGTCAAGTGCGAGAGCCCGAGACCATGATGTGCTCTCGCCAAGTCCGGGTTGAGCGCAATCGCTTTGCCGAACTCCGAGATGGCACGCGGGAGATCCCGCCTTAACAAGGATTCCTCACCCTCCTTGAGGTGCCGTTCCGCCGTGACGGGGAATGGGGTCGGTCCTACCGGGAATGCAGCATGAAGATCGTCTGTTGCCCGACGAGCTACCGGCACCTCCGATGAAGTCATCGCGCGTCCCTTCTGGTCGCGCGAAGCCCCCTCTTGTCCTGACACTGCTTGTTTTGACTCCACGAATGGCTGTCCGGCTGGTTCGTGCTTAAGCTTCCTACCGCTGTGCCCTTCGGCGAGAGGTTGCTCGACGTGAGAAGGTGCAACTTGAGGCCTCTTGGACTCCGCTTCTGCGCACTCGCGTTCCAAGCGTTCGCGGTCTCTCCTCGCGTTCAGTAGCTGCTGAGCTTCAGCTTGTGCCTTCCGTAAACTTTCCTCTTCAGCTTTCAACTGCGCTTGCCACTCCGCCTCGGCGCGCTCGCGAGCAACTCGCTCGTCCTCGGCCCTCTTACGCTGAGTCTCCTGTCGTGCCGGCTCTTGCTCCCAGTATTCGATTGTTCCCATGAAGGCAGACAAGTTGGCCGGCCTCTGGTCTTGGCCCTTACTCAGGCACTGCATCACGAGCTGGGCAATCGCCTGCGGAACCTCGGCACCGTTCCGTGTTTCTCGCACCGGACGTGGCGGCGTCTGGATGTGCGCCATCAGCATCTGGATGGGCGTATCGGCCTGAAGCGGCAATTCGCCCGTCAGCATCTGGTACATCACGGCGCCCAGCGAGTAGATATCCGACCGGCCGTCGAGTTCGTCGCCCCTCTTGCCCAGCGCCTGCTCCGGCGACATATAGGATGGTGTGCCGATGGCCATGCCGGTGCCAGTGAGCGTCATGCCGATGCCGGTGGTTTCGAGCAGGCCTTCTTTCATCTTGGCGATGCCGAAGTCGAGAACCTTGGCGATCGGGTGATCGGATGATCGGGTCATCGGGTCATTGGGTGATTGAGTGATTAGGTGATCGAGAAGGACGATGTTGTCGGGCTTGATGTCGCGGTGGACCATGCCCAGATGGTGGGCGGCGTCGAGCGCGGAGGCCACCTGCTTGGCGATCGAGCAGACGCGTGCCACGGGCATCGGCGCCTCGCGCGCGATCACCTCTTTCAGGCTGCGGCCCTCGATGTACTCCATCACGATGAATGGCCGGCCGTCCTCCGCCTCGTCAAAATCTTCAACCTTTACCGCGTTCGGGTGCTGAAGCTTTCGCGTGAGCACCGCTTCGTGCTCGAAGCGCTTGAGGAACACCGGGTCTTTCATCAGCTCGGGGGCCATCACCTTGATGGCGCACACTTCCTTGAAGCGCACGTGCTGCGCCTTGTAGACGGCGCCCATGCCGCCCTGCCCGATCTTGCCGAGGATGCGGTACTTGCCGCGAATCACAGCGCCGTCGGTCCAAAGACTCGATTCCACCAGCGGCGTTCCGTCCAGAGGACAGTGCGAGTAATGGTCGCTGTGATTGCTTTTGCAGGTGGGACAGGTCTTCATGGCTTACGAGTACCCGGTCGAAATGCGCGCAGTATATCACATGGCGAGGGCAGGTGAGCAAAGAGAATACGGCTCTGGCTCGAAACGAGTGTCGAGACTATGCTCGGCGGAGCCCGGCGATCCCCGGGCATGACGGGGATCCGTTTATGAGCATCCTGTTACGGACTGCAATGGAGATGGCTCGGCCACTTGGGGTCGAAGAGGGTAGTGGCGTCGCCAGCGTCGATGATCAAATCCAGGCGCGGCTGTTGGCTGGGATTTCCCGCGCCCACCGGAATCGGTGCAACAAACTTCCTTCCGCTCATCGTGCCGGTGGGATTTGCCTCCACTGACAGGAAGCTGAAGATGTCAGGCTGGCTGATGGGGGTATTCTTGTTGGTCTGCAGATCAACTCGCTCATTCGCGGACCCCGCCCAAATGAACTGCTTGGACTTGTTGGCCTCGCTCAGGCTCTGTCCGCCAATCGTGAGCACAAAGCTGGTTTGAGGCGGGGGCTGCACGCTGACCGAATACTTCATCCCCAACGTCTTGTGGTCAGGATCGGGATAGAGGTATTGCTGAATTCTCGTGACGGTGCCGTAAAAGCTCCTATACAGGAGCTTTGACTGATCGTTAGGTGGCGTGAGGCCGGCGACCGGTCCGCCCGGGCCGAAGAAGTGCTTTACATCATCGCCTGAAGGGCCGCCGGACTTTTCGCTCAGCGTGCGAAGATCCGTACAGGCAGCTCCGCCGCCTGCAGCAGGCTTAGGTTTCGGCTGCAACGCACCCCTTGCGGAGACCGATGGCGTCCTGAGCAGGCGCTCGACGGTTTTGTCTAACTGCCCTTCCTTGTCCACCGCGAAATTGAAGGCGTCTACCGCATTTTCAACCGGGCCGATACCAGTCTGCAGGCAAACCTGCTTTTGTTGGTCCTGGTTGTCACCCGTCAGTTGCACGGCTGTCTCGAAACACGACTTCAGGCCTCCCAGGGCCTTCATATAGTCCGCATTCACATCTTGTCTGAGCTGTCCCGTAGTGTGACAGGTCGGAGGCACGACTCTACGGACGGCGGCAAAGGCCGAGTACACCGGGCCATCGGTCTTGTGCTCCGGATCCTGGTCGGCAGAGGTGTTATACGAGGCGTAACACAGAAGGTCGAGCAGGGGCGAGTCATCCGATGTCAGCTCCGCCAGCCTCTTTGTCCCACCGTTGACGTCAGCAAATGTTGCAACGCTCGAGTTTCGCAAGAACGCGCGCCAGCGCTCGATGTAGTCCTGCTGGTACTTCTCGGTGAGCTGCGGCTCGAGGCTGGCAAGATTTGAGGGGACACCCTTTTCGGTGCCCAAGACACAAGTATCCGAAGCATTCGATGGGTGCTTGATGCGGTTCTGCACCGCCTGCCAGGCATCCTTCGTAAAGGCTCCCGGAACGATTGTTGTGCTCCACGCGGCGTCCTTCCGGAAGCTCACAGACGCGTGAGTCTTTGAGACGTCGTCGATGATCCCCTCATAGAAGCTGTCGACACCAACGAGCGGGACCAGGTACGCGCGGGCTCCTGCGAGGATGTCACCCCTGACCGGTATGGGTCGTGGGTTGGTGGGGTGGAATTGCGCGAGGTAGTAGTCGAACTGCTTTTGCGCAAGAGCATCTTCGCCGTTGGCAGGCGCTCTTCCATTGAGCCACCGGTTCGTTAAGAGGATGCCGGATATGCCCTTGGGATCACAATTGTCCGGGTTGGAAGTGGTGATGAGGTACGCGTTCAGGTCATCGTAGCCATTGCTGTAGCCTGGGTTTGACTTCTGGATCTCTTGCAAACGGGTCGCAAGCGTCTGCCGAACGGGGTCCAACAGCAGCTTTTGAAAACGATCGAAATAGGTGTCTCGCGCGGAGTCATATAGCTGGCTACCCATGTAAAGCCACCAACGTTCGCCGAGGTGGTGGTGAGCGCGATCGTAATCCAGATACTGTACTGTCGTTCTGAGCTTATCCAACTGAACCAAATCGTCCGGCGGCTGGATCTGCTCGACTTTGTTAACTTGTTCGATCAGAGAGCGGTTGTTCACAAAAGACACGGTGAATCCTACCGCAAACACGAGACAGGTCGCGGCTGCCGCAGCCAGCAGCGCCCGCCTCCAAAAGCTCACCTTACTGCTAGACCCGCTGGCGCCGAGCGCGCTGTGGTCCTGAAGCACCAGGTCGCCGAACAGATGGCTAAGGAAGCACCACTGGGGCACCCATCGAGCCTGCTCCGGCTGAGCTATGGTGCCCGCAGGAAGCATGGCCGTAAGGCCGACGGTAAATATCTTTGTGGCCCCAGCCAACGTCGCATCGCGCCGCGCGACGGTGGCTGGCGAAGCCTGCCACTGCCGCGCATCGAACACCTGCGTGGCGCCGACGGGCGATTGTTCCGTTGACGGAGAAGCGGGGCTCGCGACTTTGCCGCTTGACGGCCGCGCCTCTTCCAGCACCATGCGGACGCCGGTGAAGTAGAACCCTCGCAGGAAAGGTCCGGCGGTCAGGTGGCTGGGCCGACAGAGTTCCACCATGAGCTGGACGAGTCGCGGTTGTAGCTTATGAAACTCGCGCGGAAACTCGTAAATTCCGGGCAGCCGCGCCGGATCCTGCTCGCGGGCCAGATAGTCCGCCCGATGCTCGTCGAGTGACCTGAACATTCCCTCGTACGCCGCATTCAGACGGTTCGTCTGATCCTGAACATACAGGCCGGTGCGGTAGTCTTGAACGGGAAGCGTGACCCCGAGGACCTGCTCGGCTTCCGCATCGCTGAGACCGGCGACGTATTCGGCAAAGAAGGGCAGGGAATCGGCACGCGTAAAGAAAACATACACCGGAAGGCTGGTCCCGAGAATCTCCGAAGCCTCACGAAGGCGGGCCTGGAGATTTCGGGCGCGGGCGGTAATCGCATCTACTGAGGCGGTTTTGAAACTCTCGCAGTCGAAGCAGACCACGAGCGCGCGCGGCGCTTGTCCTCCTCTGCCGAACACCGATCCCAGCCGGGCGGGCGCCACGCGACGGACCAGGCGCGCCCAGCGGCCGGGATCGCTCAGCACGGATTCCGCAGCTTCCACCAGGATTGCCCGGCGCGCGAACCAGAGGTTGATGGAGTCCGTGGCAGCTACCGCGTCACCTTGAAATATCTGTCCAGCCAGATGCTCGGGGTCTAGACCACAATTCAGGGCAACCGACGTCTTGCCCGATCCAGCCTCGCCGACCAGCAGCAAAGCCGGCAGCGTGCCGATTCTTCCCTTGGTGAGTTTTGCGCTCTTCAGCTTGGACTCGGCGATTCCGACAAGATAGTCGATCTCGTCCGGGCTCCTGCCGGCCGCCGGTTGCCCGCCCTCGTCTGCCGGCTTCGGCTTGGCTTTCTTCAGCTTGATGACCCAGAGGATGACGCCCAGAGCGATCAATCCGATCGCAATCAGGACGATTCGCAACACCCAGGCTTTATTGCTGGGCAACCCGAGCGCGGAGCTGATCCACAGGACCAAACCCGTATAGATGGCCATGGCCAAGCCGCTGATTAATGCTTTCCGAGAAAAATACATGACCCCGGTCCCGCGGTACACCACAGTTCAGGAGAAGCGTTCAGGAAACCAGACGATTCAACTCATAACTCCCGAGCCCAGATTCCTACGACCCCTTCTAGCCCGGATGCAGCAGCAGGTAGAAAGCGATGAAAAGCACGACTGCCAGACAAAAGCTGCCGCCTGCCGCCACGGCCAATCGGCGCACCCAGGGGTCGGGTCCGGGCGCAGGAACCGAGCCCGCGCTCGGAGCCCAGGACGTGGAGAGCGGCTTGGCAGCGCCCCGGATCCGGTGAACACGCTCCGCTACACCTTCTTTGTAAGTCCGAAGGAATTCAGCGCTGCCCTTGCCCTGAAATCCCAATAAGAGACAGAGCTCAAAAACCTCCAGAAGGTCGGCCAACTGCGGCGTGTCTCTGCGTTTCAGTACCCCTTCCAGGTACTTGAAGAACTCTTCGCCGGCGTTGCCGGTTTTGAAGAGTTCCTGCTGCAGTGGGAGCCGTCGCCAGTCGCCAAAGACCGCATCGCCTGAGACATTGAGGGATTCGTCCAGAAAGGCGACAACCGCGAAAGCGCCGAGCCGGAAGTCTTCGACGGGACAGCCGGATGTTAGCGCAACTCTTTCCGCCGTCTTGAGCAATCCTCGAATGTGCGCGCGAAAGACCTCCGCATTGCTCGCCGGCTGGCGGTGCGAGCGGACACGGACAATGACCGTGAATAGTTCTTCAAAAGAGAGAGCGAGGCTTTGAGGCGTGGCCAATGTTTCCTCTTACGCTTCGAGTAAGACCGTCAAGTCCAGTTCCGGCTTGGGCAGTTGGTCCGGCACGTGGATGCCCACGGTGCGGCTCTGGACGATACCTTCCCAGCAGGGTCCGCTTCGGTCGATAACAAAATACTGGAAGTCAGGTCCCTTGGAGACCGCTGCCGGCGGCACCGGCAGATGCTTCAGGGTGAGCCCCGAAAATGCGTGCTCCACAAGCCTGCGAATATGCTGCGCGGCGCAAACTTTTACCACTTGCGGCACCAGTGCCGTCAATTCCACTTCACCCACGCTGGCGCGCACTCCGAGAATCCAACGGGCGCGGTCCAGGCATCTCTGGTCGACGATCTTGCCGCCGTAGAAGTTGGGCTGCAGAGACTTCAGAGGGATCGTCACATAATTCGTGGGTAACAGCGCCTCGAGATGCTCGCGGATGTGGCGGTCGAGATGTTCGAAGCATTTCCCAAGATTCGTGTGGTCGTAAACCGGCAGACTCGACGGGTGCGATTCCAGCCGGAAGGTGCAGAGCGCTCCCCCCAGGCGCGACAGCTCCCCAAACAGCTCTTCAGGATGGCCTCGCTTGGTGAAACAAAGGTGACGCAAGGTGGCCAGCGCCGAGTTGATACAGTGCAGGTACCAGAAGGTCAGCACCTGGCGCGCGGAATACCCTGCCGCCTGTCCGGCGCTCCCCCAGTCGCTTTGCGCAAGTCCCGAACTCTTCTCCTGTAGGATATCCACAAGCCGGCGCGTCACCGACATCAGGCGCTCCGAAGACTCGATCTTGAGACAGGGAGGAATGAACAGCGGATCGTAGACGTAGTGGCCGGAACCGTCCCGAACCACGCGTGCCAGCGGCAAGACTACCTGATCGAGGCCAGGTTCAGTTCCTGCTACCAGGCGGATATTCTTGGACCCAAGCCGCACTTTGCGCTCGTCCTGGCCCGTCGTCTCGTCATAGAGGCTGCGCTCGACAGCCGTATAGCGGACGTGTTGGTTGGCAGACTCGCTCGAAGCCGCACAATTCAATCCGCCGGCTCGCACGGCGGGCACTGCGAGCCAGACCGGCAGACTGTCATCGACAGGCGAGAACAGCTCAGCGATCCTCAATGGCTCTGGAAGGGCGTCAAACTCCGGCATGTGGAAAGGCAGGCCGTCGGCGAAGATTCCCTGCGCCTTTATCAGGGACACCGTTCCGTTCAGCAGAGCGTCGGAATCCAACTGATAGTCAATCAACCCGTAAGGTTCAAACCATACAGCTCCGAGAGCGAACTGCGTCAGGTTCTCGAAGTATGAATTTTGCGCCTGAAGATGATGCGGTCCAAGGTACATGCCCTCAGACCAGACGACCTTGGAGAGAAGTCGCACGAGGCTTGCACTCTCTGGCACGTAATCGGCTTTGCCGAATCCGGCCTGGTTAAGGAGATATCGGGCGTTCGGGGAGAATCAAGCCCTCGGACTAAACTGCGTCGGGCCAAGGGCCGACCGTGACCCCCCAGTATCGCCCTTTCGAGACGCCATCATGCTGCGCTCTGAAGCGATTGTCAAGGTCGCGTATCGACGCTCTACTCCTTGCCGACTGAGGAGGGTGCCGAGAAGGCCTGATTCTGCGTTGGAGGCCGTTAGTCATATTGTCAGCACAACCAGCTTGAAGCGGCGCAATTCTTTTGGCACCATTAAAAGGTCGACTATGTTGCTCCGTGACAAATACGAGTTGGGACCGGTCATCAAGGAGGGCGACGTTCGTACCGTCTCGGCGCGGGAATTGCCGCAGGGCAGCCCGGTGATGATTCATGAACTGGTTACGAGTATTGCCCAGTTGGACGTGGTGCCGCGCGTGGTGAAGCACCTTCAGCGCGCGCCTGCCGGCGCTCGCACGGGCATCCTGGACATGTTCGAGATCGAAGGACGCGTGTATCTCGTGACCAGTGAACTGCCCGCCTTCACCGGCCTGCGGGATTGGCTGGCTTCGTGCTCAGAGGCGCAGGCAGCTTCAATTGCCGAGGCTAGCGGTCTTGCGCAAGTTCCGGTGCCGTCTGCTTCGATGCCCTCGACGGCACCCGCCCGTCCGGCCACACCTCCTATGCCGACCGGGGGAGCGCCTTCCTCAGCCGGGGAGTTCACCCTGCTCTTCCAGGGTTTGGATCGTCCGCCCGGAGCGCCCGCGGCCGGAGACTCCTTATTCGGGGAGCCCGCGCCAGCGGCGAAACCGCCCGCGCCGGCGCACGATTCCGCACAGCCTGCGGGCGGATTTACCCAGGTCTTCGAATCGCCTGCGTGCCGGCCAAGCCGGATGGAATTGAGCGCTCCGCATTTCCCGCTGTCCGGCCAGCCCTCGGGGAAGAGCGAGCCCGGAGAGTTCACCAGGCTACTCGATCAGGGCAGCAATATCGCGCTCGGCGGCGGAACGGAAGCCTCGTTTCAGATTGAGAAGCTGTCGACGTCGACGGGCTCCGGAGGCCAGGCGCTCGTCCTGGGAAGTGGCGCCGGCTCCACGGCCGGACCGGAGATCAGGATGGCCAGGTCCGACCGCGCGGCGCGCGCCGAGGACGCGAGCTTCACAGAGGTTTTTGGGGTGCGACCTTCCACACCAGGACCCGCCATATCGGGAAGCGTCCCAAATCAGGCTGCGGCTGAGCCGCACCCACCTGCAACTGTTCCAGCTCCGCCGCCGTCATCCGACTTTCAAACACGGCCCGCACCATCTCCTCCCGTGAAGCAGCAATCATTTCAGCCCCCGCCTGTTCAACCCGAGGTCGCCCCAGCTGCGGTCAAGGTTCCGTCGTCACTTTCACGGCCGCCGGTTCGGCCGCCCGCGCCTCCAGCACCGCCACCTCGCCCGCCTCAGCTAAAGACGCCCGCCGTCCCCGCAGCCGATATAGTAAAGCCCATGGGACAGATGCCCCGGGCGGAATCCGGAATTCCGATGCTTCCCCTGGTGCTGATCTTGGGTGGAGTTGTTCTCCTGATCGGCGCTGTGGTTGTGGGTCTCCTGATAAAGTAGGACAGCCAAACGAAAGTCATATTTTGACGCTGGGCGGGGCCGCTGGCCGGGATCAGGAGCCTTGCGGAAGCAGAATGATCAACTCGAGCTGCGGGGACCGTATGTCTCCGGGCACATGCGCCGCCAGATTACGCGCGCGTCCCACCGTTTCCCACGCCTGGCCGGACTGGTTCAGGCTGAAGTACTCGTAATTCAGCTTGACCGGGATGGCGTTGGGCGGCGAAACGACGTGGGTCAGGGTGACCCCCTGAACGGCGCGCTCCACCAGCTTGTCAATGTAATCGGCGGAGCAAACCTTGATCTCGCGCGGCGTTCTCTCGATGAGTTCGCCAGGTTTGAGGTCGGAGCTGATTGCGAGATACATTTTTGTGTTGGCCAGGTACTTGTCGTCGTCGAGGGCAGCGGCGTAGATGTATGGCCGGACCAGCTTGAGAGGTAGAGAAATGCAGTTGCTTTTGACCACCGTCTCCAGTAGTTCGCGCACCTTCTCATCAAGTTCCGTCATGCAGGCACTCAGGTCGTCGTGGTTATACGCGGGCAGGTCACGAGGCTGTATCTTGGACGAGAACGTGGTCAGACTTCCCGCCAGTGAGGTTATGAGGGTAAACAGTCGCTCGGGATGACCTTTCCGGCTAATGAAAAGGTGATTCAGAAGCGGGAAGTACGTGTTAACCGTGTAGAGCAGCCAGAAGTTGGCGATATCGGCCGCGGTGAAGTCCGCCAGAGCCCCGTCCTTGTGGCGGCGGTTCGCCGCCAGTGTCGTGCTCTTGGCAGACAGAATCTCCAGCAAGCGCCGCAAGTTCGACATGAGATGCTCGCTCGCCGAGATGTCAAGCAAGGGCGGAACGAAGGCGGAATCGAGTTGGAGTTTTCCCGCCGACGTACGTTCCACTCGGGCCACCCGCATCACGCTCATGCCTTGCATGGGCTCGCCGTCGAATAGCAGGCGGAAATTCTTTTGAGCGATTCGGACGGGTTTCTCCGAACCTCCTGAATTGTCGTCCGGCGCCATCATGACTTCGGCCAGATACCGGCTGTCAGTTCTGCTGTTGGGGATCGAGACGTTCACACCCCGCTCCCTCGGGTGGGGAACGGCGAGGAAGACATCCAGGCTTGTGGCGCCGGGATCGAGGTGAGAATCGATGGGCTTGGGGGCCGGAGCCGCATCACAAGAAGGAAGGTCGAACGGTAGGCCATCTGGCATCAGTCCGGAGGCGGAGATGAGGGCGAAATTGCCGGCCGCCAGAACCGCCTGATCGATCTGCAAGTGCTGGAATCCCCAAGGCCGGAAATTGAGAGCGTCAAGACGAAATTGCAGAACGCTCTCCACAAACCGGTCCTGGGCCTGGAGATGCTGCGGAGTCAGCATCGTACCTTTCGACCAGACTACTGGCTGTAAATGCCTCATTTGCGGACAGAGTAGCAGAATCCCACTTCCATCGCCAAGGCGAATGTTCGCCCCGGCGGCCCCTGCCTTCAAGGACCGGTGGTATGCCGCGTAGCGGCGGGTTCAGCCGCCATCTTCGCGGCGGCCTAAAACCGTTGCTTCACCCGTCTTTTCGCCGTGACGTAGTTTCTGTGTGTAAAAGGGTGGCCTGCTGCAGGCGCTTTCTTCAGGCGCAGCGGGCCGGGTGAGGGGGTCAGTCCCTCACTCTATTATGTAACGACCTGTAATTGTCGCCCCGCGAAAGCGGCGGTCCACCCAGTGGATTCCCGCTTGCGCGGGAATGACGTGCCACCAGAAAGAGTACGGATTCTCGAATTGATCCACTACCCACTGTCCGAGTTTAGTTCAACATGGCAGATTGGGCGTACCACATCGGTGCTTGACGGCAACACGCCTGCGAGTACCGCGAACGGTGTCCTAAGGTCGACGTAGGGGCAGCCCCGTGGGGGCCCAGGAGATAGCATCAGGGTCTCAGGGGGGCCGCAGGGGGTCGCCCTACGTCGAACTCAGGCACCGCCGCCGGTTAGCAGCAAAATGGCGAAACCGCTCAGGGGCGGTCTGACGAATCCGCCACCGACCCGCCGGAGCGATCGTCAATGGAGAGCGGCCTGGCAGAGCCGGCGCTGATACCCGTCAAGACCGCAGTGCTCAGCATGGACCTTCAGACGAGTATCGTCTCGATCTACACCAAGGATCGCCCGCGAGCTGATCGAGCGCGCCGCTGGAATTCTGAATGCGGCTCGGGGCCTCGGGATGAAGATCATTCACGTGCGCGTCGGGTTTCGCCCCAGGCTTCCGGAGGTCAGTTCGCGAAACGCCCTGTTTGCCTCGATCAGGAACTCGCCGCAGCATCAAGCGATCTTCGAGGGTGCCGCCGGCGAGATTCATCCCGG
>Ga0335078_10012137_pt1 | contig 12786 bp, 15 predicted proteins | sample Lox_Sample_32_FD_206711 | JGI IMG/M metagenome (GOLD analysis project Ga0335078, IMG submission 206711) | Soil microbial communities from Loxahatchee National Wildlife Refuge, Florida, United States - Lox_Sample_3.2 | ecosystem: Environmental > Terrestrial > Soil > Wetlands | place: USA... | reverse complement strand
ATTGCACCGCGGCAGTCTGAGAAGCGATGTCGTCGGTCGCCTTGGCGGTTTGCACGGCGAGCGCCTTTACCTCGGAAGCGACCACCGCAAAGCCCTTTCCGGCTGCACCCGCACGCGCCGCTTCAATAGTGGCATTGAGCGCCAGCAGATTGGTCTGCCCGGCCACGCTCTGGATGAGCTTGACGACGTCGTCGATCTTCCGCGCCGCCTGGGCGAGTCCGGCAATGATCTCGTTGGTCGATTGCGCCTCGGCCGTGGCGGTACTTACCACTTCGCCGGCGCTGATCACCTGGCGGTTTATCTCGGCGATCGATTTCGACAATTCATCGGCCGCTGCTGCCGCGCTCTCGACGCCGCCGAAAGCCTCGCTCGAGGTGCGCACCGCGCCGGCGGAGTGCGTAGTAGTGTCGTTCGAGGTCGCTGACAGCGCCGCGGCAGTGGATTTCATCGTTAGGACGCTGTCGCTGACGGTTTTCAGCACGCCTTCGACGCTGCCGCGAAACGCGACGATGGCGTCGTCGATGACCGCGCGGCGGGCTGCCTGCTCGGTCAACAGCGCGCTTTGGCGCTCGGCGGCGCGCCGCGCCGTGATGTCATGATGCGTGCCCAGCCAATAGGCGCCGCCCGGTATGGCGCGATTGACCACGGCGACAGAACGCCCGTCGGCGAGCTCGGACACGAAACTCAAGGTTTTTCCCGACGCCATGAGCTGCAATAGCTCGGCGGCATATTGCGCCGGATCGCGGCTGAGATTGCCTTTTTCAAAGCGATGGCGAACGACGTCGACGAGCGCCGCGCCGGGCTTTACGATGTCCGCGGACAGCCCATAGATTTCCAGGTAGCGCTTGTTGCAGACGACGAGGCGCCCGGCAGCGTCGAACATCACGACGCCTTGGCTCATATTGTTCAGCGCCAAGTCGAGGAGGCGGCCTTTGCCGTCGCGTCTTCGGCCGAGCAAGATTATGAGGCCTGCCAGCAAAACGACGAGGCACGCCGCCACGATAACCAGCATCGCGCGTTCCCGCCCCGCGATTGTCTATCTTGGCCTTTTCTAGCCCACAGCAATTTACGGCCCGTTAACGAACGTTGTGCCTTTGCACCGGTAGCAGCCCCGCCTACTTGTCCCCGGTTTGGGCCAGCGCGTAATCGGCAGTGGCGCTATAGTGCCAACGCACGTCATTGAGGCCCCAGCCAATGATCAAGCGCTACAGCGACCACGCCGCCAACGAGCGAACCTTCCTCGCCTGGGTGCGCACCGCGATCGCGGTGATGGCGTTCGGCTTCGTGATCGAGCGGTTCGATCTGTTCCTCGAAGTGATGGCGCCGCAAACGCAGCGGCAGCTCAGCCCGCACAGCCAGACCTTCGCTAACGTCGCCGGATTGGTCTTCATCGCCGTCGGCGTGGTCATGATCGCCACTGCCGGTTTTCGCTATGCCCGCACAGTCAAAGCGATCGACAGCGACGACGAGGTGCCGAGCACCGGTGCGAGCTTCAACCTCGCGCTCGCCGGGCTGATCGGTCTGTTGGGCGTTGCGCTGTTCGTCTATTTGTCGCGCGCGGTGCTGCCGGCGATCTAATTCGGCGCATAATTCCGAAACGGCGAGCGTTCGCCAATCGTCACCTTGCCGCAGAGCCGGCCGCCGGTACCTCGTCGGTGACGACCTTGAAGCTCGCCAGCGTGCATGGCCCGAACGACGTCACGATAGCGACGTCGGTGGCGTCGCGGCCGCGCGCCATCAGGATGCGTCCGATGCGCGACGTGTTGTGGCGCGCGTCGAATGTGTACCAGCGGTCGCCGAGATAGACTTCGAACCAGGCGGAAAAATCCATCGGCGTCGGGTCGGGCGGCACGCCGATGTCGCCGAGATAGCCGGTGCAGTAGCGTGCCGGCACGTTCATGCAGCGGCACAGCGTGATCGCCAGGTGGGCGAAGTCGCGGCACACGCCGCGCTGCTCGGCATGCGCATCCCAGGCGGTTTTGGTCGGACTCGCGTGCTCATAACCGAATTTGATGCGAGCATGGACGTAATCGCAGATTGCCTTCACCAGCGGCCAACCTTTCGGAACCTGCCCAAAGAGGGACCACGCCGTATTCGACAAGCGATCGGTCTCGCAGTAGCGGCTACCGAGCAGATAGATCAGAACCTCGACCGGCAGTTCCTCGAGCGGATGCTGCTCCGCCTGCGGCGCCGTCACGTCGGGCTCGCCCTTGTCCTGCACCAGGAAGTTCGCGGACATGGTCAGCCGGCCGGCCGGGGCGCGGATCACATGGCAAAAATTGCCAAAGCTGTCGTGATAGGTGTTGGGAAGGATCGGTGGATCGAGCCGCATACGATCCGGGGTCAGCAGATCGGAAAAGCGCGACGGATGAACGCTCAGCATCAAGAGCATCGGCGTCGGCAGCGGACAGTCGTAGGCAATTTCGTAGCCGGCGCGAATTTTCATCGGCGCTCTTTTCGGCTTGCGTTTGCGGGCTCTTCGGCGCCGCGCCGGTTCGCAGCTTTCACCTTCACTGCGACCTTCATGGCCAGATGATCCGATGCCGATCCATACCAGGTGCCTTGCAGCGGGATCGCCTCGCGGGGGTGATGCACGACCGCGACGCGGATGAGATTGCGATTTCCGACAATACCGCCCGACGGATCGAAATCGACCCAGCCAGGACCGGGAACGTAGACTTGGACCCAGGCATGCGTGTTGCCGCCGGTCAACTCATCGTCGTCATCATCGTCGGCGAGATGCACGTATCCGGAGACGAACCGCGCGGCAATGCCGCGCGAACGCAGCGCCGCAATCATCAGCACCGCGAGGTCGCGGCAGCTGCCGCTGCCCAGCGCCAGCGTGCGCCGCGGCTCCTGAACTCCCTTCTGGTGCCGCGACACGTGGTTGAAAGTCCGACGTATGGTCTGCGTCATGCCGACGAGCAGATCGTGGGTGTCGGCGGAGCCGTCCTCGCGGAAGAAGACTGCGCTCCAGCGATCGAGTTCGCCGCGTGCCGCCGGCGGCTGGGTGTATCGTTTGAGATCGGGCCATTGGTTCGCGGCATAGGCAAACGGATAGCTGCGCGCGCCGGCGTCGATAGCGGCGGCGCAAAAGCCAGCCGGCGCGTGGTCGAGACGGACATTGCTGACAAAGCGCAGCTCGGCGGCGCGTTCGGCGAAACGAGCGGTCGCCACGTGATTGCCGAAATCGTCGCGCGACCAGTCAAACTGCAACGGCTTGGGCGTGATGTCGATCCCGGCTTCAAGTACTTTCTGGTCTTCGTCGTCGCGTGGCCGCAACATCATGCGGTGCTCGCCGAACGCGACCGGTTGATGATAGTGGTACGTCGTGACGTGTCTGATGTTGAGAATCGGCATTGCCATTCCACGATAATGAACACGCCGGCGATATACAGGGCGGCGGCGCGCGTCGCCACTCCATGCCTGCCACCATGCATTTCTTGGGCCACATATCCTGCATTTTTTCCCGCATTGGTGAGCATCGATGAACGCACTGCCTAGAAAATTGCTGGCGGCGGACGAGCCGGCGCCGGCTTCGGTTCATAACGCCGACGGGACGTCGGCGTTCTTGCTGGTCGCCGATCATGCCGGTAATGTGATCCCGCGTGCGCTCGGCCGGCTCGGTCTCGTCGCGGCGGAATTGCAACGCCACATCGCCTGGGATATCGGCATCGCCGGGCTTGGCCGGCTGTTGGCGGATGCGCTCGATGCGACGTTGATCCAACAAAACTATTCGCGGCTCGTCATCGACTGCAATCGGCCGCTCGACGCGGCGTCATCGATCCCGGTTATCAGCGAGCACACCTCGATTCCCGGCAATGTCGGCTTGGCTGAAACAAACAAGTCCGCGCGCGCGAGCGAGATTTTCTGGCCCTACCATGACCAAATCGAAGCCGAGCTGGAGCGGCGGCGGCAGAGCGGCCGGGCCACGGCGCTGATCTCGCTGCACAGCTTCACGCCGGTTTTCAAGGGCGCGGCGCGGCCCTGGCATGCCGCGGTGCTGTACAATCGCGATCCGCGCTTCGCCCTCCGCCTGATGGCGCTCCTCGACGCGGAAAAGGAATTTACGGTGGGTGAAAACGCGCCCTACACGGTGAGCGATGCGACCGACTACACCATCCCGTTGCACGCCGAGCGGCGCGGCCTGCATCATGTGTTGATCGAGATCCGTCAGGATTTGATCGCGGACGAGCATGGACAGCGCGAATGGGCGCTGCGCTTGGCGCGCCTTCTGCCGCTGGCGTACCGGGAGTTATGAGAGCAATGGTAAGTGGTGCCCAGGGGCGGAATTGAACCACCGACACCTGCATTTTCAGTGCAGTGCTCTACCAACTGAGCTACCTGGGCCTAGTTCTTGGTGCATGATCTTATCCGAAAACCGGTATCCACTTTATCGGGATCATGCTCGGGGCTGCGCTTATAAAGCCTCATGGGATAGCTGTCCACAACGCGAAAATCGGCAGCGGAAACGGACCTTTACCGGATCTTGGCAAGAGCTGTTTTGTGCGGCGATTCAGTGTTGGGTTTCGCCGCTTTCGTCGCGCCGCTCGTCCTCTTCTTCGTCCTCGGTCACCGGCACCGCGTAGACCCCGGAAAGCCAGCGGTTGAGATCGACGTCGGCGCAGCGCTTCGAGCAGAACGGGCGAAATAGCTCGTCGGCGGGCTTGCCGCAGATCGGACACTTGGCGCGTTTCTTCACCTCGGCCATGACGTCAATATGGGGCGCGGGTGCAGTCGTGTCAGCGTCAGACCGTGTTCAGCCAGCCGAAGTGGATCGGGTAGCCCTCGCCGGCCAGAAGCGTCGTGGCCTCATAGAGCGGTAGGCCGACGATGCTGGAATAGGAGCCGACGATCTTGACCATGAAGCCGCCGGCAATGCCTTGCGCCGCGTAGCCGCCGGCCTTGCCGCGCCATTCGCCGGACGCGAGATAGGCCTCGATGTCTTCGTCGGAGAGCCTCTTGAAGCGCACACGGGTTTCGACGTAGCGCTGACGGAACGTCTCCTTCGGCGTCACTAGGCAGAGCGCAGTGTGGACGCGGTGATTGCGGCCCGACAAGAGCCGCAAGCATTGCGCCGCCTCATCGAGCAATTCCGCCTTGGGCAGGATGCGGCGGCCGACTGCGACGATGGTGTCGGCGGCGAGGATGTAGGCTCCTTTCAGCTCCTCGTCGATACGCACCATGGCGAGCGCGGCTTCTGCCTTTTCCCGGGCCAGCCGGGTCACGCAGGCGCGCGGCAACTCGCCCCGCTTCGGCGTTTCGTCGATGTCGGTCGGACGCAGGGCGTCCGGCTCGATGCCGACCTGGTTGACGAGGGAGAGCCGGCGCGGCGAGCCGGACGCGAGCACCAGTTTTGGGCGGCCAATCATTTGAACCGGTAGGTAATCCGGCCCTTGGTCAAGTCGTAAGGCGTCATCTCAACCAGCACCTTATCGCCGGCGAGCACGCGAATGCGGTTCTTGCGCATCCGTCCCGCCGTGTGGGCGATGATTTCATGGTCGTTCTCAAGCTTGACGCGAAAGGTGGCGTTCGGAAGCAATTCCGTCACGACACCGGGAAATTCCAAGAGTTCTTCCTTCGCCATTCGCTTCCCGGAAAGTGTTGCGACCCCGCCGCGACCCGTCGTGGGACGCCGCCGAAATTTGCGCGAAAACTAGCGGATGACAAGCCACTTCACAACTACCGTGGAGATCGCGGCGAGTCTGGAAATGGATCTGCACTTTTGCAGGGCGTCACTCGTTGCCGGTGTTGCGGGCCGCGAAGCGCTGGCGGATGCGGGCCAACAGCTGATCGCGGACCTCGCGGTAGGCATCGAGGCGTTGTTCGCGGCTGCCTTCGACCGCGGTCGGATCGGGCATCGGCCAATATTCGACATCGATAGCGCTGATACGGGTAAGCTCGAGCGCGCGATGATGGGCCTCGGGCGCGAGCGTCACGATCAGATCGAAGTTCAGTCCTTCCCACTCCTCCAGCTCCTCAAGCGTCATCGGTTTATGCCGCGATATGTCGAGCCCGATTTCCGTCATGGCGGCGACCGCAAATGGATCAAGCTCGCCTTTGCGCACGCCGGCGGAGCCGACATAGACGGCGCGTCCGAATATTTGCGCGAACAGCGCGGCCGCCATCGGCGAGCGCACGCAATTGCGGCTGCAGGCGAACAGGACGGCCAATGGCGGCCTCGTTGCCGGCGGCATCAAGTCCCTAGCCCTTCCAGTGCAGGACCGTGATCAGCGTGAACAGCCGCCGGGCGGTGTCGAAGTCGATTTCGACCTTGCGCTTGAGCCGCTCCAACATCTGGCGGGAGCCGTCGTCGTGCAGGGCGCGCCGGGCCATGTCCAATGCCTCGATGCGGTCGGGCGTCGCAGTCCGGATCGCCGCGTAATAGCTGTCGCAGACCACGAAGTAGTCTTTGACGATGCGGCGGAATGGCGCCAGCGAGAGCATATGGGCCATGACCGGCGTCCCGTCGGTCAGCCGGATATCGAACACCAGACGGTTGCCGCTGATGCCGAGATGCAGCGTATAGGGTCCGCCGTCGTGACCGACGGGACGGAATTTGTTGTCTTCGATGAGGTCGTAGATCGCCACCCGGCGCTCGTGCTCGACGTCGTCGTTGGAGCTGCCGAGCGACGCTTCATCGAGCGTGACCGCAGCGAGGCGGCCGTTATTATCTTTCGCTGAGCTTCCCTGCGCCATCAGCGGTTGAGCCGTATAGCAATGGAGCGGGCGTGGGCCTCAAGCCCTTCCGCGTTGCCGAGCGCGATTGCCGCATCGCTCAGTGCACGCAATTGGTCCGGGCCGCATTTGAGGATCGACGTGCGCTTCATGAAGTCGAGGACGCCGAGGCCGGAAGAGAAGCGCGCCGAGCGCGCCGTCGGCAGCACGTGGTTGGAACCAGCGATATAGTCGCCGATCGCTTCCGGCGTATGGGCGCCGATGAAGATCGCGCCTGCGTTGCGAATTCGGCCGGCGAGCTGCTCGGCGCCGGCGGTGGCGATTTCGAGGTGTTCTGGCGCGATGGCGTCAACGAGCGGCAGCGCCTCGTCCAGATTGCGGACCAGGATGATTGCGCCGAAGTCCTGCCATGAGGCGCCTGCGACTTTGCCGCGCGTAAGGCTCTTAAGCTGGCTTTCGACCGCGCGTTCGGTTGCGGCGGCAAGCTCTTCATCGGCGGCGATCAGGATCGCCTGGGCACTGACGTCATGCTCGGCCTGCGCCAACAGATCGGCAGCGATCCAGTCGGGGTTGCCGGTGCCGTCGGCGATGATCAGCACTTCGGAGGGGCCGGCAATCATGTCGATGCCGACCTTGCCGAAGACAATGCGCTTGGCGGCGGCGACGTAAGCATTGCCGGGCCCGACGATCTTCGCCACCGGCGCAATGGATGCGGTGCCGTAAGCCAGCGCCGCGATCGCCTGCGCGCCGCCGATGCGGAATATTTCATCGATGCCAGCGATTCCGGCCGCCGCAAGCACCAGCGGATTGAGTTCACCGCCGGGCGACGGCACCACCATCGCGATCCGCGGCACACCGGCAACCTTGGCCGGGACGGCATTCATCAATACCGAGGACGGATAAGCGGCGGTGCCGCCGGGCACGTAGAGGCCGACAGCTTCGATCGCGGTCCAGCGCAAGCCGAGCTCCACGCCAAGCGCGTCCGTGAACCGGTCGTCTTGCGGCACCTGGCGCCGGTGATAGGTCTCGATGCGGCTGCGGGCGAGTTCGAGCGCGTCAAGGGCGACGCGGCTGCACGCCGCAACGGCGCCAGTAATCTCGTCCGCAGTTACTTTCAGCCCGACGCGGTCGAGGTCGAGCTTGTCGAATTTGAGCGTGTAGTCTTTGAGCGCTTGATCGCCGCGCGCGGCGACGTCAGCAACAATGGCACGGACCACGGCTTCGACGTCGGCCGCGGCCTCGCGTTTAGTGTCGAGGAAAGCGCGAAATTTTTGGGCGAAATCGCCCGAGCGAGTGTCGAGATGGATTGCCATGACTGTGAACTGAACCGAATGCGCCAGCGGCGCCAGCTTTGCCTTGGTTGCCGCGGTCAGTAGCAGTCCCCTGTAATTATAACAATTCTAATATTGTGCTTTTGGATTGACAAAAAGTCCGCAGGTCCCCACCTCCTTGGGTGATCAATTCACGGCCTATAACAAGGTGCTTGCCGCTGATGTCTGCGCGCGCGATCGAAGGGTTCTGCCGGCGGCTTGTATCGTCGCTTGCGGTTGCGGTTTTGCTGGCGGTGCCGGCAGGCGCCGCGCGCGCCGACACGGTCAAGCTTTCGATCACGATCAAAGATCAAAAATTCGACCCGGCCGAACTGCACGCCCCGCCCGGCCAGGCGATCGAAATCGCGGTCAAGAATCTCAACCCGATCGTCTCGGAATTCGAAAGCGCCGATCTGCACTTCGAGAAGATCGTCCCGGCCGGTGGCCAGGGCGTCGTCTATGTGCGCCCGCTGCAGCCGGGCCGCTACAATTTCTATGACGATTTTCACCATGCCACGCAGGGCTACCTGGTCGTGCCATGAGGCGAATCGCAGAACGTGAAATGAACGTCGTGTCGTGAGGTTCCGGTGCTTGCCGCGCTATTGATCGTATTCCGCGAAGTCTTCGAGGCTGGTTTGATCGTCGGCATCGTCATGGCGGTGACCGCGGGCGTCCCCGGCCGCACCCTGTGGATCGCCGGCGGCGTCGCCGGCGGCGTGCTTGGCGCATGTGTGGTGGCGCTGTTCACGACCGGCTTGTCGAACCTGTTCGGCGGCAGCGGCCAGGAGGTATTCAACGCCGGCATTCTCGGTTTCGCGGTGCTGATGCTCACCTGGCATAATGTGTGGATGTCGCGGCACGGCCGCGAACTTGTGGCCGAACTGCGCGCGGCAGGCGAGGCGGTGGTTGCGGGATCGAAGTCGCTGCTGGCGCTCGCCATCGTCGTGGCGATCGCGGTGTTGCGCGAAGGCTCCGAGGTCGTGCTCTTTCTCTATGGCGTCGCCGCGGCGCAGGGCGGCGCGAGTTGGTCCATGGTCGCCGGCGGCTTTGTCGGCCTCTTGCTCGGCTCGACAGTCTGCCTGTTGACCTATCTCGGTCTTATTACCATTCCGACGCGCTACCTATTCGGCGTCACCAGCGCCCTCATCGCGTTGCTGGCGGCAGGCATGGCGGCGCAGGCCATCGCCTTCCTGGAACAGGCCAATATCGTTACCGCGCTCGACGAGACCGTATGGGATACATCCTGGATCTTGAGCGATTCCAGCTTTTTGGGCCGGGCGCTGCACACGCTCATTGGCTATGTCGATCAGCCGACCGCGATGCAACTGATCGTTTATGTATCGACGCTCGGGACCATTATTTTGCTGATGAAGCTTTTTGCCGCGCCGCCGGCGCGGCAGCCGCGTACGGCCTAACGCCTGTACGCTTTCGCCTGACTTGATTCCGCTCGCTCTGTGAGCCCGCGAGCGATTCAAAACCGCGAACTGCATCGCGCCGAGGCGGAAGGGCAAGACCCACCGGCATGGGATCGCAATGCCATCCGGATTCCCGCTTCCGCGGGCGAATAAGCTTGGAAAGTCACGCTGTGGCCGGGCCAGCGGAGAAATGGTCGGGGCGAATAGTCGCCGCGGAAACTTCGCCAAGGTCGGCCAGTTCCGCCTCCAGGCATTCGACATCGAGGCGGATGACGCCGCCGCCGGAGAAAATCAGCGATACCACTCCGGCCGGCGCATTCCCTTCGGCAAATTCGACGGCTAGCAGATTAAGCAACGTGTTTTTGTTCATCTGGTCGAGATTGCGGCATTTGCAGGCGTTGACGCGCTCGAAACGCAGCACGGTCCGGCAGCGGCGGTAATCGGCATCCACTCCTCCGGCATCCGCAGCGCTGATCCAGTCGAAGCGATTGAGCGCCATCATGAAGCGATGGTGGCGCGGCTGCCAGAAAATGTCGCCGACCTTGACCGTGGCGTCCTGTACGTGCGCCGACACCACTGCAATATCGTCCCGATCGAGAGCGACGAGCTTAAGTTCGTCCGTGCACGAATTCATCGATCGACCCGTCTGTGCGCTTTCCGCCGCTGTTGCGAAAGTTAGGAAGGACGGGGGCTGGCTGCAAGCCCCTGCCCACGGGTTGCGTTGTCGGACTAGAACGCGACGCAGGCGGGCCGGACGATGATGCCGACCGAGTGCTGATGGAATTGGCGCTTGTAAGCCTTCACTGCGGCGTCGAGACGAGCTTGATCATCTCCCCTGCCAGGCAGCACGATTTCAACCTTTTTCGTCGGCTCGCGCACGATCCCGCCGCTCGCGGCGTCACGCCATTGCCCGGTTGCGTCGGTGATGGTCAGGCCGTCCGGGAAGCGCGGCGTCAATTCCTGCGCGACGAAATGCGACCACGCGGTTTCGCTGACGCCGATTCGCCGGCCGATATCGCGACCAAACAGAAGCTCGGCGACCTGTCGGGGATGCTGCGCCCCGGAACACGACAGTACAGCAGTCTGGGCGGCGAGCGGAGCCGGCGCTGCCAAGTTCGGACAGCCTACAACCAGCAACACTAACAGCGCGCGGGGAAACTTGGTGCCGGCCGTCATAGCACGTGCGCCGCTTTTCTGGATCACCAAAGCGGGTTTGCAGAAGTTCAATTTGCATCCCGCGGCCCAACGCGCTAAGAAACGATCTAACAAAAGCATTTGTTAACTCGCCTGCCGTATCTGCGATTGCCGCTATTGCCTGAAGTTCCGTGATCGCATATGTGGCAACTGCTCGGCTCTGGTATAAGGTGTGAGCTCCATCCAACCTATCGGCTTTTCTTTTACATCCGTAATTGATACAAGCCGGCTTTCTTGAAAGGGAGATATTATGGCCAAGAGGAAGAAGAAGCGGCGCGCATGGACTTCGAGCGAAGTTCGCGACCTGAAGTCGATGGCACGCAAGAAGACTACGGCGTCGCAAATTGCCAAGAAGCTGAAGCGGACCGAGGGCGCGACGCGTCAGAAGGCCTTCAGCATCGGGCTCTCGCTCGATTCCCGTTCCTGATTTTCAGCAGCCAATCTGCTCCATAATGCGCGTTGATCGGCGCCGGCCTCTGACGACAGAGGCCGGCACGCCGCGATGCAGCTATTTGTTTGCTGGCCAAGCAGCGGCCCCCGCAGCGTCCGCATCGCCGGGCCCCGGCCAATCGAGGCGGCGGGGCTGATCAAGACACCCGTTCAGGTCGTGGCTTGGCTTCTGGATTCTACGCCGAGCTGTGACCCCCGTAACTGTCGGCTCATGCCCCGGGATGTTAACTAACGGCCGTGAACCCGCCCAAATCCGGATGTAAGAGCCTAAAACTAAGAGTATAGTGTTCCTGATTTGGTCGGGGATCACCTAATCCGGCGTAGGATTGCCATTGGCGGTCGTTCGCAAGCGCGGGCGCGGTGTTCCGCCCCCTACGATGGCACTGATACGGACGCTTTATGAGCCAAACACCCGGTCCGCTGCGGCAGCAGCCCGCGAGTTCTGAACTTGCCGCTGCGCTCGGCGCCTGCCGGCGAGCCTTTGTCGCCATCGCTTTGTTTTCGGGCATGAGCAACATTCTGATGCTCGCGGGCGCCCTGTTCATGCTGGAAATCTACGATCGGGTGCTGCCGAGTCGCAGCGTGCCGACGTTGGTCGGGCTGCTGATTCTGGTGACCGGCCTCTACGGCGCACAAGGCCTGATCGATATGATCCGCAGCCGCATCCTGGTGCGAGTCGGCCTTAGCCTAGACGAGACGTTGAGCTTGCGGGTCTATGACGCGATCGTCCGGCTGCCCCTGAAAGCCGGCGCCAAAGGCGACGGCACCCAGCCGATCCGCGATCTCGATGCGGTGCGCGGCTTCCTCTCCGGGAGCGGGCCGGTTGCCTTTTTCGATCTGCCGTGGATGCCGGTCTATCTCGCCATCTGCTTTCTGTTCCACACCTATCTCGGCCTGACCGCGCTCGGCGGTGCCATCGTTCTGATTACGCTGACGGTCATCACCGAAGTGAAGACGAGGCGGCCGACGCGCAGTGCTACCCAGTTCGCCGTAGCGCGCAATGCGCTTCTCGAAGCGAGTCGGCGTAACGCCGAAGCGATTACCGCAATGGGAATGGCCGGCCGTATCTCCAAACATTGGAACGACCTCAATCGCAATTTCATCGCTTCGAGCGGGCGCGCCAGCGATGTGGGCGGCGGCCTCGGCGCCTTTTCCAAGGTGCTGCGGATGCTGCTGCAATCGACGCTTTTGGCGGTAGGCGCCTATCTCGTCATCGAGCAGGAATCGACGGCCGGCATAATGATCGCCGCCTCCATTCTGGGGTCGCGCGCCTTGGCGCCGGTGGATTTGGCGATCGCCAATTGGCGCGGTTTCGTTGGCGCGCGGCAAAGTTGGCAACGCTTGTCGCGTCTGCTCGGGCATCTGCCGCCGACGGCCGAGCCGATGGCGCTCAAGCCGCCCGCGCGTACGCTCGTGGTGCAGAATGCGGCCGTCGCACCGCCGGGCCAGCACAGGATCGTCTGCCAGGATGTCAACTTCACCCTGGCCGCCGGCAAGGCTCTGGGCGTCATCGGGCCAACGGCGTCGGGAAAATCCTCTCTGGCGCGCATGCTGGTCGGGGTCTGGGCGCCGGCGCGCGGCACCGTGCGGCTTGACGGCGCCACGCTCGATCAATGGTCGCCGGAGGCGCTCGGCCGGCATATCGGCTACGTGCCGCAGGACGTCGAATTGTTCAACGGCACGGTGGCGCAGAACATCGCGCGTTTTGAGGATCCGCCCGATGCGGACGCCGTAATCGC
>Ga0335078_10012136_pt1 | contig 12786 bp, 6 predicted proteins | sample Lox_Sample_32_FD_206711 | JGI IMG/M metagenome (GOLD analysis project Ga0335078, IMG submission 206711) | Soil microbial communities from Loxahatchee National Wildlife Refuge, Florida, United States - Lox_Sample_3.2 | ecosystem: Environmental > Terrestrial > Soil > Wetlands | place: USA: Florida... | reverse complement strand
TTGAAACCGCTGTGTGGTAATCTTAATCCGCATCTGGGTGTAGGCTCCTTTACCGGGAGATTTTGTTGCTCGTCACAACAAAACCTACACCCTCTTTTTATTTACACACGAGAATTTACGTCACCCTCCAGAGAGACGGCAGGCAAGAAATGCGGCGTCAAGATATAATGCCGCGAGCGGACCCGTAGCTCAATTGGTTAGAGCGGCAGACTCATAATCTGCGGGTTTCAGGTTCAAGTCCTGACGGGTCCACCATGGTTCAGCATCATCGTGTAAGGCGATCGGGGACGTTCACGGAGAGTTTCCCCGGAAACGTCGCCGAGTTTTTTGTGGACCAAGCGAAGATTTCTTTGGTGGTTGCGCCAAGGATCCCGTTCATTGCTGGCGATGATGGGTGAATTTGGCGAGAAGAAATTCTTGCGCGACATTGGCGATCATGCGTTCGCCGGTGGCAATCGCGAACTCCGAAAACACCAGCCCCGCGCCGCGATTCGATTTCGGGAAATAGAGATTCGAGAGAGCGGAGGATGCTAAATCGCCGCCCACCGTGGAGTAGTTCGGCTGCCACTTGCCGTTGTCTCCCTTGGCGATGAACGCGCTTAGGATCGCGTGGCGGAGCCGCGAGCTGGTCGTGCCAGTACCCCGATAGAAGTAGCGTGGATCTTGATGCAGCAAAGACGGCAGAATTGCGCCGCCGATCATGATGTCGCTAAAACCATCGGCCGCCGTTGCGCCAAAGCGTTCCCCGTATCCCACCGCGCCCTGCCGATAATTAGGGCTATCTGCCGCCTGCCGAAGTCCAGCGAGAAGCCCCACTCCCGTGAATGTGATCGGGTCGTAAGACACCTTGAGGGCGAGCTCGAATTTCATTTTCGCCGTGAGAGGCGCGGCTTCGGCTCCATCGAAGGAGACGTAAAAGTTCGGAATGAAGCCGAAAATTCGCTGCGTTTGTTCGCTCTTGACCTGCTCCGTTGCGATCTCGATCGGGTCGTAGGTCACCTGCATCGTGGTGTTTTGCGTTGCGATGCGAAGGGTGATGCCTCCAAGGAGTTTATCCTGTCCCGGTTCGAGGGTGATCGTTGGCGAGGTCCAATCGGCAAAGCCATCCGCTTTGATGGTGATGGTGTAGGGGACCGCCGGCGTTAAAGAATCGAATCGGAAGAATCCGCTTTGGGGGGGTACGACCGTCTTCTGATCGGTCGACACGGAGTCATGCGTCAGGGTGACGGTCGCGCCGATCACGGCATCGCCATTCACGTCGATAACCGTGCCGCTGATTTGTCCTAACGCGGGTCCTGGCGATTGAATAGTCTGAGACTGCTGAGCGCGCGCGGCTGGGGTCAGCGCCATCGCAATGACGATTGCTGCAAAGAGATAAAAACGTGGTATAGCGCTCACCTACCTTCCCCCCTCTCACCGAATCCAGTCGATGAAGCTTCCGGAATCGGCTTGTTCGATTGGATGCAAAAGTTGGCGAGGCGGACCCAAAATATTTTTTATGGATCGGATAGGCGCCGGATTTGACGTTTTGGCAGGTCATTACAATGCGGTGCGCGGCGAACTAGGATAAATTCCGGCGGCGTTCCGTGCGGCCATATCGATGAGGGGTTGCTTTCGCACGCCGTCGTTTTTGACTAGCGCGGACTTTCTACGATGAATTAGCGGTCACAGACTGAAGTCTGTGCCACATGAAGCGCATGGCCAAATGCGTGCTTATACGTGGCGGAATGGCTCTTCGATATTTTCGGGGGCTTCTTTTTCGTCTCTCTCGAGGGATTTGATGACGAGTTCCTTGGAATTCAGGCCGATGGCCAGCACCAGCGTAAGAACAATTCCGCCAAAGAGAATGCCGAAGGCCAGGTCCACGATGCCCGGAGCGATTTTGAGGTGATCCAGGGCCATCGCTAGCGCCAGGACGATCACCAACCATTTCACGCCCATGCTCAGCAGGCGCGCATATTGCAGATTCAAGTTCACGGCTCCGATCAAAACGCTTCTCGCCAGAAAGCTGGCCACGATGCCGCCCACGAGCAGAACCAGCATGGCGCCGACAACGTTTGGAATATAGGCAAAGATATTCCGTACGAGGAGAGAGGTGGATTCAGCATCGAAGGCTGCCAGGCCGATCAAAAATCCTGTGACAATGACGATGAAGGCGACGGTCCGCGAAGCCAGACGCGTCGGGCTGTTCATCGGGGACCACTCCCTCAGAGAAGCGAAACCCCAACGATTGAGTCGCTCGTCGAAGCGAATGCTGGCAAGCAGCCGGCGCACGACGATGGCAAGGATCCAAGCCAGTACAAAGGAAACCAGCAGCGCCACAATCAGCGCCACCATTCCAGGCAAGAGGTGTGCAAGCCCGGTGAGGAATTTCGTCGTGGACTGAATTAACTCCAATTTAACTTGGTTCCACATGGAATACCTCCGCTTAAATAGCTACGGATTGAATCGGTCGGGCCACCGCCATCGGGAGATCAGGTAGGGCTTGGCCGCCTCATAGGCGAGCGCCAGGCGCTCGATGCGCTGCTCGACGCTCGTCGCTCCGGCCGTCTCCAATTCCCGCGCGTAGGAGACGACCCATGCCAGGTACAGGGGCGTCATCGACCGGAGCAAGTGGTCGCGGTTGATCGTCCGGAGACGGTACGCAAGCGCGAAGTCATAAACGATTCGCGCCCACAGTTCATCGGGCATATTGATTTGCTCCGCCGCCGAGCGGGACACTTTTCTGATTTCAAACAGGCTGGCGGGCGGAAGCACCAAACTCCATATTTCGAGAAGGTCGCGAACACCCAGCCGGAACGTTTCCGCCATGCGGTTCAAATCCAAGGTTCCGGTTTCCGGAGGCGGAGGCTCGCATTCGCCGCGCACCGGCACGGGAACGGAGCCGCGCGCTCGTTGCCAGCAGGGAGCGCATCGGTCCATCTCCTGAAAAATGGGGCCCAAGACCTGGGCCACCACAGAACTCATGCTCGTCCAATCCGTTGGAGGATAGACGCGCGCTCCGACATACACCTGGCAGATTTGCAGGTTATCGCAGGCGGCCACCGGGGCAAGCGACGCCAATGGATGCGTCTGATTTGAGCCGGCATTGGAATTTCGATACGCGCCGAGCATTTTCTGAGCCAGCTTTCGCGAAATGCCGACGTCCGGCCCGAACGGAGTGTGAATTCTCTTCCCGTACAGGGACCGCGTAAGGGGATAAATAATGCCGGCATTGAGCAAGCCCTGCAACGCGCGGGGCGTGTAATAGGGAGCGACCAAGTCGACGTCCGATTCGAGCAGAGGTTGCAATAACCGGCAAATCCATTCCGGGGAAGCGCTTTCCATCTCGGATGCAACGAAGCAGCACGCGCGAGCTCCCAGTTTTTCGGAAGCCGCGAAAAGAGATTGGCATGCAATCGATATGCTCTGCATGGGCGCGCCCAAAGGATCGGGGCCTACCGCGGACCAGGGCAGCAAGGAGAGCGATGTATTTTCTTGGGCCGGTTGCGGGCCGGCCGCGGGCGCGTTGCCCGCGGGATCGCGCTGCAGGACCACGATGCGAGGGGATCCGGGAAGGGTTTGAAGCGCTTCGGACAGCGCCGCGATGCCATCCTTACCGAGATCGGCGAGGAGGCCAACCACGAGATCCGCGCTCTCGATTTGCGCGGGCTTTTCCTGCGTTGGTTGCGGGATGGAGTCGACTTCCACGATTCATTCCTCGAGGTGCAGCTCGCTCCTAGTTTGGATCAGCAAAGCGATTCCGTCTGGAACAATTTATATCGCGAGTGACATCAATCCCAACATCGGGATGCGCACCCATCCGGGCCGGCTGTTCATTTCATAGAGTATTTCATAGAGAGCTTTATCCAGCAGAAATACATCCAACAACTTCCGAAAGTCATTTTTGTTCGCGGGAAGAAATTCGGCGTCCTGCGCGGTGTCCCGGTAAGCGCGCAGGAATTCCGCGGCCACGAATTGCTCCCAGAGCTGCGCCCAGGGTTCGAGGCGCGAGAGTTCCTCGGGATGCCTCGCCGTGTAATTAATTAATGTCCCGTAGGCGGCATAACTGAAGGACCGCAGCATGCCCGCCACATCCTTCAACGGGCATTGCTTGGAGCGCCGGTACTCCAAGGAACGAGCGGGCTCGCCCTCGAAATCCAGAATCACAAAATCGGTCTTGACCCGAAGCACTTGTCCAAGATGGTAGTCCCCATGAATGCGGATTCGCTGCGTTCGGAGACCCTCGAATTTTGCATTCCCTAAATAATCCAGAATCCGGCGGCGCCTGCTGAGCGCCGATGCGGCGATCTCGATGACTTCGTCGGGCAAATAAGAGACGCGCTCCTTCAGCAGATCGAAGACGGCCGCGGCTTGCCTTCGCGTGTCTGAAACCTGAGCCAGAAGGTCATCGGGCTTCATGGGTTCGGGCGTGAAGGCCGCATTGTCCGTCGGCGAGGCCAACGCCAGGTGCAGCTCAGCGGTTCGCCGCCCAAGCATCGCGGCGGAATCGAGATAAATGCCCACATGGTCCCGCGCGAGTTGGGAAGTCGGCTTTTCGGAAAGATCGAGCGGATCGCCCAGCTCGGCGCTCGCGTTTTCCGGAAAAGTGACGGGGGCGCACGTCTCGTAGTAGCGGTCGAGCTCCTCGACCGTCCATTTCCAACCATCACCCTGATTTGCGACGAGACCTTGCAGCATCGCGAGTGTGGTCGTTTCCGCACCCGCCGCCGGTCTGTACTCGATCGAACCGGCAAACGGCGGTATCCCATTGAAGTTTGTTTTCTCAGTCAAATATTGGCCGATCTCGCAATCGGGATTCACGCCGGGTTCCAGGCGGCGAAACAGCTTCAGAATGAACGCGTCTCCGAAGAGAATCGACGTGTTGCTTTGCTCCACCGAGCCGCGCTTCACTTGCAATGGCGCCTTCGCGCGCCCCAGGATTTCCTTGTAAGCCTTGCCGCGCAAGCCTTGGATCTGGCCTTGGCGCGCCTTAATTTGCCGGCAATTTTCGATGATTGACAGCAACTCCTCGCACGCCTTGTCGTTGAACACTCCATCGTGCAGCAGGCCGCTCGCTCCCTTCGATACGACGGGGGCAATCCCTGCATTGGGGGACGCGTGCCGCAATTCTTCTCCCGCATCCCCGAACGACGTGGCGAGCGGCAATTGATAGGTGTCCGACAATCCGTTATCGAGCCGCACTTCCACGAGCGCCAGCGCCGAATTCGATGCCTCCAACTCGGCCGAATCCGCTATTCTCGTAGCTTCGATGTGGTGAGTTTTCCCCGCGAACCATCTTTGCTTCGGCAAGTATTCCGGAAAATCCACGGTCTCCAGCCGCTCGCGGCTTCTGCCTTCGAGAAGGCTTTTCCAGCCGGCGGCAAGATCGAGCGGCGTGTGCTCTTCAAAAACCTCGCTGGCCGCCGCGGTTTCGGTTTTCCGTTGTAGCTCGAGCCAGAGGAAACTGTATGGCGCTAGCGTCAGCCGGTAGGGATGACGATCCACGGCGGGGAATTCCACGTAGCCGAGCATTTCCACCGGGATCATGCCTTCCAGCTTTGAAAGATCCAAGTCGACGGGCTGCGCGAAACGGGAAAGATTGGCGACGCACAAAACCTGCTCGCCTTCGTATTCCCGGAGATACGCCAAAATTTTGCGGTTCGGCGGATGGAGAAATTCGATGGTGCCGCGCCCAAACACGCGGAAAAGTTTGCGCAAAGCGATCATGTTCCTCATCCAATGAAGCAGCGAAGACGTATCGCTCAGCTGCGCTTCGACATTGATCGCTTCGTATCCCCAGACGGGATCCATGATGACCGGGCTGTACAATCGAGCCGGCGTGGCCGTGGAAAAGCCGGCGTTGCGGTCGCCGTTCCATTGCATGGGAGTTCGGACGCCGTTTCGGTCACCGAGATAAATGTTGTCGCCCATGCCGATTTCGTCGCCGTAATACAAAACGGGAGTGCCGGGAAAAGAAAGCAGCAGGCTGTTCAGCAATTCGATTCGGCGGCGATTGTTGTCCACGAGCGGCGCTAGGCGCCGGCGGATGCCCAGATTGAGGCGCATCCTCGGATCGGCGCTGTAAGCCAGATACATGTAGTCCCGCTCGTCATCGGTGACCATTTCCAGCGTCAGCTCGTCGTGATTCCGCAGAAACAAGCCCCATTGGCAGGAATCGGGAATCGCCGGGGTTTGCGCGACGATGTCGGTGATCGGCAGCCGATCCTCTTGGCGCAAGGCCATGTAGATGCGCGGCATCAAAGGAAAATGAAAGGCCATGTGGAATTCGTCGCCATCGCCGAAATACGGGCGCACGTCGGTGGGCCACTGATTCGCTTCCGCCAAAATCATGCGGTTGGAATAATCCGCATCGATTTCCTGGCGCAGTTTTTTGACGATGGCGTGCGTTTCCGGCAGGTTCTCGCAGCTGGTGCCGTCGCGCTCGACGAGGTACGGGACCGCGTCCACTCGCAGCGCATCGACGCCCATGTCCAGCCAAAAACGCATGACCTTGATGATTTCCTCGACCACGCGGGGATTGTCGAAATTCAAATCCGGCTGGTGCGAAAAAAAACGATGCCAGTAATATTGTTTGGCGACGGGGTCCCAAGTCCAGTTGGATCGTTCCGTGTCCGTGAAGATAATTCGGGCGTCCTTGTATTTTTTGTCGGTGTCGCTCCATACGTAAAAGTCGCGTTCCGGCGAGTTGGGCGGGGCTTGGCGCGCCGCTTGAAACCACGGGTGTTGATCGGAGGTGTGATTCACCACCAGCTCGATCATGACCTGCAAATCGCGGTTGTGTGCGGCATCCAAAAAAGTCCGAAAATCATCGAGCGTGCCGTACATCGGATGGACGTTCAAGTAATCGGAAATGTCGTAGCCGTCGTCTTTTAGCGGCGAAGAGAAAAATGGCAGCAGCCACACACAGGTGACTCCTAGATCCTGAAGATAATCCAGTTTCTGGATCAGGCCCGGAAAATCGCCGATTCCGTCCGCGTTGCTGTCCTTGAACGCGCGGACGTGCAGCTCATAAATAATTGCGTTCTGGTACCAGAGAGGATCCGACGCGCTGCCCGGCCGTTTTGCCATGACGTCCCTTACTCCCCTTATTCATTGTGATGAGGATCGACTTGGAAAGCGACGATTCCAAGCGGAGGAAGCCTCAAATTTAACGTGAACGGCCGGCCATGAATCGGAAGCGGAATCGTGGAGAGGCCGCCGAAATTTCCCTGCCCGCTTCCTCCGTACAAGGGAGCGTCGCTGTTCAGGATTTCTTTCCAGAAACCCTCGAGGGGAACGCCGACGCGGTAATTTTCACGGACAACAGGAGTGAAATTACATACAAATAGAATTTGATCGTCCGCGCTTCGGCCGCGCCGCAAGAAGCTGATGACGCTTCGTTGCGAGTCCTTGCAATCGACCCACTCGAATCCGGCGGGATTCGAGTCAAATTCGTAGAGCGAAGGTTGGCCGCGGTACAGGGTGTTGAGATCGCGCACCCAGCGCTGCAATCCCGCGTGCAGCGGATTCTTCAGCAAATGCCATTCGAGGCTCGCTTCATGATTCCACTCCGACCATTGCCCGAATTCATCCCCCATGAATAGGAGTTTTTTTCCAGGATGGCCGAACATGTACCCGTACAGGAGCCGCAGATTTGCAAATTTCTGCCAATCGTCGCCGGGCATCTTCCGAATCATGGAGCCTTTGCCGTAAACAACTTCGTCATGCGAGAAGGGAAGCACGAAATTTTCGGAAAACGCGTAGAGCAGGCTGAAGGTGATCGAGTTTTGGTGGTAGCTCCGAAAGACAGGGTCCTGCGACATGTAATCCAGCATGTCATGCATCCATCCCATGTTCCATTTGAGGCCGAACCCGAGGCCTCCGAGGTACGTGGGCCGCGATACCTGCGGCCAGGAGGTCGATTCCTCGGCGATCATCATCACGTCGGGAAAAGCTTCGTAGACGCGCTCGTTGACCGCTCTCAAGAAATGAATCGCTTCGATATTTTCCTTGCCGCCATACCGGTTCGGGATCCATTGCCCTTCGCGCTTTCCGTAATCGAGATACAACATCGATGCGACCGCGTCGACGCGCAGCCCGTCGACATGATACTTGTCGAGCCAGAACAAGGCGTTGCTGACCAGAAAATTCTGCACTTCATTCCGGCCGTAGTTGAACACAAACGTGTTCCAGTCCGGCTGCTCCCCCTGCCTTGGGTCCGCGTGCTCATAAAGGTGCGAGCCGTCGAAATAGCCGAGTCCCGATTCATCCTTCGGAAAATGCGCGGGGACCCAATCCAGGATGACGCCGATGCCGCGCTGATGAAGGTAGTCGATGAGATACATGAAATCGGACGGCGTGCCGAATCGGCTGGTCGGAGCGAAGTAACCAATGATTTGGTATCCCCAGGAACCGTCGAAGGGATGTTCCATGACGGGGAGAAACTCAACGTGGGTAAAGCCCGCGTCGTGGACATAGTCGGCCAGAAGTGGCGCCATCTCGCGGTAGGTTAGCCAGCGGTTTCCCTCTTCAGGCACGCGCTTCCAAGAGCCCAGATGCACCTCGTAAATGGAAATCGGGTAGTTTATGGAATTATTATTTAACCGATTCGCCATCCAGGAATGATCGAGCCAGGAATATTCTTGCAGGTCCCACACGCGGGAGGCAGTATGAGGGCGAATTTCGGCGGCGAAACCATAGGGGTCGGCCTTATCCACCGCGTACGGCTTGTCGCGCGAGATCAGGTGATACTTATAGATGGCGCCCGATCCGATGCCGGGAACGAAGCCTTCCCAAACGCCCGCCGAACTGGGCCGCAGGATATTCGCGGATGGATTCCAATTGTTGAAATCTCCCATCACGGAAACCTGTTCGGCGTTTGGCGCCCAGACGGCAAACTGTACGCCGAGCTGGCCGTTTCTCTCGGTCAAGTGAGCGCCCAGCTTCTCGTACGCGCGAGTATGGGTGCCTTCCGCGAAGAGATACAGATCGAAATCGCTCAAGGTCGATTGCGGCACGTTGCCTCCTTTCCTGGCGCATTGGCGCGGCTGGGCGGGATCGCGCTCCTTCTAGAGATAATAATCAAAATTCTGTTCCGTGCGAACCCAGCGGCGCACTTGCAGGATGTGCGCGGGCAAACTTTCCGGCATGAGTTCCACGTAGTTGCGCGCTCCCTGCCATAGAAAACGGCCTTCGCCGAGCAAATCATGAACCTCAAACGCTCGAGATGGTTCGAGTCCGAGCGAATGGAGATCCAGATCGACCCAGCCGGTTTGGCCGTGGAAGGAATCGAGATTGACGATGACAATGACGATGTTGGAAAAATCGTCGGTCGCTTTGCTGTAGCAAATCAAGGATGGATTATCCGTTCCGTGAAAGCGCAGGTTGCGATTGCTCTGCAACGCCGGATTCTGTTTGCGAATCCCATTGATGCGCGCGATAAATTCCTTCAAGCTCCAAGCGGCATTCAGATCGCGATGCTTCAGCTCGTACTTCTCCGAATTCAAATACTCCTCGCTTCCCGGCTGGTAGGGCGCGTTTTCGCATAATTCGTAGGCCGGCCCATAGATTCCGTAGCTGGCCCCGAGCGTCGCCGCCAGAATGAACCGGGTCATGAATGCGGGACGGCCGCCGACCTGCAAAAATTCCGGCAAAATGTCCGGAGTATTCGGCCATAGATTCGGCCGAAAGTATTCCCGCACTTCGGTTTGTGTAAGTTCGTTGAAATAGTCCGTCAATTCCTGTTTCGTGTTGCGCCACGCAAAATACGTGTAAGACTGCGAAAAGCCGACCTTGGCGAGCCGGTACATCACGTGAGGCCTAGTGAAGGCTTCCGCCAGGAAGATCACTTCCGGAAATTGCTTCTTGATTCCGCCGATGAGCCATTCCCAAAACGCAAACGGTTTCGTGTGCGGATTATCGACGCGAAAGATGCGCACTCCCTGCTGGATCCAAAAGAGAACCACATCCCTTAGCTCCGTCCAAAGGGCATTCCATTCGGGGGTTTCAAAATCGAGCGGGAAGATATCCTGATATTGTTTCGGCGGGTTCTCCGCGTATTGGATCGTGCCATCCGGGCGCGTCCGAAACCACTCACGATGCTGCTTCACGTAGGGATGATCCGGCGTGCATTGGAACGCAATATCCAGCGCGACTTCGAGCCCATGTCCTTTGGCGCTTGTAACAAATTTTTGGAAATCCTTCATCGTTCCGAGTTGCGGATGAATGGCGGTATGGCCGCCTTCTTTCGAGCCGATGGCCCAGGGGCTGCCCACATCGTCCGGCTGCGCGGAAACAGTATTGTTTTTTCCTTTTCGGAATGTTTGCCCGATCGGATGAATGGGCGGGAGATAGACGACATCGAAACCCATGGACGCGATGTAGGGAAGCTGGGCCTCGCAATCGCCGAGCGTGCCATGCCGACCCGGCTCGGGTGAGCACGACCTCGGAAATATTTCATACCAGCTTGAGAATCGCGCCTTCTCGCGATCCACCACAATGGACAATTGCTTTTCGTACCGGCTGACGAGATCGCGAGCTGGATAGCGCTGAACGGCGTTGAGCAACTCGGAGTCAAATGCCGCGTTCTTCCGCGCCTCGTCATCCTTTTCCTCACGCAAGCGTTGAATGAAGCGGCGCAAGAGGTCAGCGTCCTCGCCCACAGCTCTCGCGGCCACTTCTTCAACGATCTGGGCGCCAATCAGCAGTTCAACCCCGATGTCCTGCCCTGCGGCGATTCGCTTGGTCAAATCGCCGCGCCATGTTGTGAAACGATCGATCCAACCTTCCACCGTATATTCGTATTGCCCCACGCACGGGACGGCAAACTCGCCACGCCAACGGTCGTTTCCAATGGGGACCATGGGCGCGGCTTTCGCAGCGGTTTCATTCTTCCGCCAGTACGAAAGTTGGCAGGCGACTTGGTCGTGTCCCTCCGCGAATACAATCGCTTCCACCTCCACCGTTTCTCCCACCACGCGCTTAATGGGAAAGCGGCCGCAATCGATTTGGGGCCAGACATGTTCGATTACGACACGACGCCGACCGTCAGCTTGATTGTCCGGCACGCGCATGGCCCCCTTCTTCATAGAATGCATTCAGTCGGAAGATACCTCTAGAATTATCTTCCGGGGCTGTTCTCCTCATTCATTTCGGTTGGAACGAGCAGGGCAACCGGAAAATCCTGAAACAGGTCTCTCGCCGCGATGCATGGATTGCCGTCGGCAGGATTGGTCACCGTGGCCTTCTCCGTGAAGATATTGCGCCAGGAGTTCGGACTCGATCCTGGCAACTTAATGTTGGTATCCCCCCAAAATTTTCCAAGCTCATCCGTTTCCACGCTCTTCGGAATATTCGCCACCCATCTTGGAAGGATTGTAATTGCCTGCTCCTCTCCATGCCGTCTTAAGAACGCCAAAATGTGCGCCGATTGCTCCCCGGATGTTTCCAGGGGAATAAATTCTCCTTCCCTGAAAAGCGCGGGATGCCGGCGACGGCAATCGAGCGCCTTCCAGATGACGTAAAGTTTAACGCGCCCGTCTGGCCATTTTGTCAGCAAGTCCCTGGCAAACCCCGATGCATCGAAGTGCGTGTTGTCCAACAAAGATTGGAGAGCGTGCGTTCGTGATGAAAAATCGATGGGGCGGCGATTGTCTGGATCGACGAGCGTGCGGTTCCAGAGCTCCGAGCCCTGATAAAAATCGGGGACACCCGGGCAGGCGATTTTCAGCAATGCCTGGCTGAGGCCATTGATCATGCCGGCATAAGCCACCTTTTCGAGAAAGCGAAAGACGCGGCATAAAAATGGAGAAATATCCTTAGCAGAAAGTATCTTTTCGATAAAACTGGACACCGCCTGTTCGTGGGCCGTGTTCGGTTCCGTCCACTGCGTGTGAACCATCGCTTCCCGAATGGCCTTTATGGCGTAGGCCTGGAGGCGCTCCGAGATCGAAGCCAATTCGGACCGGTCGGCAGGCCACATGCCCACAAGGGCTTGGTAGATCAAATATTCTTCGTTGGCATCGGGCGCCCGGCGGCCATTCACGGCCTGTTTGTGGGATTCATTTGCCTTGGACCAATTGGCAATTTCTTCCGCCCATTCGTCGGGAATTTCCGAGAGCACATTCAGCCGCGCGCGAACATCCTCGCTAAGCTTCGTATCATGGGTGGAAGTGGCGTTCAGGGAATCCGGCCATCGCTTTTGCCGCTCCCTTATAAATTCGACGAAACATTCCCATCCCTGCACCTTCGACGGTTCCGGATTCCCCCCCACTTCATTCAAGGAAAGAAGCGGGTAATAAACGTAGAGCGCCGTATCCTCGATCCCCTTCGCGACGATCGGTCCGGTGAATTGCTGCCAGCGCATCACGAAGGCAAGGCGTTCCTCGCGCTGATCCGACAAAATGTGGGGAGGGTTCGCGAGCGTGAGGACATCGCGGAGAAAGGCGAAACTCGCCCGGTGAAGCCGCGGCCGGCGCATTCTTGCTTCCCCGATGGCGCGCTCAATCATTTGCGTCGCGGATTCGGGCGCATCGAGATTTCGAATATAGGTGCGGTAAACAGGGAAGCACGCCGTAACTTCAATGAGCGCGTCCATCAGCTCCGGACGTAAGATGTCCCTGGCGTAACGGTCATGGGCGGCAAGCTCCGCCAGTTGGCGCCCGAGGGACCGCATTTCCACGCGCAGCAGCGTATTCATCACCAGCTTCTTTTTTTCGTAGGTGACGTTGTCAAATCTCACTTCCTTGGAGATAAAGTCCGAATAAAGTTTCTCCAGCTTCCGCGCGCTGGCCGGGCAAACGAACA
>Ga0335078_10012134_pt1 | contig 12787 bp, 10 predicted proteins | sample Lox_Sample_32_FD_206711 | JGI IMG/M metagenome (GOLD analysis project Ga0335078, IMG submission 206711) | Soil microbial communities from Loxahatchee National Wildlife Refuge, Florida, United States - Lox_Sample_3.2 | ecosystem: Environmental > Terrestrial > Soil > Wetlands | place: USA... | reverse complement strand
ATGGACCAGGTAATCGGGATTGTCCTGATCCATCTTTATTTCTTCGAGGATTACGCCGCGCTCGCGGGCTATGTCTTCGGCACTGAAGACCGGGTGCAGGACCAGGTCGCTGAGAACATCCATGGCCAGGGGCAGATGCTCGTCGAGAACTTTGATGTTGAAGCAGATGCATTCCTTGGCGGTGAAGGCGTCCATGTTGCCGCCGATGGAGTCGACCTGGCGGGCAATGGCCTCGGCGGAGCGCGTTTCGGTGCCCTTGAAGACCATGTGCTCGATGAAGTGGGAGATACCGTTCCATTCGGAGGTTTCGTCGCGTGAGCCGGTCTTCAGCCAGATGCCGATGGAGACGGAGCGGATGTGAGACATCTGCTCGGTGATTACGGTCAGGCCGTTCGGCAGCACCTGACGCTGGATATTGCGCGTTTCTTTTACCATTCGCCCGCTTTTCTTAGAGTTCAACTGCAAGAGTGCTATTACCACGGGTCAGACTTCTGGAGGCACTGACTCTTACCAGGCAGGTGGAGAGAAACCCAGCTCTCGAAATCAAGAAAACGTGCAATCCGAGATCCCGGGCACTCGCTTTCTATTTTCCCACAAACTTGGACTGAAGAGTTCAGGGTGTCCGCGCACCTTATTTTTGTATCACTTACACGGATTTGTTCCCGCGATTGGCAAGGGTTACACTCGAAGAACGATGGCGATTTCCGCAGATTCGAGCAAATTACTGCTGAGCCTTACCCTTCAGGAACTTACCGATCTCGCGCTGAAATGCGGGCAGCCTGCCTACCGTGGACAACAGTTATTTGATGCGCTGTATCGCCAAAAGATGGAGGGAGTGGACGAGGTTTCAACGCTGCCGCTGGAGTTTCGGGGGCGGTTGGCGGACGAGGGCTGGAGCATGGGAGTGCCGTCCACAGAGCGGAAGTTTACATCGAGCGATGGGACGGTGCGCTATCTGCTGGGGTTGAAGGATGGCGAGACGGTCGAGACGGTGTGGATGCCGGAGGGAGATGACGGCGAGCGCGGGGATGGGAGCGAGGCCGGCGAGGAAGCCGGAAGCGACGAGCTAAAGCCGGGAGTTGAACCCAAACGGGCGGCCTGGCGGCGCTCAACTATTTGCGTTTCAAGTCAGCTCGGGTGCGCAGTGAACTGCAAGTTTTGCTTTACGGCGCTGCTCGGGGTGAAGCGAAACCTGGAGGCGGGAGAAATTGTAGGGCAGGTGGTGGCGGTGCTGCTCGATCAGGGGGTGGAACCACCGCTGCAGCGGGTGAATATCGTGTTCATGGGAATGGGCGAGCCTTTCTTGAACTACGACAACTTCATGAAAGGGGTGCGGCTGCTGGTTGAAGGAGTGGGGATTCCGGAGTCGAGGATGACGGTATCGACGGCGGGGATTGTGCCGCGGATTTACGATTTTGGGCGCGAGGCGGTGCGGCCCAAGCTGGCGATTTCCCTGAATGGATCGAACGACGATTTGCGCAGCCAGGTGATGCCGCTGAATCACAAATGGAACCTCGCGGAGTTGATGAAGGCGGCGCGGGAGTTTCCGTTGCGGACACGCGAACGGCTAACGTTTGAGTACGTGCTGCTGGATGGAGTGAACGACGCTCCGGAACACGCGCGGGAGGTTGTGAAGCTGGTGCGTGGGATGCGGGCCAAGGTGAATCTGATTGCACTGAATCCGGGGGCGGAGTTGCCTTATCGAACGCCGGATGTGGAGCGGGTGAGAGAGTTCCAGAGCATTCTGGTGTCGGCAGGGGTGCCGGCGTTTGTGCGCAGACCGCGAGGGCGGGACATTTTTGCGGCTTGCGGGCAGTTGAAGAGGACGATGGGAGCGAGCCCGGAGGGCAGCGGGGTCACTCAGCATCAGAAGTGAAAAGCAGAGAGGACGCGGAGGAATTGGTTGCAAACCGTCCGCGGCGGCATTCGGTTTGGTTGGCGTGGCGAGACTAGAACGCGCCGTGGGCGGCCGCTCGGGGCTGGACTGCGGCGGACCTTGAGGCGATGGGGAGTTCTACCCGGAAAGCATGGACGCCCGGCTTGGACGGGCGCAGCAGGCGACCGCCATGTTCTTCGATGATCCGGCTACAGGCGCTGAGGGAGAGCGTGGAGGGCCGGTTGGTACCTTCCGACGTGAGCAACAGGTCGCAGACCGGCCGGTGCATGGATGGTGCGCCGGTCAGGAATTCGATGACCACAGAGTCTTGTTCCTGGCTGGTGCGAATGAGCAGGGCGGAGTGGGTTTCCGAATCGAACTGACCGCCGATTTGCCCGGCAAGATGGCGGCAGACGTGCAGGAGCTGGTTGGAATCGGCGGACACATGTGGCAGTGATGGACCAAGTTCGAGGCGCGTGGTAATACCGTGCGCCTCGAGTTGCGGGGCGAGCAGGCGCATAGCGGTCTGGAGGAGAGAGTTCGGGTCGACGGATGCCAGCTTGGCAGGAGCCTGGCGGGCGAAGGTGAGGAGGCTGGCCACCAGCGTTTTTGTGCGGCGCACCTGCTCGCCGATTCTTTCCGCCTGCTCATGTTCTTCGCGGGGCAAGCTGGAGGCGCTGAGCAGGTCGGAATAGCCGAGCATGGCAGTGAGCGGGTTGTTGATCTCGTGCGCCGCCCCGCCAACCAATTGACCAAGAGAAGCCAGCTTTTCGGACTGAATGAGCTGCTTCTGGAGAAGCTTGAGCTCGTCGAAGGAGCGGTGGGACTTGTCGAGAAAGTAAGTGAGTTCGGTGCCCAGCAGGCGCTGGCGCCAGAACACCATCGCGCCCATCACGATGGTGGCCACGAGGCTGGCCACGATGCGGAAAGCGCGAACCGAGCCGGGAATAGCGGTATCGAGCTCCGCCTGAAGTGCCGCCCAGGGCAAAGTGAACAGAGCGAGCATGCTCAGGCGGGTGATTCCGATACCGAGCACCGGCTTGGAAGGCTTGGTGTGGGACAGGTCGTAGCGCCTGGCAAGGGCGGGAATGGCGGCCATCCAGGCGATCGAAATGGTCAGGGGAATGTCATAGACGCTGCCGCTGTAATAGGTTTTGTGACCGATGGCCCAGTTGGCAAAGTAGGAGCTTGAGGCATAGAGCGCGCTGGCGCCAAGAAATTGTATGTACAGACCGCGCCAGCCGCCTTGCGCAGTGTAGGCCAGGATGGCCAGAGCGCCGAGCAAAACCATCTTTTCCGTCAGATAGGCGAAGTTGAAATTGGTGCTGTAGGTCAGCTCGTCGACGCGCACCGTCTGCCATGGAATGACCATGTAGACATAAATGAAGATCCACCAGGTGAGGAGTAGGGTGAAGTCGAGCATGCGGATGCGTTCGTCGCGCTCGTCGCCCTGGAGGTGCGGGAGGACGCCGAGGGCCGCGATCATGGGGACAAGGTGCATGAAAAGGACGACATCGCCGGCAAACGGGTCGGGCACATCGGTCCGGCGGATGACCTCGAAGTAATTCCACATGGCCTGATAGGCGAGCCAGAAGATCATGCCGCCGCTCATGAGGATCCAGAAGATGCGGGTATGAGTGGAGGCGGTGCGGTGGCGAGAGGTCCAGGGAAGGAACGCAGCGGTCGCTACGAGCAGGAGCAGACCCTGAATAAGATCGCTGGCTATGGTCAGCGCCTCGCCTCTTCGCATGAAGAGGGATGCGGCGACTTGGGCCGCGGTCAGGGTGACTAGCGCTATCCAGAATTGATGGCGTCGCGACAACTGGATACACCTCGGATTCATTCTAGAGCGGGAGGGAGCCTGGAGGACGAGGCCGTGGTTACTCTGGTAACCCAGGATGATTTAGGGTTGCGGGGGGCGGTGCTAGCGGGATTGGCGCGGGGCCCGAGGGCGGGGTGACTGCGGTTCCACCAGTTGTGGCGCATACGAGTAAGATAGAGGGCAACAGAAAAACCAATTCAGGATTGTTTCAGAACGGGCGAGAGAACTGTGTCTTGGGTCATTGCTCATAATTATGATCTGTGGCGCTTCCGCGCGCCGCTCAGCGCGAGCGAAATCCGGCGCACGGAGCGGTGGCTGGCGACGGCGAGGGTGGCCTTGACGATTGCCGCGCTGGTCACGATGGTGATGGAGCGCGGGTCCGCCTATTCGCGGTGGCTGCTCTGGCTGCTGATTGTGTACCTAACGCACGCCACGGTGGTGATGCTGCTGGTGCGGGTGCGGCGGCAGTCAACCATGGCATTTCGCATGGTGGTGCACACGGCCGACATTTTGTGGCCCGTGCTGATTTCGATGTTTGCGCCGGCGCAGCGCGGACCGTTCTTTCTCTTCTTTGTTTTCGTAATGGCGGAAGCCGCTTACCGGTGGGGTTTGTGGGAGACGGTAAGCACGGCGGTGGCCGCGGTAGCGCTGTTGTGGATCGAATATCTGGGGTTGCGCGTGGGGCTGGAGACAGTGGTCCGGCAGGCGATGGCGTCGCTGCATCTGCCGGGCGCGGTGAGCTTTGAGGAGTTGGACCCACAGCAAATCATCATGACGTCGGTTTACCTGCTGGTACTCGGCTTCTTGCTCGGCTACATGGCGCAAAACCAGAAGAAGATTCGCGCGGAGCGCGCCGTGATCACGCGTGTCCTGAGCTCGACACGGGTGGAGGCCGGACTGACCGGGACCATGCATCAGATTCTCGGCGAGATGATGAGTATCTATGGGGCGCGCCGTGTGCTGAGCGCATCGCAGGAATCGAACAGCTACCGGGTGTTTCTGGCCGAGGTAAGTCGCGGCCCAGACGGCGGGCCAAGCGAAGTGCGCTGGCGTGAGTCGGCACCGGAAAACACCGGGGCATATCTGTTCGAAACTCCGGCAGAAGCGATTTATGCCGAGCGGAACGGCAACCATCTCTCGGCCGTGTTTCTCGATCGCGAAGGGCAGCGGCTCCGCGACATCGACCAGAAATTCCTGGAGCCACTGGGACGGACGGAAGGTTTTGAGACGCTGGTTTCGGTCGCCTTCCTATTCGGCAAGGAATGGTCAGGGCGGGTGTTTCTGTTCGATCCGGAGCGCATGGGCGAACCGGAGGAAGAGCTGCGTTTTTTGCAGGAGTTCGCACAACAGGTTGGCCCGGCGATCTATAACGTGTACCTGATGCGCCGGCTGCGGGAGCGGGCGGGCGCGGTGGAACGGGCGCGGTTCGCACGCGAGCTGCATGACGGAGCCATACAGTCGCTGATCGCCGTGGAGATGCAACTCGACGTGCTGCGGCGGCAGTCGGGCCAGGCGCCGGTGGTCAGCTCGGAGCTCACACGAATCCAGAAGCTGCTGCGCGAAGAGGTTCTGAAACTTCGGGAACTGATGCAGGCGATGAAGTCGTTCGAAGTGGATTCGGACCGACTGCTGGGCTTTATTTCTGATATGGTGGAACGTTTCCAGCGCGAAACCGGGGTATCCGCAAAGTTCGTCTGCGAGCTGGAACGGGTGGAACTACCGCAGAAAGTGTGCCGCGAACTTGCCCGGATCGTACAGGAGAGCCTGGTGAATGTACGCAAGCACAGCGGTGCGCATCATGTGCTGGTGCGGCTGGCTCAAAGAACCGACAGCCTGCGGTTGACGGTGGAAGACGACGGGCGCGGATTTCCTTTTTCGGGGAGGATGTCGGAAACGGAGCTGGCGACATCCGGCAAGAGCCCAGCGGTGATCCACGAGAGAGTGCGGCTACTGGCGGGTGAACTCACGATAGAATCGAACCCCGGACAGGGCGCGCGTCTGGAAGTGCGAATTCCGCCGGGGCGGAAGGTCGGGAGCGGTAACTCGTAGAGTAAGCTGGGATGCGCGGCAGGTGGAGATCTGAAGTAGTGAACGTCGGAGAAGGATAATCATGGAAAAGCGATTAACCCCCATTCGCATCGTAATTGCCGACGATCATCCAATATTTCGCGATGGCTTGCGGCGGCTTCTGGAATCGGAAAACGACATGAAGGTGGTGGGCGAAGCTTGCGACGGGCTGGAGGCGGTCAAACTGGCGGCGGAAATCAAGCCTGACGTGCTGCTGCTGGACCTGGCCATGCCGCGGCACACCGGGCTCGACGCGCTGCGCGATTTGAGCGCCACCGGCAAAGTAGCGGTGCCGGTGCGCATTATCCTGCTGACGGCAGCGGTGGAGAAGAAGCAGATCGTGGAAGCTCTGCAGCTGGGAGCGCGCGGCGTGGTATTGAAGGATTCCGCGACCGAATTACTGCTCAAGAGCATTCATGCGGTGATGGCAGGAGAGTATTGGGTGGGGCGGGAGAGCGTTTCGAACCTGGTGCAGTACCTGCGGAACCTGATGCAGACGACGAACGAAGAGACGAAGCAGAAGAAGTTCGGACTAACACCGCGCGAACTGGAAATCGTCTCGGCGATAGTGGCAGGCTATGCCAACCGTGAGGTGGCGGAATACTTCAAGATCAGCGAGGACACGGTAAAGCATCACCTTAGTAACATCTTCGACAAACTCGGGGTTTCTACGCGGCTGGAGTTGGCGTTATTTGCGGTCAATCAGGGATTGCCCTTGAAGACCATCATCTAAATGAGCGAGATAGGACAAGTCCGATGACGCGGAAGGACACGAACTGCCGGGATGGCACGAAAGTGCCATTCGGGGTCACGCGCGTGCTATTGGGGGAATAAACTATTAACGATACATTAATCGCACCCGACGGCGATTTGTGTCTCGATTTCAGGGACATCGCGCGTTGAGTGATTGGAGATCGGAGAAGCCGTGATCGACAGAATCCGTCAACTTTGGATTGAGGAAAGCGGTCAAGACGTCGCCGAGTATGCGGTGATGCTGGCGGTAATCCTGGTGATAGTGATTGGCACGGTGCGGCTGATCGGCAGCAACGCCAACACAGTATTTTCGCAGGTTGGAAGCGCGATGTCGCAGTAGCGGTGACGCTCTTCTTTTGTTTATCCGCGAACCAATCCCCACTCTAAGTTGAAAGCCCGCCATTGACGTGAGAGCCTCGCTACGCGCGGGGAGTGCTCTGTTTTGCCTCGTGCCCGCGAATCGCTGCCCTTTGGGGGACCCTCCAAATACATCCAGCGGGCGAATTCCCTATTCGATCGAACGACAGAATGTGACCTGCACGGGGCAGTCCGGTCTGTGCATGACGAACGAGATGGGATTACCGGCCGGAGGGTGAGGACGCGGCTTTTTCCGCCGGGGGATCCGGGGCGGGAGCGGTTTTTTCCGGGGCCGCGGCGAAGCGCGTGAGGAATGGGAAGAACGGTGTGACTTCAAAGGGCATTTTTTCAGTCGCCGCCAGGATGGCCACGGGCTTGGTTTTGACAAGTTCCAGCTGATCGGTCCAGGGATCGACCTTCACCCGGCCACCGAGGGGAAGGGCAGCAATCTGATCGAGTTTCCTGGGATCGAATTGCGGCGAGGAGGTCATCAGCGAGGACATGCGCGTTGCATCGCCGTTGAGCAAGCTGTCCCCCAGATGGGCGCGGATGAGATTCTTCAACTGGGGAGCGCGAGCCTGAACGGCTTTGAGGAACAAGCCCGCGGTTCCGAGTTTGTCTTTGTACGGCGAGTTATTGAGCATCTCGAGCGCTTTTTTGTCAGCCGCTTCTTCTTCGGATTTGTCGCGCGCGAAATCCATACGCTCAAAGGTGCGCTCATCGGGGAAGAACATGCGGTCGTTGAAGGCGAGCTTGGTATTGAGGTGATGGCGGAGCACGATGTGCGCGAGTTCGTGGGTGAGAATCATGGCGAGCGACGATTCGTCGGGGAGGACATCGAGCATGCCGCGGCTGATGACGATGGTGTGGCCGAGCGTGAATGACTCGAGCGGGGTGGTCATGAGCACCCGGCAGTGCACCTCGGGAATATCGATGTTGTTGGTGACCATCATATTGTTGACGACGGTCTGAAGGACTTTGTCGATTTCGCCTTCGGGGGCGAGCAGTCCGACGCGCTGGAGGCGGTCGAGCACGTTGATTTCGGCCTGGTGTTCCCAGGCGCGCTGCGCTTCGACGGGCGACGCATCCTGCGACTTCTGGCTCTGGTCCTGAACTTCCTGGGGCGCGTCGATGGTGATCTCGGTGAATTCGGAGTTGCGGGTGTAATTCAGGTTGTAACCCCAGAGCCGGGTCTGCGACTTGTAGTCGAGCTTTTGACCGAGGGAGGTCTTGAGGTCAGACTCCTCGGAATAAATCAGGGAAGGCAGCCACACTCCGGGACGCATGTTCTGGCGCCAGGAGTCGAAGTGGAAGTAATAATTATTGCGGGAATGGGTCGTGTACGTGCCATTGAACCGGACGATGTTGTAGTCCTGGTCTTCGATCCAGACGCGGCCGATGAAGTGGCCGGGGCCGGCGTCTTTTTTGGGGGCGACATCCATCACGATGCAGCGCACTTCGCCAAGAAACTCCCGGCGAACGAAGGTAAAGTCGTAAAATTTGCGCTGAAAATTCTGGTCGAGAATGGCCATCTGGGCAAAGCCGAGCGGCAAATACATGTTGAAGAGTTTGCCGGCGATCTTCTCCATGATGCGTCTGTGGAACTTGCCGGAGCCGGGTGAGTTGAAGTTGAGGTCGCCGGGGGCGCCGCTCGACATATCAAGCCGGCCAAGAAAGTAGACGTCGCTGGCGGGAACGTTGACGTCAAGTTCTTTGTCGGGCTTGAGGTTCTGGAGATAGGTTTCGACGAGTGGGTGGAGCTGCTTCATCTGCGCGATAAAGAAATGCTCGCGCTCGATGGTGCGGTCGATGACCTGGTCAAAGCTGGCGGCCGGAGCTGGGCCGGGCTGTGAGGCAGCATCGCGCGCAGATGGCTGGGGCTCGGGCCGGGCGTCTTGCTTCGACGGTTGCGGCTGGTCCGGTGTGGACTCCGGTCTCCGATCTTGCGGCTGGTCCGGTTGCTGGCCGGGCGGCGGGGTCTGGGCCAAGGCAAAACTGGCGCACAAGCACAAAACGAGAACGGTCGCCACGGGGGAGCGTGTCATGAGTTGAGTTTAATCTCTCTCTTCAATCTATCGCAGATCGAGCGAGGATTTACCGAACTTTTGTGGAACTAGGACGCCAGCTGGAACAAGATGTGTAACACCGCCGGAAAATCGGTCGGCTGGCCGTCTTTCAAGGCCGGCTTGAACTGAATTTTTTGGGCGGCACGAATGGCGGATTCGTCCAGTCCATGACCGAGGCCGTGCACTACCCCCTTGATGGTGATTTGTCCGGTGGCGGTGAACACGACGTCGAGGAGAACCTCGCCTTCCACCTTGAGCTGGCGGCCCTCATCGGTGTAAACAGGGCGCGGCTTGAAGGTGATTTCGGCGGGGATGGTTTTCGCTTGGGATTGGACGGGAGCGGTCTTAGCCACCGAAGGTGTGACGACATCGGCATCGCCGAAGCCGGCTGGCCGCACGGTGCCACGCGAGGCGGAAATTCGGCCCGAGTTGTCACCGGTGGCGACACCGCTGCCAAAGCCAGCGCTCGCGATTACGCCGGGCGAGCCATGCAGTCCGCCGGTGCCGTTGCCGTAGCCGGGGCCACCCGGAAGGTCGGTGCTGCCGGCCTGCCGGATATTCACGGGACGACCGTGATTATCCCGCGCGGGAACGCCGTTCGGATCGCCAAAGCCACCGGTCTGAATTTTCTGCGGCGCGGCAGCGATGGTGGGCGCCGCCGAGCTTCCCGTGGAGAAAACGTCGGTCTTCACGAGTTGCCGTGGAACGACCACTTTTATTTCCGGCAGCGAAGTTCGGGCAGGCGCCATGGCAACCTTGGGTGGTTCGATGTCGGCGATCTCTTTTTTGGGGGCTACGAATTCGGCGGGGACACGGAGCGCTTGCGGGCGAGGCGTCACGGGCTCGAGTTTGGCGGCAAGCCTAGGGGTGATCTTGGGCGCGGGGAGAGGCTTGACGGGCGCTGGGGCCTGGGGCACGGGAACGGGCGTGCTGACGAGTCCGATGAAGTGGTAGTCGCGCACGGGGAGCACGAGAATGGCGGGTTGCGCGATGGCAGCGATGACGAAAACGGTGATCACCAGCGATTGCGATCCATAGCCCAGGACAAATCTTCCCCAGCGCGTACGCGGTTCGGGAAGAAGGCCGAGGGTCAGGGAAGAAGAGGCGGCGGGCGGATTCGTCAGACGCGGACCGGCGGGCTTGGGAGAATCCGGTTGCGAAACACTCGCTTCAGAAAATGCCAGTTGCGAAACCCGGGAAGCCATGCGGCACCTCAAAAGAACTCGGCTGCCGGCCAGGACCGGCAGAAGCGTTGAACCCCACAAAACGGCAGTTTTCAGAACTGCGGGAGACGGTTCGAGGAACCCACTTCCAGTCAGTCCAGGTGCACGCCGAAGGCCATTTTTGAGGGAAATACTCCCCAGTAAGACACTGCCAAAAGACGACTTACGGGACTGTTGGCTAATGGTAGCACTAGCGCAGGGGCTCCCTGCAAGGTTTTTCCTATATGGGAGTGTAATTTGGAAATGGGAAGGGCGGAGTGGGTTGGGCGCAGGTTGCAGAAACACCTGCCACCAAGGCGATGCAGCGTACAGGAAAAGAACAAGTGATGAGGAAGGCGGATTTCGCGGGCGGACCGGCGCGGCTCTCCGCTGGCAGAACTTGTGATTGAGACAGAAGTGTTACTCGTCTTCTTCTTCGTCGAGCTTGATGCGCAGCGATTTCAGGAACTTCAGATCCTGATCGCTGATCTTGAGTTCGGGATTCGTGCTGAGCGTGGAAACGAGGGAAGTCTTATCGGTGGATTGATCGCCCTGCTTGCTGACGCCGATAGTTGCCTCGAGGACGAGGAAGATATCGTAGCCGCCTTCCTTGATGCGGGCGACGACCTCGGCAATCTGTTCGGAATCGGAGAGCGAGCCGTTGATCGCCTCGCCTAACTCCTTCATAAGCTGCTTCAATTGCTGATCCACGCGTTCCCCCTGCCTTGGCACAGCCCGTACGGGTGTAGGTGGCCGGCGTCACAAGCGGCTGTGACGTTAACCATCGTTATTGTACGCTTGGGCGCTGCTAAAATCGACCAATGGCCGCTGCCGAGAAGGCCAAGAAAATCGCGCTGTTCGCGCGCGTTGCGAGCGAGCAATTTGCCAGGCGGGCGTCGCGCAGCCGAACCGGGACGGCGATCCTTAAGGGACTGCGCGCGACGGCCAGCTCCGTCGGGTCGGTGCTGCACCAGCTCTGGCTGGAAGTTACGGGATTTGTCTTTCTCGCGATTGCCGCTCTTGGCGCGGTGGAGGGATTCCGGGAATACGGGAAGTATCACGCGGGGCAGGAGGCGGGTCCGGGAAGGTTGATTCTGGCGGTGTGTTTCACGCTCTCGTTTGCGTGGTTCGGGTTGAGTTCGTTTGTGCGAGTGAGAAGGAAGAAGGACACCTAACAGGAAGAAAGGCGACCACCGGGCTAAAGCCCCAACTCAGTTGAAACGGCTTACGCGGCCCTGAAGGTGTCCAGTTCCATGACATCCTTTACAAAACGTTCCGGGACATCCTTTACACTCCGGCTCGCAGTCGTCGCCGGCCGTGGGGAAGAAAAACGGCCTGCGCCCGAGGGCGAGGGATGGCGTGGAGAACGAGGGACGTGGAAGAGCAGCGCATGAGGTTTGTGGTGGCGGCGAGTCGGCGGGAAAGAAGTTTGAGCGCGTTGTGTGCCGAGTTCGAGATCTCGCGACCGACCGGATACCAGTGGCTGAAGCGGTATCAGGAGCGTGGAATCGCCGGGATGGAGGAGGCGAGCCGGCGTCCGTATCACAGTCCGGGGAGGACGGAGGCGGGGTGGGAGCAACGGGTGGTGGAGTTGCGGAGCCAGCGGCCGGATTGGGGAGCGCGCAAGATCGGGCATCTGTTGCGCCGGGAAGGGATCGAGCTGCCGGCGAGCACGATTCATCGTATTCTTTTGCGGCACCAGTTGGTGCGCGACTGGGATCGGCAGGCGATGGCGTTGCAGCGTTTCCAGCGGGCCGAGCCCAACCAGCTCTGGCAGATGGACTTCAAAGGTCCCAAGGGATGGGACCAGGCGGTCGGCCCGCTGTCGGTGCTGGACGATCACAGCCGCTATGCGCTGGCCCTGGAAAACACCGGCAGCACGCAGGCGCGCGGCGTACAGGCAGTGTTGGAGCGGGTTTTCCAGGAGAGCGGAGTGCCGGAAGAAATGCTGATGGATCACGGCACGCCCTGGTTCAATACCCAGGGCCGCATGGGCTGGAGTCAGTTGACGGTGTGGCTGATGGATCAGGATGTGAGCCTGCGCTTCAGCGGGATTCGGCATCCGCAAACGCAGGGCAAGGTGGAACGGTTTCATCGCAGCCTGACCGCGGCGCTGTTGCGCCGGGGCCGGCCCGCAGACGGCGAGCGGCAAAACTGGTTGAACGATTTTCGCCAGGAATACAACTGGGTGCGACCGCATGAAGCGCTGCAGATGAAAACACCCGCTCAGGTGTGGCACAAGAGTGTGCGAGCATTCCCGCTGTCGCAGTCGGTCTGGCATTATCCGGCGAGCAGCGAAGTGAAAGAGGTTGATCGCAACGGACAGTTCCGGTTCCACCGCCATCGCCATTACATTACGAAGGCGCTGGCGGGAAAACAGGTGGCCCTGCTGGAGGTCGGACATCGCATGCTGGTGTTTTACCGCCGCACCCTGATCTGTGAACTGGACCCGATGCAACCGCGCTCGACCATCGCCCCACGGCCGGCGACGACTGCGGCCGGAGTGTAAAGGATGTCCCGGAACGTTTTGTAAAGGATGTCATGGAACTGGACACCTTAAGGGCCGCGTAAAGCACGCGAAATCAACCCGGGCTTTAGCCCCGGTGGTCGCTTTTCCCCGCCGGATTACAACTTTCCGCGGGTT
>Ga0335078_10012133_pt1 | contig 12787 bp, 15 predicted proteins | sample Lox_Sample_32_FD_206711 | JGI IMG/M metagenome (GOLD analysis project Ga0335078, IMG submission 206711) | Soil microbial communities from Loxahatchee National Wildlife Refuge, Florida, United States - Lox_Sample_3.2 | ecosystem: Environmental > Terrestrial > Soil > Wetlands | place: USA... | reverse complement strand
TCAGTATAAGAGATATACATGTCGGAATTCAAATGGGTGGTGGGGCAAAATCGCGGGGCGGGGGCCTGCGTCGCTCACCGCCATTCCCCGAAATGCAGTCAGCGCGGGTTCACCGGTACGAGCACAAATCGCTCTATCTGGATGCGGGCGCTCTTGTCGATTCTGCTGCGATCGCGGTGGAACAGGATTTCGAATTCATCGAATCGCCGGAACCTGGGAGGCGTCGGAACCGGGAAATCAAGGATTTCGCGAACGGGCAGGCTGCGCGGAGATGACTTTACCGGACTTGCCCCAAGGCTTTGTGGAGGTCTGCTCCGCTGCTCCCTGTCGATCAGGAGGAGCTCCAGGGCAACCGTTCCGGGATAGTGATCCGCATTCCAGATGGCGGCCTGGATTTTGCGGCAGCAGCGCAGGTCGATCGACTGCTCCAACCTGTCGTGCGCCTCCATCTCTAGCGGAGCATGGTCCGTGGTACTGAATGACAGCGCCGCCGGATTTCCCCGCTGAAAGAACGAGCCATGCGGTGGCCGCAGGGACGGCGCTCGGAACATCCAGTACTCGCCGGCAAAGGGAATACTCAGCGGGCGGGCGGGGCGGGCAGATAAACTGAACCTGGAGGGCATGAGCGCGACCAGCGTGGTCACGGGCTTCACCTCGGGCCACAAGATCACGCCGGGGAATTCGTCGTCGCCCACACCGCCCGTATCGCCGGTAGGGTCGTTGGGCGCCGCGTCCGCTTCCATTGGCCGTTGCGCATTCGATCCTCCCGGCACTGTGCGGGGCCGGGGGCTGTCGCGTGACACCAACCCGCGGTCCGGCTGGAAACTCAACTCCTGCAACTGGTGGGTTTTGCGCTCGGGCTCGCGTGTCAAACTGCCCACCGTCAAGGCCACGGCTAGCAATAGGGTCAGCAAGGCGGCGATGGCGCAAGCAGGCAGCCCTCGGGGCTGGCCCTGGGGCAACACACCGCCGGCCGTGCCGACTGCCGTGAAGATTGCCGCGCTCACGGCTAAGCATCCGGCCGCCAGCGGAACATCGCCCATCAGGATCGCAACCACGCCAACTTGGACAACAAAGGCCAGCGCCCATTTGGGCGCCAGTCGTCTGGCGATACCGGGTGTGCCTTGAGCCCAATCCTCGAACAAGCGATCCGCGCCGGGCGCAGGCTGTGTTTGCGGTTCCGGATTCGCGAGCCTCCACTCCGAACCGAGTACTCGAGTCGCGGTGACAACCAGGATGAGCCCCGCAACCATAGCCGCTTGCGAGCGCTCGGCCACAAGAATCGCGGTCGGGGCAAACCACACGGCCGCCGTGGAAGTGCGCAGCAGGGTTCGCCGATTCCGGGCCAGTATCGGCTCGGCAGACAAGAGGTGCAGCAGGGCGAACATGCCGGCGCACCAGCTCCAGGCCAACAGCGAAAGCCCTAATATCCAGGGAATCGCGTTCGGCAGGGGCTCCAGAGACAGCACCACTGTCCAGACGGCCCAGCCGGTGACGAACAGACTTGCGACCTGCGCACCCGGCACGAAGAAACGCCGAAAGCCGGGCCCGGCGAGATCGGCGCTGAAGAGACCCCCAGCCACTTTGTCGCGCCCTGCCAAACGCGCTCGGGGATTGCGGAAAACTCCGTGTGCAACGACCACTCAGTATAAGAGATATACATGTCGGAATTCAAATGGGTGGTGGGGCAAAATCGCGGGGCGCAAATCTCTCTATCTGGATGCGGGCGCTCAGGTCGCGCCGGAAAAGGCGTTCCAGGGGCTCCCGCGATCCGCCATGTGATAGACTCTAGGTTCTTAAAATTCGAATTTCGGAGATAAAAGCCTTGAAGCTCGCTCCGGTTGACTACGTCATTCTGGCCACGTATTTTGCCATGGTGCTGGGCATCGGATGGATGCTCCGCAAGAAGGTTTCGACGAGCGGCGATTTTCTGCTCTCGGGACGCGCCGTCCCGGTCTGGATCACGAGCCTGGCTTTCATTGCGGCGAATCTGGGGGCTCAGGAGCTGATCGGAATGGCGGCCTCGGGCGCCAAATATGGCATCATGACGGCGCATTTTTACTGGATTGGCGCAATTCCGGCGATGGTATTCATGGGGCTTTTCATGATGCCGTTCTACTACGGCAGCAAAGCCAGGTCGGTGCCCGAATACCTGAAGATGCGCTTCGACGAGAAGACGCGCGGCTTCAACGCCTTCACCTTCGCCGTGATGACGATTTTCTCGTCGGGCATCTCGATGTACGCGCTGGGACTGTTGCTGCACCTGGTGCTGGGTTGGAATTTCAGCACTTCGGTGCTGGCCACGGCCGCGATTGTGCTGGCGTACACCTACCTGGGCGGTCTCACCAGCGCGATTTACAATGAGGTGCTGCAATTCTTCTTGATCGTGGCGGGCTTCGCGCCGCTGGCCATTCTCGCCTGCGTCAAGGCGGGCGGATGGCACGGCATTATGGCGCGCCTGCCGGCGAACATGACCCACTCCTGGCGCTATGTGGGAAGCGCCGCGCAGAATCCCATGGGAGTGGAGATTTTCGGTGTGGTCGCGGGACTCGGTTTTGTGTTGTCGTTCGGCTACTGGTGCACGAATTTCCTGGTGGTACAGCGCGCGATGGCGGCCGATTCGATGTCGGCGGCGCGGCGCACTCCGCTGGTGGGCGCCATTCCGAAAATGTTCCTGCCGTTCATTGTGATCCTGCCGGGCATCGCCGCCGTGGCGCTGGCGCAAATGACCGCTGCCGGCGGCGCTCACCTTTACGACCTGCCGGTGAAGATGGCGGGCGGCGTCCTGGTCAAGGATTACGACCAGGTTCTCACCACGCTCATGGCCAAGTTCTATCCGGCCGGAATCCTGGGCGTCGGCCTAACCGGGTTGATGGCATCGTTCATGTCGGGCATGGCGGGTAACGTCACGGCATTCAACACCGTCTTCACCTACGACATTTACCAGAGCTATATTCGCAAGGGCGCGCCGGATAGTCATTACCTTACGGTGGGCCGTATGACCACCATCGTGGGCGTCGCGCTTTCCATCGGCGCGGCATACCTGGCGCAGTATTACAACAACATCATGGACCTGCTGCAGTTCGTCTTCGGCTTCGTCAACGCGCCGCTGTTCGCCACGTTCCTGCTCGGCATGTTCTGGAAGCGCGCAACTGCCAACGGCGCCTTTTGGGGGCTGGTCACGGGAACCGTTGCCGCCTCGCTCACCTGGGGCCTGACGGTGGCTGAAGGAAAGGGCGGAGTGTTCGGCCTGGTGCATACGTTTCCGTCCGTGATGGCTCAGAATTTCTGGATCGCCATTTTCGCCTTTACCAGTTGCTTCCTGGTTACCATCGCGGTGAGCGTGGTTACCCGGAAGCGCGCGGAAAGTGAACTGGAGGGGCTGGTTTACGGGTTGACGAAGATTCGCCACGAAGAAGGCGCAAAATGGTATGAGCGCCCGGCCGTACTGGCGGTATCCGTTCTGGTTTTGGCTGTCATTTTGAATATCTGGTTTGCCTAATATGCTGGACTTGCGAGTTCCTTCGGGCTGGTTCTTCACGCTCCTGGGCGTCATTTTGGCCGGAATGGGCCTATTTGCGCCCGAGTCACGGGCTCCCTTGACTGACGTCAACATCAACTTGTACAGCGGCGTTGCCATGCTGATCTTCGGCCTGTTTCTGCTGGTGATGGCGCGGCTGGCGGCGAACAAAAGCCGATGATCGAAGCCTTCCGCCGGCTGTATGGCCCGGCCGACGCGGTGCGGGCGTTTCGCGCCCCCGGCCGCGTCAACCTGATTGGCGAGCATACCGACTACAATCTCGGGTTCGTTCTGCCCGTGGCTCTCGATCTGGCTACCTGCGTCGCCACCGCGCCTGCCGCCGATGGCAAGCTGCGCATCCACTCGGACGAGCGGCAGGAGACGCGCGAATTCGATGTTGCACGCCTGGCTGAGACTGCGCCTTCCCATCATTGGACCGACTACCCGATCGGAGTTGCCCGCGAAGTGGCGCGCCGGGGATTCCCCATCCAGCCCGCCAACCTGCTGATTCACAGCACCGTGCCGGAGGGCTCTGGCCTGAGCTCTTCGGCGGCACTCGAGGTTTCCTCGGCGCTGGCTTTTCTGGGCGGGCGCGAGATTGCGCCCCTTGAATTGGCCAAGCTCTGCCAGCGCGCCGAGCGCGAATTCGTCGGCATGCCCTGCGGCATCATGGATCAGTACATCTCGATTTTCGGCCGCGAAAACTCAGCGGTTGAGATCGATTGCCGCAGCCTGGAAAACCGCTTGGTGCAGCTGCCGGCGGGCGTGGCGTTCGTCGCCGTCAACACGATGGTCAAACACGCGCTGGCGGGCTCGGCTTACAAGGATCGCGTGGCGGAGTGCGCGGCGGCGGTCGCCGCCATTCAGCCGAAATTACCGTCGGCTACCAGCCTGCGCGACGTCGCCACCGGCGCCCAGTTCGAAACTCTGGCAAACCTGATGCCGCCGCTGGTAGCGCGGCGGGCGCGCCACGTGGTGACCGAGAACGAGCGGGTGGGGCTGTTCAGCGCGGCCAGCGCCAATGGCGATCTCGCCGCCATGGGAAGGCTGCTGGTGGCGTCGCACCGCAGCCTTCAACACGACTACCAGGTGAGCTGCGAAGAACTCGACTTCCTGGTGGACCAGGCGCTGTTGATTGACGGCGTGTACGGTTCACGCATGACCGGCGGCGGTTTCGGGGGCTGCACAGTCACCATGCTGCGCGCGGACGCGGTGGATCCGTTCGCTGAACGGATCGCCCTGGCGTACCAGCGGCGCTTCCAGGTGACGCCCAAAATCTACCGCTGCAACCCCTCGGCCGGCGCAGGGCCATGCACAAATCTTGAGACGATTCCCTCGAGCGGGCGACTACTCAGTTAAAGCCATACAGAGAATGTCCTTCCCGCGGGCAAGCTAGGACCAATCGGTTTGCCCGCGTTACGGGGGGCTCGGCTAAAGGGGCCGCCGGCTGCTCGCTCGCCGGGGTTTTGCCTTTCTCTTCACCATGAGATTGAGCGCCACGGCCGCACGGATGAGATTCTTCAAGGCCGCCCCATCGATCTTGTCGCCTTCGTGAATATCCACAGCGCGCCTGACGTTCCCGTCGAGACTGGAGTTGAACAGACGCGCGGGGTCCTGCAGCGCAGCTCCCTTGGCAAAAGTCAACTTGACGTGGTTCTTGTAGGTCTCTCCCGTGCAGACAATGCCGGCGTGGGACCAAACCGGAGTCCACCCCCATTTCCATTCTTCGACGATCTCAGGGTCCGCCTGGTGCATGATTTGGCGCACTTTCGCGAGAGTCTTCCCGCGCCAGTCCCCCAGTTCCTTGATCCTCCGGTCGATCAGTGCGGCGGCAGATTCCACCGGGACGGGCGTCTTCATATGCAGCTCCAATCCTCGCACCGATTTTATAAGCGCCCAGCGTAACCTGCAACCCCCGCAAGTGGAAGCCTCCTGCTGGTTCGATAGCGGTTCAAGAGACCAACAGACGGCCATCGCTGTCCTTCACCACGGACTCCGCGATGACGCCCGCCGTAAAGACAATGGACAACCAGCGGTGGATCTGCCGAATCCATTTGTTCCGGTTCATTGGGACCTTCTTTCGATTGCACCCCGCAGCGTTTTGCAGTTGCTCTATTCGCGCCTTTGAGCCGCGTCCGGCGTCCACTTGGGTGTTTCTGCGCCGAACTGCTTCGCGTACTCCGCGGTTAGTCGCTGCCAGCCGGCGAATTTCACGGCGTCGGCGCCGGCGAGCCGGCCGATGGGACTTCCGTTGAGAAGGCAATCCAGAACATCGAAGCAAATGTGCCAGCCGGCGGCGCCCCACGAGACGAAGCGGCGATCGATGCTGTGCCACAGCGTCAGCCGCGTGCCGCCGCCAAGAGATTCGAGCTCCCAACGGATGTCGCCGTACTCAAGCAGGTTGGGAGCATCGGCCCTCGTAACCGTGGTTTCGATCGGCTTGGGTGTTCCCATCCAGGTCAGATTCACCGTGGCTCCGGCCGAACCCAGGCTCCCATCGGCAACGAAGGGCGCCCACTCGCGCAGATGCGCCGGGTCGGTGAGCGCCTGCCAGACTTTCTCCGGGGAGTGCGCCAGTTCGCGGACAAGAATCAGCGTCCACTTCTCTCCCTCCTTGCGCACCTGCGCTCCGCGGGCCGGGCCCGGCGTGTATGATTCGCGATCGATCATCTCCTCCTCCATATCTTCGTTTTTGCCGGTGTAGATGGATCCGTGAGGTTGAGGTGGCGTTCCAGAGCGTCGACGTACGCGGACCAGAACCGACGGAGCAGTGCCAGCCAGGCTTCCATCTCCCTCACCCCGCCGCCTTGCGCACGATGGCAGAGAGCCTGGCCTCGGTCGCGTCATCCAGCGCCGTGAAGTACCACGCGGACTCAATGAGCTGGTGCGGCGCGCCCTCTTCGGGAGCAAGGTTCGCCTCCTGGGTGAAGCCGAACGTCATGTATTTCTTGTCCGCGCGGAAGAAGCACACGGTCTTGCCGTCCTTCGCGTACCCCGGCATGCCGTACCATACCTTCGGCTGGAGCGCGGGCGCGCCGCGCAGGATGAGCGCGTGGAGGCGCTCGCCCATGGCGCGGAAGGGAGCCGGCATCGCGGCAATCTTCGCGAGCGCTGAGGCCCCGCCGCCGGGCTTATCTCCGCCAGGTGTAGGGCGCGCGGCCGCCTTCTTCGCGGCCGGCTTCGCCATCGCCTGCGCCTTCTTGGCTGTCTTCTTCTGATCCATAGCGACCCCTCTTGCCACGGCGCGCAACGGCTGCGTTCAGTAGCGTGCCAGTTGCGTGAGCTGAATGACGTTGCCGCAGGTGTCCTTCAGCATCGCAATCGTCGAGCCGGTCACACCGGTGGGCGGCATCGTGAACTGGGCGCCGCGGGCCGTGATCCGCTCATAGTCGCCCTTGACGTCGTCGGTAAAAAACATGGCCGCGGGCTGGCCCTGTTCAAAAATCGCCTGCTGATAGGCTTTGGCAGCCGGGTTATCGTTCAGCGCCAACTGCAACTCGGTGCCATCCGGTTCCTCGGGCGAGGCCACGGTCAGCCAGCGATAGGGGCCCTGGCTGAAATCGGTCTTCTTGACGAATCCCAGCACCTCCGTATAGAAGCGCAGGGCCTTCTCCTGGTCGTCCACATGTATGCTGGTCACTTTGATCTTCATCTCGTTTCTCCTTTGTCACGCCCGCGGTTTGATCCGCGCCGTTTTGCTCTGTGTCTTCTTCTTCGTTGGTGTGGCTCGATCCATGCGGTCGAGGTGGCGTTCGAGAGCATCCACGTGAGCCGACCAGAACCGGCGGAAGGGAGCCAGCCAGGCATCGATCTCCTGCAGCGGTTCCGTTTTTAGCCGGTACAGACGGCGCTGCGCGTCGACCGTGGATTCCACGAAACCGGCATCCCGCAGTACCCGCAGGTGCTTGGAAACGGCCGGCTGCGGCATGCCGAGCCGGCGCTCGATCTCGCCCACGGACTGTTGCGACGAGACCAGCAGGCCCAATATCGCGCGGCGGCTTGGTTCCGCGATGACCTCGAAAACAGATTCCACTCTTTTGATATACTCCACAAGGCATATGCGTGTCAAGGAATATAATGATTGGAGGGCAAACAAAAGTTTACCCGGACCCGGGCGCGGCGACGCGTTCGAGCGGCTGCGGCAGCGGCGCCTGGCGCACCGCAACCGCCGCAACCGGTTGACTGGCGCACGCTCGCGACGCTAGAGTAGAGATGTCCTTCTCCGCTCAGTCCCGCCAGTCCCCATCGTCTAGCCCGGCCTAGGACATCGCCCTTTCACGGCGGTAACGGGGGTTCGAATCCCCCTGGGGACGCCAGCACTCTGCATCATGCTGCTATTGGATCTCCGCCGGCCTCTGCTCCACCTGTCAGCGCCGGGCCGAATCATCTGCCGCTGAGGATGTTCAACCGCACCACATCAGGCGCGGGTCCGCTTTCAAAGGTGATTCCGATCTCCGCTTCTCCCTCCTCGATCGCCTGACGCTGCTTGCGGCGGCGCCACGCCGAGGCCGCCAGCATTGCAGCCGGCAGAAAGACGAACTGGGAAGGATGGTCGAAGACGCGGCCCTCGAAGGCCGCGCCGATCTGGGTGAAGGCTTCGAAGGCCAGAAACTGGGTCAGGCACACAACCAGGAAATTCTGCTGAATGCCCGGCAGCGGGCAGGTCAGCGGGATCTTCCGGTAGCCGGTGAGCAGGATCTCCACCAGGCAAACCGAGAGGCCGAGCAGGCAGCCGGTCTCGAGCAGCGCGGCGGCCCAATTCCATCGCCACCAGAAATAAGCGGCCGATGGCAGCAGCACGGCCGGCGCCAGGAAGGCCAGCATCACGCGGCGCGCCACACCGAGCGTCTGGTTTTCGAGCGGGTCCAGAAGCGAGCGGTAGATCCAGTTGGCGGGCAAAGCCGCGGGCATTTCAAACGCCAGCCGCAGCGCCAGCGCCACCAGGTACACCGCGATGAGAGGGCCTTCGAGCTGCGCGGCCGAAGGCCGATCGGCGCCGGAAGGGTCCGCCATGCTTTGAAACTCGAGCAGCCAGCCCAACCCCAGCGCCACGGCCAGGCAAAGACGGTGGGCTTCGTTGCGCAGTAGTGCGCGCGCGGCAAACCGGTGGCAGGCGCGGTTGAATCCCTGGCTCCGGCTGGCGAAGAGGTCGAGCACAGCCGGCACCAGACGGAAGCCGCGGAAGCCGGCGCGGCGGCGCGGAGCTTCCAGTGTGGCCCGGAAACATCTCCGGTAGCTGAGCGCAAACGTGGCGACCATCAAGGCAAATAAGGCCGCGGTGGCCGGCAGCGCGATTCCACCCAACTGCTCGAGCAAGGGTGTGGCCCTGTGCTGCAGCGACTGGTAGAGGCCCAGAAACCAGAAAGAGGGCAGCCAGCGCAGCAGTGAATCGGGCCGCTGCGCCATCTCCCGTAGCAGCGACGGCGCCGCCTCGCCGCTCGGCAACAGCATCAGAAAAGCCACCACCATGATGCCGCGCAGCCACGAGGAAGCGGCTTGAAAGGCGCGCCGCGGCAGCAGGGTGACCGAGATTCCGAGCACGCTGAAAACCGCGCAGAAGGTGAACAAACTGGCCAGCGCCATGACGGCCGCGTGGATGGCTACGAAACGCAGCAGTTCCGGCAGCCCGACTTGCGCTGCCGCTGTCACGAAGGCGGGAAACAGCAGCGTCGAGAAGGCATTCGCGGCCACCACGAAGAGCAGAACGGCCATCCCGATGGCGGCGACGTTGGCGGCCAGAATGCTTCGCGCGCGGACGGGCAGCGGCGCCAGGTTCGCATAGTCCTGGGCGTCGGGCAAAATGCGGTCCCACTTCAGAACCGTCACGATTCCCGTCACCGCCATGGCGATCGAGAGGAAGAGGTACTTGTCGGGAATCGAGGTGAGGTAGTAATCGCGGCGGCGGTGGAGCACAAAGTCCAGCAGCGTCGAGTACTTGTTGATCATGACGAAGCTCTGGAACGCTCCGGGAGCGGCCAGCAGTCCGAGCAGTGCGCCGGCGCCGAGATTGAAATCGGACCCGTCGTCCCCGCCGGCATAGACCAGCCGGGCAAGAAAATGGCGGATCAGACGAGCGAGCGGCGTTCGCGCCAGGCGGCTAGCGCGAAGGCGCCATCGCCGCCGCCAGAAGGTTCTGCGCAATTTCGCCGGCATCCACCTGCTCCGTTAACCACATCACGCGCGTTTCCAAAGTGAGGCCTGTCGCCTGGCCTCCGGGGCCGGTCCTCATTTCGTCCATCGTGCCGCTGGCCACCGCCTCGCCGCGCCGCAACAGCAGCAGGTGCGAACACAATTGGTCCAACTGCTCGAGCACGGGCGAGGAGAAGAGAATCGCCCTGCCCTCGGCCGCCAACAGCGCGATCAAGCGCCGCAGCACGAGCGCGCTGGTCACGTCGAGGCCGGAAAACGGTTCGTCGAGAATCAGCAGCGCCGGATTGTCCAGGAGGGCCGAGATCACCACAATTCGCTGCCGCATGCCCTTCGAGTAACCGGAGATGGGGTTGTGGCGGTGAGGGAACAGGCTCAGGCCTTCGAGCATGGCCTCGGCCTTGCGCCGGAAGCGATGCCGCTCCAGGCCGCGCAGGGTGGCCACCATTTCCAGATATTCCCAGCCGGTGAGGAACCCGTAAAGATCGGGCGTCTCCGGTACATACCCGAGGTTGCGCTTATAGGCTCCCAGGTCATGGCCGATCGGGGAGCCGCGAAACCGGATGCTGCCGGCAGTGGGTTCGGCGAGCCCGGCGAGCATTCTGACGATCGTGCTCTTGCCGGCGCCATTCGGGCCCACCACGCCCAGCAACTCGCCGGAACGAATCGAGAAACTCACGTCCCGCACGGCCCGGAAGCCGCCGTAGCGCTTGGTCAGCCCGCGCGCTTCGAGCACCGGGACCGCCCCTCCCGCCGGTTCCTGGTCCATGCTCAATGGACACCGCGCCCGGCCGAAAGTTCCCGGGCGAAATGTGACAGAATAGGTTTTCGGTTTCACCCATGGGCAAGCCGCATGGGGCCCGGCCGGCGCATCGGCCCGTCACTTGCGAAATCTCCGCAAAGGCAGCTAAAATCAACGCGTTCGCATATCCCAGGAGGAGTGCATGGCATTAGTAGAGCAGAAGGTGAAGCAGATCATCGTCGAGCAGTTGGGCGTCGACGAGAGCCAGGTGGACAGCACGGCGTCGTTCGTTGACGATTTGGGCGCAGATTCGCTGGATATCGTTGAGCTGGTGATGGCTTTTGAGGAAGCTTTCGAGCTGGAGATCCCCGACGAGGACGCCGAGAAAATCACCACTGTCAAGGACGCCGTTGACTACATCGAGAACAAGACTGCCAAGAAGTAACTGCTTTTCTCTGGGGGACCGCACTTGACGAGAAGAGTGGTAGTGACCGGCGTGGGGTTGGTAACGCCGCTGGCGATTGGCACCGAGGACTCCTGGGCCGCCATTCGCGCCGGCAAGAGCGGCATTGGCCCCATCACCCAGTTCGATGCCTCGGCCTTTTCCTGCCGCATCGCCGGAGAAGTCAAAGGATTCGATCCGGCTCGGTACATCGAAAAAAAAGAAATCAAGAAGATGGGCCGCTTCATCCAGTTCGCCATCGCGGCGGCGGATTGCGCGCTCGCCCACTCCGGCTTGAAGGTCACGCCCGAGACCGAAGAGATGGTGGGCGTTTATATCGGCAGCGGCATCGGCGGATTCGAGGTGATCGAGCGCGAGCACAAGACGCTCTTGGAACAGGGTCCGCGCCGCATTTCCCCATTTTTCATACCGGCTACCATCGTCAATCTGGCCTCGGGCTATGTCTCGATCCGCAGCGGCGCCAAAGGGCCGAACTCCGCCACCGCCACCGCCTGCACCACCAGCGCGCATTCGATCGGCGACTCATTCCGCATGATCCAGCGCGGGGACGCCGACGCCATGATCTGCGGCGGCACGGAGGGCGCAGTCACGCCGATGAGTATCGGCGGTTTCGCCGCGGCGCGCGCTCTTTCAACGCGCAATGACGAGCCGGAACGCGCCTCCCGCCCCTGGGACAGGGACCGTGACGGATTCGTAGTCGGCGAAGGCGCCGGTATCCTGGTGCTCGAAGAGCTCGAATTTGCCCGGCTCCGGTCCGCGCGCATCCTGGCGGAGATCGTGGGCTACGGAATGAGCGCGGATGCGTTTCATGTCACCGCGCCGCCCCCCGATGGCGATGGCGCCTACCGCGTCATGCGCAACGCGCTGCGCGATGCGGCGATCGCTCCCGAAGCGGTCGATTACATCAACGCGCATGGCACCTCCACCGAGGTGGGCGACCGCGCCGAAACCGCGGCCATCAAGCGGGCCTTCGGCGACCACGCTTACCAGGTAGCCGTCAGCTCCACCAAGTCCATGACCGGCCACCTGCTGGGCGGCTCCGGCGGCATCGAAGCCGGCATCAGCATCATGGCGTTGCGCGACCAGGTGGCTCCGCCTACCATCAATTACGAGAATCGCGATCAGGGGTGCGACCTCGATTACGTTCCCAATCAAGCGAGGCCGATGAAAATTGAATACGTGCTTTCCAACAGTTTCGGCTTTGGCGGCACCAACGGCTGCCTGATCTTTAAGCGGTATTCTGGGTAGTGAATTTGAAATAGGACCGGCGATCGCATGGTCGCCTGTCTTTAACCGGCAGCGGCAGGCGAGCGAAAGCTATGGCCTATCCTGCCGGCGCCGTCCCCATGAAAATCATCGTCGCCATCAAACAGGTTCCGGCGCGCGATTCGCAATTGCGCATCGCCGCCTCCGGCACGTGGATCGAGGAAGCCGACCTGGGTTTCGAAATCAACGAGCCCGATGCCTACGCCTTGGAAGCGGGGTTGCAGCTCAAGGAAAAGCACGGCGGCGAAGTGGTGGCCTTGTGCGCCGGGCCGGAGCGCGCTGGGCAAAGCATCCGGGAAGCGCTTGCCAAAGGCGCCGACCGCGCGATTCACGTCGAACAGGACATGAACGCGCTCGACCCGCTGGCCACTGCGCGCCTGCTTGCCGCCGCGGTCACCAGCGAGTCCCCGGACCTGGTTCTCACCGGCCTGCAATCCGACGATCTCGGGCTCGGCCAGACCGGCGTGATTATGGCCGAACTGCTCGGCCTGCCGCACGCCACCATCATCATGGACGTCGAGGTGCGGGAAGGCGCCGTGCGCGTCAAACGCGAGCTGGAAGACGGCTGGTTTCAGCACATCGAGATGCCGCTGCCGGCGCTGCTTGCCGTGCAATCGGGCATCAGCAAGCTGCGCTACGCCACCCTGAT
>Ga0335078_10012130_pt1 | contig 12788 bp, 9 predicted proteins | sample Lox_Sample_32_FD_206711 | JGI IMG/M metagenome (GOLD analysis project Ga0335078, IMG submission 206711) | Soil microbial communities from Loxahatchee National Wildlife Refuge, Florida, United States - Lox_Sample_3.2 | ecosystem: Environmental > Terrestrial > Soil > Wetlands | place: USA: Florida... | reverse complement strand
GAAAAGCTTCCGGTCAACGCCATCGAGGGTCTTCAGCGTTTCGCCGGTGCGGGCCCGGCGCACGATGATTTTTCCGCCTTGAAGCAAGTCGAGATCGAAGGCGTGAGTGGGGTGGCCCATTTCCCACAGCGTGTAATTGGAAGCGTCGGCAGCGTTATTGATGGGCCGCTGATCCACGAGAGCGAGACGACGAGCGATGGTCTGCGGCGAGGGCTTAATGGTGACACTGCGAATGATTCGCGCAGTGTAACGGGCGCAGCCCTCGGCGTCTTCGATAGAAATGTCGAAATTGGCGTTGCCATTGCTCGCGGGCAGCTTTGGCACAAGCGGCTTCAGCGGAGTGTCATAGATTGCGGAGGCTTCGCGCGCCACGCCGTAGTGATTCATGGCATCGGGGCGGTTGGTTCCGATCTCCATTTCGAAGACGGTATTCTCGCCAGCGCCCGTAATGCCCTCGACGGCAATGCCCGCGGCGGTCAAGTCTTCGGCGAGACGGAGGTTGTCCGCGGTGAGATCGACGAATTCGCGCAGCCAATGGGGAGAAAGTTTCATCTGGCCATCTGTTATTAGCTATCAGCTGTCAGCTATCAGTTGCAGGCCGAGAAAGCTTTACTGATGACCGAGCGCTGAAGGCCGACAGCTTTTACTCAAACTGCTCCAGGAATCTTACGTCGCCATTGAAGAACAACTGAATGTCATCTACGCCATACTTCAGCAGCGCAATGCGGTCGGCGCCCATGCCAAAGGCGAAGCCACTGATTTTTTGCGGATCGTAGCCATTGTCCTTCACAAAGTCGAATACGCTCGGGTCCACCATGCCGCAGCCCAGAATTTCGATCCATCCGGTCTGCTTGCAAGGGCGGCAAGGTTCGCTGCCCCGTTTGCCGCTGCCGCCACAGATGAAACAGGAGACCATCATCTCGGCGCTCGGTTCGGTGAACGGAAAAAACGACGGGCGAAAGCTGGTCTTCACGCTCGAACCGAAGAACATTCTCATGGCGTGATCGAGCGTGCCTTTGAGATCGCCGAAGGTGATGTTTGAATCCACCGCCAGGCCTTCGATCTGGTGAAACATCGGCGAATGGGTGGCGTCCGGCGGGTCATTGCGGTGGACTTTGCCGGGAATCACGATTCGCAGCGGGGGCTTCATTCTCTCCATGGTGCGAATCTGCACCGGCGAAGTGTGAGTGCGCAGCAGCAGGCGGTCGCGCAACGGCTTCGATTCCTGCCTCGCGACGAAAAGCGTGTCTTGTGTGTCGCGCGCCGGATGGTTCGGCGGGAAGTTCAACGACTCGAAGTTGTAGTAGTCGGTCTCGATTACCGGGCCTTCCTGAACGGAATAACCAAGATTGCGGAAGACGGCCACAAGTTCGTTTGTGGTCTTGATGACGGGATGCTCGGCGCCGAGAGGGCGACGAATGCCGGGAAGGGTGATATCGAGGTGATCGGCGGCCTTGACGTAGGAGGATGAGGACAATTGTTCCTGTTGAATCCGTATTAGGTCAAGCTCGGTGTCCTGTATTTCGTCCTCGACCTTATCCTTGATCTCATTGACCCGCTGGCCAACCTGTGGCTTCACCTCCTTCGGCGCCGCTTTCAGCCAGAGATTGTTGATCTGCGTGAGGATGCCATTCGAGCGCGCCATCCAGCGATCGCGGAAAGTTTTCCAGTCGGCTTCGTTTTTGATCCTCGACGATTCGTCATGCAGCGCTGCGAGAAGTTTCTCAGCTGCCTTGTCCAGCGCAGGCGCGGAGAAATCCTTCAGCCTGGGTACTGTGTAGGGCGCGGATCTTTTCTTCGAAGCCATATTCCAAACTTACTTCAATAGGGAATCCCGGCACGCTCTCGCCGCGCTTCGCGGCTGCAAGCGGCCCGGAATGAGAGGTCTGAGTGCGTTTCTACGCGGCCCCCGCTCAGGGCAGGCTCAGAGCGCCTTTAGCCTTCTCGGCGAGGGTCTTAAAGGCGCCGGGATCGCGCACCGCCAGGTCAGCCAGAATCTTGCGGTCGAGTTCCATGCCGCTTTTCTTCAGCCCATGGATGAACTGGTTGTAGCTCAGGCCGTTCAGCTTGGCCGCGGCGCCGATACGCACGATCCACAGCGAACGGTACTGGCGCTTCTTCTGGCGGCGGCCGGCGTAGGCAAACTTCAGCCCGCGCTCGACCGCTTCTTTGGCTGAGCGATAAAGTTTGGATTTCGTGAGGAAGTATCCGCTCGCGCGATCCAGTATTTTCTTGCGCTTGGCGCGGCGCTTGGTCCCGCGTTTTACCCGAGGCATGGCTTGCTCCTTTTTGACTTCTAATGATTAATGATCGGCGGCTGGAGGCAGGAGACTCGCTGGTCTGATTGGCCTCTTCACTCGCCTGTACTGTGCTGCGCACGTTGCCGTGCGCAAGGGCGGGCAAGAGCGCCCGCCCCATCAGAACTCTAGTATGGAATCATACGCTTGACTTTGGGAGTATCGGCATCACTTACCAACACGGCCTGGCGCAGCTTCTTTTTGCGCTTCTTGGCTTTCGAGGTCAACATATGGCGCAGATGGGAATGCCCGCGCTTGACCTTCCCCGTGGCAGTCTTCTTGAAGCGCTTGGAGGCGCCTTTGTGTGTCTTTAATTTTGGCATGAAATCTCCAAACCCGGCACTTAGCAGTTGGCAATTAGCATTTGGCCAGCAAGATTTCGCACTGGCTAAATGCCAACGGCTGATGTCTGAGTGCTCTCTCTCTTACGCCTGCTTTACGGTTGGCGCGGCTTGCGCGGGCGGCGGCGTTTTCTGCGGCGGGGCCGATTGCTGCTTGGGCCCGCCATCTTTCTTCGGCGCCAGGATGGCGTGCAATGTGTTGCCTTCCTGCCGCGGGCGAAACTCCACGATCCCTTTTTCGCCGATGTCCTTAATCAGCCGTTCCAGAATTTCGCGCCCCAGCCCGGTGCGCGTCATTTCACGTCCGCGAAAGAAGATGGTCGCCTTGACCTTGTCTCCTTCATCCAGAAAGCGCAACACGTGGTTCTTTTTGGTCTCGTAGTCGTGGTCGTCCACATTGATGCGGAACTTTACTTCCTTCACCACGATGGTTTTCTGGTGTTTCTTGGCCTCGCGTTCTTTCTTTTCCTGCTGGTACAGATATTTCCCGTAGTCCATGATGCGGCAAACGGGAGGGTTCGCAGTGGGCGAGATTTCCACCAAATCCAGGTTTTGCTCGCGGGCCATTTTGAGCGCTTCGTAGGGTGGCAGGATGCCGATCTGCTTGCCTTCATCATCAATCACGCGGATTTCCCGCGCGCGAATGCGCTCATTGATGCGGATAAAACGCTTGTCGATAAATCCTCCGTCAGCTAGAAATGCGGTTCCACAGCGAATGAGATGGCAAATTATAACAAAGGGTCAATCGCGGCGTCTCGGCTAGGCCGCAAATCAGAAATGTGAACCGGCGCCTAACAGGCGCCCCGCATGTCGCTCGAAGTGCCGCCTGCCGCCGGAATGTAACATTTCAGCGTGTAATCCATCACCATGCGGTCGGCGTTGAAGCGCCAGCCGAGCGTGCGGATGGTGCGTTTCATCCGCTTGATCCAGCCCCGCGGCAGGCCGTCGCGATCGCGCTGATAGTAAAGCGGAATCACCTCTTCGCGAAGGGCGCGGTACAAATCGTCGCCGTCGCGCGCGTCGTGAATGCTCATGTTGGAATGGGTGCGGCCCGTGCCGATCGCGAACCCATTCAGCCCGTCATAGGCTTCCGCCCACCAGCCGTCGAGCACGGAAAGATTCAAGCCGCCGTTGAGAACGACCTTCTGCCCGCTAGTGCCAGAGGCCTCCAGCGGACGGCGCGGATTGTTGAGCCAGACGTCCACGCCCTGGACAAAATGGCGGCCCACGTTGATGTCGTAGTCCTCGACAAAAACGAATTTATCGGCAAACTCCGGCTGGCGCATGAGAAGCGCGATCTTCTGCAACATCTGCTTGCCGGGTTCGTCACGCGGATGGGCCTTGCCCGCGAAAACGAACTGCACCGGGCGCTTGGGATCATTGACCAGAGTTGTGAGCCGCTCAATATCGGCCAGAATGAGATCGGCTCGCTTATATGTGGCGAAGCGCCGGGCAAAACCGATGGTAAGCGCGTCGGGGCTGAGCACGCGGGCCAGCCGCACCAGCACCTCATTGGGCTCGCCGCGGCGGTCGGCCTGCTCCACGGCGCGGTGCCGGACAAAATCCAGCAGACGCGACTTCAGATGAAGGTGGGTCTCCCAGAGCTCGCCATCATCAACATTCTCGATTCCTTCCCAAATGGCTGGTTCCCCGCTGTGCTCGTGCCAGCCGCTGCCGAGATGGCGGTCATAAAGACGGAACATCTGCGGCGCCAGCCAGGAGGGCACGTGGACGCCGTTAGTGATGTGGCCGATCGGAACTTCCTCTTCCGACTTGCCGGGATAGAGGCCGGTCCACATGGCGCGAGAGACTTCGCCGTGCAAGGCGGAAACGGCATTGGCGCGGCGCGCAACCTTTAATCCCAGCACCGTCATACAAAATTCATCCAAGGCATTGCTGGAATTTTCACGGCCTAAAGCCATCAGCCTCTCACTGGAAAGGGCGAGCGCTTCACGCAGCGGCCCTAAGTGTTCCTCGATCAGATCGGAGCTGAACCGGTCGTGCCCGGCCGGAACTGGGGTATGCGTGGTAAATACTACTTCCCGCGAAACCCGATGCGTGGCTTTGTCAAAATCCAGGCCTTCATCCTGCATGCGGCTGCGGATCGCTTCCAGCACCGCAAACCCGCTGTGTCCCTCGTTCAGGTGAAGCACGCCAGGGGTAATGCCCATCGCGCGCAAGGCGCGGTAACCGCCCACACCGAGCATGAGTTCCTGGCGGATTCGGGTGCGGCCATCGCCGCCGTAGAGACGCGAGGTAAGTTCGCGGTCTTCAGGGGCGTTGCCTTCGACATCCGAATCGAGCAGGAACAAATCGCACCGTCCGACGTGCATCCGCCACACTTTGGCGCGAATCGCTCCGCGGCGCGTCTCGATCTGTACCGTCAATGGCTCGCCGTCAGTGGCAATGGCCGGCTCCATCGGCAGTTGGCTCACGTCAGTCTCGATGTATTCCTCTTCCTGCCAGCCATTGCGATCGAGCCGTTGCCGGAAATAACCCTGACCGTAGAACAAGCCTACGCCGACCAGTGGGATGCCCAGGTCTGAGGCGCTCTTGATGTGGTCGCCGGCCAGCACGCCCAAACCACCGGAATATTCCGGGATCGAGACGTGGAGGCCGAACTCCGCCGAGAAATAAGCGACCGGACGCGTGCGCAGAATCCCGGCGTGCCTCGCTCCCCAGGTGTGGTCGGCCTGCAGATACTCCTGCTGGCGGCGGTAGGCGTAGTTAATGCGTCCGTGAAGCACCAGCTCACGGGCGCGGCGTTCGATGCCCGCGAGCGGAATTTCGCCAAGCAGGGCGACGGGATTATGGTTCAACTGCCGCCAACGGACCGGCTCGAGATCGCGAAACAAACTGCTGGCATCATGGTCCCAGCTCCACCACAAATTACGAGCGAGAGCCCAAAGCCGCTCCTGTGCGGGAGCGATAAAGCGGTCGAGTGTGCGGGCCTCGCTGACCACCGGAGCCACTTGTGCCGCGGCGTTCACCAGCATGCGGATTTCTTCGTCGCGAAAGATCCGCGGCTCGATCGTCTGGACGACCAGAACACCCTGCAGGATGCCGCGATCAATCAGCGGCACGCCGAGAAAAGACTGATACGCATCTTCGTCGGCCTCTTTGAAGTATTTGAACCGGGGGTGATTTTGCGCTTGGGCGACCGCGACGGGCCGCACCTGTTCGGCGACCAGTCCCGTCAGGCCCTCATGAATTCCCATGCGCAGCGTGCCCACGCTGCGTGGCTGCAGGCCAAGGGTTGCTGCCAGAACCAGATTGGCCCGGTCTGGCTCGAGCAGGTAGGCGGAGCAGACATCCGTCTTGAATCGTCTCGCGATCAGAGCGACTACGTTTGACAGGGTTTCAGCCGGTTTGCCGGCTTCAGCCGCGAGCTTTCCGATTTCTTCCAGGGTCAGAACATAATCTACATCAACCACCGGAGCCATCTGGCTCATGTTACGGGCCTCTTTCTCGAGGTAACGCTCAATCGTGCGTCTCGACCACACGACGCGACTGACATTTTATCGAGTTGGACGATTCCACAACTAGTTACCGGCGGGTGGACTCGTCAGTGGTGGCTCCAACTTCGATCAGGACTGTGAAGCAAGTATGCGGACAGCGGTTTAGGGAATCCTCGCAGCCGTCAGCGCCAGCAGCGGACAAATGCCCGGCCGGAAGCCCCAAACCTCCCCGGAGGACTCTAGATTTTGGAACGCGTTAAGTCCAATCGAATTTCTTTATGTTGCAGATGCATTTTTCTTACCGCGGTAATCGAATGAATCCCGAAAAGGATTCAACTCCGCGTTTCCATAGTGCGCGGCCGCCCAATTTGGTTTCCTCGTGGTAACTTCCGTAACTTGGTTCCTATGCTGGGCAAAAAGTAGGCTGAAGGCAATGCCTGCAGGTACACAACGTTTTGCACGTACTAAAATGGTGTTGCCTCTGCGAGTGTGGGCGAATGAGCATCCGGAGGATGCTTCCGCGCTGCAGTTGGCGCACACCATTGATATCAGCCCAATCGGAGGACGCTTGGGTGGCTTGCGCACGCCACTCAATCCCGGCCAGACGATCACCGTTCAGCGCGGACAAAAAAAAGCACAATTCAAGGTCATTTGGACCAAACAACTCAGTGCGAGTGAAATCCAGGCGGGAATCGAATCCCTGGAGTATGGAAGAGCGATCTGGGGAGTCGAGCTGCCCAACGGCACGGCTTTTCGCCAGATCCTGAGAGCTCCAGAACCGGCTGCAGACAAGGCCGCAGGTAATGAGACTGCGACTGCCCCCGTAGCCAACAAAACCAAGGCCGCTTCTTCCGGCGAGGCGGGACGCGCTGCGCCATCAACCCAGATTTCGGCTCCTGGCAGTGCGCGGCGGGAACGGTCGGTTCCGCAACTCCTGAGTCAGGCCAACGCGCACTCGCGGGTACGCTTAATCACTGCGGTGTTAGGAGCGCTGCTGTTGACCGCGGCATCGCTCAGCTTTGCGCTGTATCATCAGCTGCTGCACGACTCGGATCGCGTGGCCATTTCCGCGCCGATGCCGGTTCCGCCAACACCCGAGACACTGGCGCGGATGACGCCTGCTCCGCGAGCGGTACCGGCAGCCAACGCTGCAAAACCCGCCGGACCGCCGCCTCCGCGCCTGGAAGTGGCCGAGGCGCCAAAGAGCCACGTAGTGTATCCGGTTTCACCGTCGCCAAGCCTCACGGGGCAAGTGGAGCTGACGTTGTTGATTGGGACGGATGGAAGCGTCGAGCAGATCCGTATTCTCAAAGGCAAGCCCGCACTGGTGGAAGCGGCGATCCAGGCGGTGAAGAAGTGGCGTTACTCCCGGCACCAACTCAACGGGCGGCCCGCCGAGGCTGAGACCAGCGTGATGATCAGCTTTCGGGGCAGCGATGCGGTTATGCTCCGCTTCCCAAGCTCGGTTCCACGGCCGGTCGCAGCGCGGTAGAAGCTCTCCTAAATCACCACCGCTTCTCTGTATTCCCCAAACACACGACGCAGCGTGTCTGAGATTTCGCCGACCGTGGCAAAGGCCTCTACCGCGGAAAGTATATGCGGCATGAGATTTGCGCCGGAGCGGGCCGCGTTTTCGACGGATTTGAGGCCAGACTGGCATGCCGGACTGTCGCGGCGCATCCGCAGAGCACGCACGCGTTCCACCTGTTTTCGCTCCAGCGATTCGTCAATGCGCTGAATCGGGATGGGCGCCTCCTGCTCCACTGTAAAGCGGTTCACGCCGACCACAACGGATTCGCCACGATCAACCTGCTGCTGATACTCGTAGGCGGCATTCTGAATTTCCTGCTGTACAAAGCCCCGCTCCAGTGCCTTCACCATGCCGTCGAGCGCTTCGATCTTCTGCAGATAATTGGTGGCCCGCTTTTCGATTTCGCTGGTCAGCGACTCAATATAGTAGGAGCCGCCCAGTGGATCAATCGTCTGCGGCACTCCGGATTCGTACGCGATAATTTGTTGTGTGCGCAGCGCGATGCGCGCCGCCTGCTCGGTGGGCAGGGCAAGGGCCTCATCGTAGGAATTTGTGTGTAACGACTGCGTGCCGCCAAGTACGGCCGCCATGCCTTGAATGGCGGTACGCACTATATTGTTTTCCGGCTGCTGCGCCGTCAGTGTGGAGCCGGCGGTCTGGGTGTGAAAGCGCAGCATCCAGGAACGCGGGTTCCTCGCTCTGAATTTCTCCCGCATGATGTGCGCCCACATTTGGCGGGCCGCGCGAAACTTCGCCACTTCCTCCAGAAAATTGTTGTGCGAGTTGAAGAAGAAAGAAAGGCGCGGCGCGAAGTGGTCCACATCGAGCCCCGCATCAATGGCTGCCTGCACATAGGCGATGCCATTTCCCAGCGTGAAGGCAACTTCCTGCACCGCGGTTGAGCCGGCCTCGCGCATGTGATAGCCGGAGATGGAGATCGGGTTCCAGTCAGGCACCGTTTCGCTGGCCCAGGCGAACATATCGGTAATTACACGCATGGCCTGCTGCGGCGGGTAGATGTAGGTCCCCCGCGCGATGTATTCCTTGAGCACATCATTTTGCACGGTCCCAGAGAGTTGCTTCACATCCGCGCCGCGCCGGCGGGCCACGGCCACATACAGCGCCAGCAAAATTGACGCTGTCGCGTTGATCGTCATGGACGTGGAAATTTTGGTCAGGTCTATGCCGGCGAACAACCGCTCCATATCTTCTATCGAGTCAATGGCGACGCCGACTTTTCCCACTTCCCCAAGTGCGAGCGCATGATCGGAATCGAGCCCGATTTGCGTGGGAAGGTCGAACGCAACGGAAAGCCCGGTGGTGCCGTTGGCCAGGAGATACTTGTATCTTTTGTTCGATTCTTCCGCGTCGCCCATGCCGGCGTACTGCCGCATGGTCCACAGACGGCCACGGTACATGGTGGCCTGCACGCCGCGGGTAAAAGGGTAGGCGCCGGGGTAACCGAGATCGCTTTCCGGGTTCTCAGCGAGATCGCCGGGAGCGTACGACTGGCGAATAGGGATGTGAGACGAGGTTTCCGGGTCGGGTGGAAGATCAGCTTTGGGCTTTTCGCTCACGGATCGAGTCTTTGAGGTTCGAGTACTCCGCAGAGCACATGTTACTCCAGGTTGAACGTCCGGCACGCATTCAGGCGAATCGCTTCCTACGAGCTTGCGGCGGACCGCAGGGCCATCTCTCTGGCGGCGCGCAACTGGGCCACGGGGTCGCCGGTGGGATGAAACTCCATGGCGGCCACCCCGGCGTACTTCAGTTCGGCAAGTTTGCGGAAGATGTTGGAGTAATTGATTTCGCCCGTGCCCGGCTGGTGACGTCCGGGCACGTCGGCAATGTGGACCAGGCCCACGTACTGGATGTTCTTCTCCAGTTTTTCGATCAGGTTTCCCTCCGCAATCTGCTCATGAAAGAAATCGTAGAGAAATTTCACTTGCGGATGATTCACTGCCCTTACTATTTCGAAGGCCTCGTTGGCGGAAGTCAGGTAATACCTCGGGTTCTCCTCGGGATCAATCGTCTCCAGAAAAATTTGCACCGGCATGCCTGCGATCTTCTGGCCTTCGACGAGGCTTGCTGCTGCTTTGAGGCCATCCACGCAGCTCTGATGTTGTATCTCACGGCTCATTCCCGGCGCCACATTTCCCGAGAGCATAATCATGTGGGGACAATCGAGTTTTTCCATCGGCTCGAGCGCGCTGCGGAATTCCGCCAGCATGGCTTGACGCTCATCGGGATTGCACAAGCTCCGCTTCAACCCGGCTGTCGTGTCAAAAGTGATGCCGAGTTGTTTGCGTTTTGCGTTGGCGCGCTCGAAATCCTGCGGAGACCATTTTTCGTATTCGCCCACCAGTTCCACACATTTGTATCCAGCTTCCGCCACCTTTTCCAGGCGCTGTTCAAAAGGCAAGTCCGTGAAAACCGTCCAGAGCATGACCGAAAGTTGGAAGGGAACATCGCGCGGCGAGAGATCGGCAGACTTTGTCCCCAGCTTGAATCGAGGTGCAGGCGTCGGCAACAGCAGCGCAGCCACGCCTTGACCAAAGCCACGCCGATTCATAGTTTCAGCACCTCATGCACAAAGAATGCCGTTGCGAAAGTGGAGGCCGGATTAAACGACTTCTGCTGGCGCGGCAGTGATCTCGAAATCCACTTTCTTTTTTCCGAGAACAGGATGGGTCGCCGTGAGCTGTACCTTCCCCGCCTGCTCTTTCGCCCGCAACCAAACCGCTCCCGTACCTCCGACCAGCGGGAACGGATTGTCGCCAATAATTTCTGCCGGGCCTGCAACCTCCAAATGAATAGCATCGTTGGCCAGGGAGCGAATCGCGCCAAATTCGTCGGTCACTCGCAGCACCACGCGCGTCGTATCGGCGCCATCGCCCGCCAAGGTGGTGTCATCCGGCAGCACCAGGAATTGCTGGTCAACACCTTTGCCGGAATATTTTCTTGCGATCGCCTGCTTGCCCTGGATGTAGCCCTCAATCCGCAAATCCCCCCAGGGGCTGCGGAATCGCTCCACGTGAAGCACAAATGGTGGATAGCGGAGGTTGCCATATTCGTTTCGCTCGGGATCAAGCTCGGCAATCAGCTTATCGTCCACATAAAACTTCAGGTGCTCGCAGTTGGAGCAAACCAGTCCGGTGCTGAATCCGATGGATTCATCGCCGCGCGCCCAGCGGAAGGCCGGTTCCAGCACGACCTCTTCTTCGGGGTCACACTGCGATTTGTAAAATCCCGCCGCCGGCTTCGGCTCACGGAAAATATCGGCCACACCGTGGTAACAGATGCGGTCGCCGGATCCGAAATCCGCGTGCGTGTTGTAATCGAAGGCGCACCAGCCGATGCCGCCGGCATACTGCGGATTCGAGGCGAGTTGGTTGTGAACTCGTGCATGGCGCCGCACGTGCTCGGTAAGGCGCTCTGTATTGTCCATTGTTTTGGTCGGGTAAGTGTGTCCGACGAATTCCGTATTTAAGTACCTGGGGTGGTTCGGCGGCCTGAGCGGAAAATCGAAGTCGTTCATCGTGAAGACATCTTCCAGAAATTCCGAATTGTAGAGATAACGGATGCCTCCCGTCTGCCGTGTAGGATCCAGCTGGTGCGCCACTGCATTGGTGCGAGTGTAGAAGTCGTGATCGTCCTGCGATTCGTTGATGCGTACCCCCCAAAGGATGATCGCAGGATGGTTCCAGTCGCGGCGAATCATGCGGCGCACGTTGTCCACCGAAATGTCTTTCCAGGCTGCATCGCCGATGTGCTGCCAGCCCGGAATCTCCTCGAGCACCAACAGGCCGAGCTCGTCGCAGGCATCGAGGAAGTGCCGCGACTGCGGGTAATGCGAGGTCCGCACGATGTTGCACTTGAAACTTTTGCGAAGCACCTGCGCATCGCGCCGCTGCACCCGCCCGGGCATGGCCTGCCCGACAAAGGGAAAGGTCTGATGGCGGTCCAACCCGCGCAGTTTTACAACTTTGCCGTTCAGCTCGAAACCATGATCAGTAAACTGGGCTTCGCGGAAACCGATAGTCCGCGAATCTTCATCTATCACGCGCGCTCCGTTCAGGAGCCGGACGTGAACCGAATAGAGCTTGGGCCGCGAAAGGTCCCACAAGGTGATAGATCCAAGTTTCTCCAACCGCACGGTATGTGACACGGGATCACTCGCCGCGGCTGCCGGCGGAATCCGTTGCGTGCCGGTGGCGAGTACGCGATCGCCCTCACGCAGCGTGACTTCGAGTGAAAGCGCTTCGCGCATCGGCTCCAGATGTTGCAAGAAGCACTCCACTTCGAGCGTTGGATTCGGGGTGAGCACATCTTTCGGCTTGGCGAAGATGTTTTCGATAAATGAAGTTGGAACGATGCGCAGTGCGACTTCGCGGTAGATACCGCCAAAGGTGAGATAGTCAACCTGAAAACCGAACGGCGGGATGTCGGGCCGCTCGGTTGAATCCACTTCAACGGCGAGCACATTGTCGGAGTTGAAGTCAAGGTGGGGCGTCAGCTCAAAAGAGAAAGGAGTGTATCCACCTTTATATTCGCCCAGACGAGTTCCGTTGAGCCATACGGTGGAAGCGGTCATTACTCCTTCGAAGTCAACGAAAACGCGCCGGCCGCGCGCTTGCGCTGGAAGCTTAAAGTGGCGGCGATAAACCGACACAAATTCGTAGTCTTTGTCGTCGAAGCTGTGCCAGGGCAGGCGAATATTGGTATGCGGAATCACCACTCGCTCGAATCCGGAGTCATCGAAATCCTTCGTGCGGGCTTCCGGCTTTGCCGGCCGGCTAAAGAGCCAGTTCCGGTTCATGGGCAAAACGAGGCGCCCGCCCTCGGAGCTCGTCGCGGGGGTCGAGGTTTTGGCGAACGTATTAGCGGTCAACATGCCGGCGACCGCGGCACTGGTTTTCTTGATGAATTCTCTTCTTCGCATGTTCGTACTCCCGAGGGTTTTTCAGGCGAGTCTCGTGAGCGGCGCTTGATCCTCTGTTACTTGCATTTGGCGCTTTGCATTGTAAACGATTACAGGAAGTTACGCTTGTCAGTCGAGCCAATCCTTCCCGGCTCCGGATGTTTTGGCCGGAATCCAACTCTGTGCTCGCCGCGTCTATCAAACTAAACGTCGGGTCTGGCTGGCCGGCTGGCCCTGGGG
>Ga0335078_10012127_pt1 | contig 12789 bp, 9 predicted proteins | sample Lox_Sample_32_FD_206711 | JGI IMG/M metagenome (GOLD analysis project Ga0335078, IMG submission 206711) | Soil microbial communities from Loxahatchee National Wildlife Refuge, Florida, United States - Lox_Sample_3.2 | ecosystem: Environmental > Terrestrial > Soil > Wetlands | place: USA: Florida... | reverse complement strand
GCCTTTCGCGTGCCCCGCCTACGGCGATAGCGTGATGGTAGTCGTCGTGGTGGCGTTGCCCAGCGTGGCGGTGATGGTCGCCGTCTCGCTCGACGGGATCGTTCCCGCCGTGGCCGTGAATGTCGCCGAGGTCGTGCCCGCCGAAATCGTCACGCTCGATGGCACCGTCAACACCGCGGTGTCGCTAGACAGTGTAATCGTCGTCGAGCTGTTCGGCGAGGCCACGCTCACCACCACCGAGCACGTGGAAGTTCCTCCCGAATTCAACGTGCTCGGACTGCACGACATCGACGACAGCAACGGCGTTGCGAACACTGGCAGCGTCGCCACGTTGCTCACATACGGCACCGGCACGCCGTCTGGCCCGTTTACATCCTGCTCGATGGCCAATTGCGCTTGTGGATTCGTACTCTGCCCAAGCCCTAATTGCAGGTACACTTCGTAGATGCCGATCATCCCCGGCGCCAGTTCTGCACGCAAAACATTCGCCGTATCGCCGTCCACGTAAGCGGAAACGAAATGCAATGGGTAGTTGTATGCCGGCCCCTGGTACGGTTGGCCGCTGAGCAGGTTTTGGCCCACCCCGGGCGACAAGGTCGGCACACCCATTCCCGTCGCATAAATCAGGAAAATCTCACCTGGCAGCACCGGGTTGTCCACCGTAACCGGCGCCCCCGCTGTGTTCGCGCAACACAGCAACTCGCCGCTTCCGGGACTGGGCACCGCCGGTCCGATTCCCGTCAGCAGCAGGTCGGCGCCCGTGTTGTACATAACCTGGAACGGGATCCCGTTGCCGGCGCTTCCCGCAGTCCGCGCGTACAGCAGGATGCGCGTAAACTCACTGGATACGGTGGCGGTCACCTGCGGATCCTGGTTGATTAGTGCCGCCAGCCCCTTCTGAACAGACGCCAGCGAATCGCCGCTCTGCACCCGATAGTTGTACATGCGGCCCCCTGAGCAGCCCGTGGGGATCGTGCTGGTAGCCACCAGCGGGTCGGTCGAATCGATGCACACCGTGCCAATGTCGCCCGACTTGATGGTCCCATCCACCGAGATCACGCCCATCGCGTAGTTCGACGTGTGCCACGCCAGCGCCTTCCGCGGTTCCTGGCCGGGACTCGCGAAGATCCCCGGATTCGAGTCCACCAGCGTGATGGCCACCGTGTTGCTCACCGTCACCGAGCCGTCCGCGTGTAGCACGCGCACCCAGGCGTTGCAGGTCTTCGTGCTGCTGAACTGAAAATTGAACGGCAACTGCGCGTTGACCTGCGTGGGCGACACAAACAGCAGCGGTGACTGCACTCCGTTGAAGTATACTTGTACCCCCCCCAGGGTGAGCGGCAATTGCTGTACGTCCGCCGGGGCCGAGGCATTTTGGTCGCTCAGATTGGTTCCCAGGATGGAAACCAGGCTGCCGGGCGCGATGGTCGCCGCGCTCCCCCCTTTCGAGAGATTGGCGCTGTCGGGCGACGCCGTGATGGTCGCGTTCGTCGAGATGCTCGTCGCCACCGTCACGTTGTTGCCCAATGGGCCTGCGACCCGGGCCGTCAGCACCACCTTGTTCGCCTGTGTGTCGGCGAGCGCCCGCACGTTCGGATCGCCGCTGCCCGCGTTGATCAACGCCACCAGTCCGTTCACAATCGCCGCCAGGTTGTCGCCGCTCTGGATGGTGTACGTGTAGGGTATTGTCGTAGCCGACGTGGTCACCCCGATCGTTATCGTTACTTTGTCCCCACCCTTGATCGTTCCGCCGATGGTGATCGAGTCCACCGCATAAATCGCCAGGCTGGCCGCGTTCCGCACCGCGTTATACGGCAAGTCCTGTTCCGATACCGTGTACACCAGGATGCGCTGGTTGTAAGTGTCCGCCACGAACAGGTTGCTTCCATCGAACGCGATCGAGAGCGGCGCGCTCATGGTGTCCGCCCCGCTGTTCGCCGTGTCCGCCGTAAAGCTGGATTGTCCCAGCACCGCGTCCGCCGCGGCCGTATTGGCCGTGGGAATCGTGTTGTAAATCAATACCCGGTCATTCCCGCCGTCCGCCACGAACAGGCGCGTCCCGTCCGATAGCGCGTACCGCGGGAAGCTCAGCGTGTACTCGCACAAACCCGGGTACGTGGGGTTGCTGTTCGTATCGATTCCATTCGAGACCGTGCACAGCACCGGGGTCTCCACCGTCTCGTTGCTGGAGTTCGTCGTGGTCGTGTAGGCGTCGTCCGGAATGCCCGTGTTCATGTCCGGCTGGCCGATCTCCACGTCCGCCGGCGCCTGGTTCGTGGCCGGAATCGAGTTCCAGATCAGTACCCGGTTGTAACCCAGATCCGTCACAAACAAGTGCGTACCGTCCGAAGTCACCGACACCGGCGTGAGCATATTGTTGGCGGCCGCGCTGGTGTTCTGTGCCGCGATGTTCACCTGCACCCAGGTCGTGAAGTTGGGCTGCCCCAGGACCACGTCCGCCGCCGCCCCGTTGCTCGTCGGTATCGAGTTGTAGATCAACACCCGGTCGTTCTGCGTATCCGCGATGAACAGCTTCCCGCCCTGGATCCACACCCCTTGCGGACCCCGCAACGACGTGGCGCTGGGCGTGTCGCCCGGAAACGAGCTGGAGGTGAAGTCCTTCTGCCCCACCACCACGTCCGGCGGCTGGTTCGAGTTGGTCGGAATATGATTCCAGATCAGCACCCGGTTGTTCAGCGTGTCCGCCACCGCCAGGTGCGTTCCATCCGATGCTACCGCCGTCGGTACGCGCAGACCCGTGGCGATCGCCGTTTGCGGCGCGTCGGTCGGACATGTCGGAGTTGTGGGAGTGACCGGCGGTGTTACCGTCGAGGGAGGCTGAACGCAGGGCGCCGGCGTCGTCGTCGTGAAGTCCGGCTGGCCTAACACCAGGTTCGCCTTCCCCACACACACCGGGCACAGCGTGTTGTATTCGAGCGCTGTGGTGGGCGCCGGAAGCTGTCCCGCCAGGTCCTGGTAAATCAGTACCCGGTTGTTCACCGGCGCCGCCCCCACCAGGTTGGCGTCCGCCACAATTAACATGTTGTTGACGTATGCCAGGCCGCTCGCGGCCCCCAAAATGGTCTCGGTGGCGCTGTCCATTTCAGCGTCGAATTCCGGCTGCCCGATCACCAGGCGCGCCGACTGGCCGGTGGCGAAGCCCGTCGTGCTCTGCGCCATCCCGGCAGCGGCGCTCAGGAAAATAAGAACGATGCTAGTGACACACTTCATCTCAGTAAATTAGGAACACGGCGTAGCTCAAGTCGATACCCGACAATTATAGCAACCCTATAAGACGAGAGCCGCATCTCGGCTGGTTTCATTTTCCAGCCGGGCCGCTCTGTCACACTGTGGCTTCGCGAGCACAGTCCGGTTGCGGATTGGAATGCCGTGCGCCGCCGGCGCAGCCTGAGTGAGTGAGTGCTACAGACCCTTCTTTGCGATGAACGCGATCAGGTCCGCCACCCGGCACGAATAACCCCACTCGTTGTCGTACCAGGAGACCACCTTCAGCAGGTTGCCGTCCAGCACCTTGGTCATCTGCCCGTCCACGATCGAGCTGTTGGGATTGTGCAGCATGTCCGTCGAGACCACCGGATCTTCCGTGTACGCCAGAATGCCCTTCATCGCGCCGCCGGCTGCCTTCTGGAACGCCGCGTTCACTTCTTCCGCCGTGGTCGTCCGGCTGGTCACCGCCACCAGGTCCACTACCGAAACGTCCGGCGTCGGCACCCGCATCGAGTATCCGTCCAGCTTGCCCTTCAGCTCCGGCATCACCAGGCCGATCGCTTTGGCCGCGCCCGTCGTCGTCGGTATCATGTTCAGCGCCGCCGCCCGCGCCCGCCGCAGGTCCCGGTGCGGAAAGTCCAGCACGTTCTGGTCGTTGGTGTAGCTGTGGATGGTGGTCATCGATCCCTTCAGGATTCCCACCGTGTCATGCACCACCTTCACCATCGGCGCCAGGCAGTTCGTCGTGCACGAGGCGTTGGAAATGATGTTGTGTTTCTTCGCATCGTAAGTCTGGTCGTTCACGCCCAGCACCAGCGTGACGTCTTCATTCTTGGCCGGCGCGGAAATAATCACCTTCTTCACGCTGCCCCGAATGTGCTTGCAGGCTTCCTTGGCATCCGTGAACTTCCCGGTCGACTCGATCACGATCTGCGCCCCCACCGAGTTCCAGTCGAGCAGCGCGGGATCCTTGCTCGCAAACACCTGGATGCTCTTGCTGCCCACCCGGATGGTTTCCCCGTCGGCCCGGATATCTTCCGGCAGCACGCCCAGCACGGAGTCGTACTTGAACAGGTGCGCCAGTGTCTTGGTGTCCGTCAGATCGTTCACCGCTACAAATTCAATGTCGTTCCGGCCGAGCGCCGCCCGCACGACGTTGCGCCCGATGCGCCCGAAGCCGTTGATGCCAACTTTTACAGCCATACCTTCTCCTAAAGTTTGATTGTGGGATTACAGCAAAGGATATCAGGAGGGCGCTATCCGATGCAAGAGCGACGGGACGTGACCAGGCGCCGCCCTCCTCTTGTTGATGTAGGCTAGATAGCTAATCATGGAATCCACCGAACTTTCCAGCCAGGACTTGCTCGCTTTGCTCGATTGCGCGAAACAATTCGCCACCGAAACCAGCTACGACCGCCTCGTGCGGGCGATACTCGATCGGGCCTGCGCCATGACCGGCTCGCCTGACGGTTCCGTCCTGCTTTTCGATCCCGAGCGCGGTGGTCTGTTCTTTGCCGCAGCCATCGGCGCCAAGGGCCCTGATTTGCTAGCGAAATGGGGCGAGTCGTCAAACCAGCGGGTCCCTCTGGAGGGTAGCAAAGCCGGCCAGGCGTTCACCAGCGGCGAAGCCGTTGTCGAGCAGCGTCTGCATGATGACGGGCAGCACTTCAAAGGAGTTGATGAACAAACCAAGAGCACCTCCCGCTCCATGCTTTGTATTCCGCTGCGCGTGGAGGGCCGGAGCATCGGAGTCATCCAGATTCTGAACAAACCAGACGGCCATTACAGCCCCAGGGACAAAGCCCTTTTGGAGCATTTCGCGGTTCAGGCGGGCGCGGCAATCCGAAGTCTGGGGCTGCTGCGGGAACTCGTGGCCCACATGGGCCTGTATTCGCGGGAAGAAAACAGTGACTTGATCGATTGGCTCAATACGCCGGCGAAGCTGGAACGCATGACCCTGCTGTTTGCCGACATGCGGGGCTTCACCCAGCTCTGCCAGTCGCAAGCGAGTCCGGCCAGAACACAAGGAATTGTGAATGATCTCCTCACCATGTTCGCGGACCAGGTCCTCGTGCGTGGCGGAATTGTGAACAAGTTTCTCGGCGATGCCGTGTTTGCCTTCTTTCGCGGCGAAAAAGGACCAGTTCACGCCGTACAGTGCGCCTTTGGCATGCTCGAGCGGTTTGAGCGTCTCCGCAGCCGTTGGGACGAGTGTGTCAATCAGGATCTTTCGTTTCTGGACCTGGGGATCGGCATCACTACAGATGAGGTCACCGTGGGAACCATCGGCAGCGCCAAAGTTCGTGATTTCACAGCCATCGGCAACGCCGTGAACCTGGCGTCAGCTTTTCAGAATGAAGCGCGCGGCGGCCGGCGGGTCCTCGTGGATCAGTCCACCTGGTCCGCGGTACGGGACATCGTCGCTGATTTCGAAGGGCCGAAGGTGTACGAGCTTCACAAAGCGGGGCAAACTGTGGCCGTCGCCTATCGGCAATACCATTTGAAGCGGCTCAGACCGGAGCTCCCCGTGCGCGTCTTCATCAGCCATAACCAGAAGGACAGGGTCTTTGTAGAGCAGCAGCTCACTGAGCCGTTAGCGAGGCGAGGCATTGACACCTGGTATTCCAATGCCGACATTATTCCCGGCGAAAACTATATTCGAGCCATTGAGGCCGGTCTGCTGAAGTCGGATTGGGTCATCGTAGTCATCAGCCGGCATTCCGAGGCGAGCGACTGGGTCAGGGCCGAGGTGCGGACGGCTCTTAAGGATCCAAGGCTCCATGGCCGAATTCTGCCGCTGATGATAGATGAGACTATACCTCGCGAGCTTTCCGATGATCTGGCGCCGTTTCACGCGCTGGATGCCCGCAAAGTGACTGACATGGCCGAAGCATTATTTCGGTTGTTTACGGCAAGAGCCGATCAGCGCGCGGCGGGCACGGAATAATCCGGATCGCGTTCCCATTGCCCGGTTGGACGGGTCTGCCCACCAAGACGAACTATCACTCGATCGAGTGCGCGACCGTCCCGGCCCGCAACAACGCGGAGACGGCCGTGCCCCAGAGCAGAATTCCCGTTCCCACTGCGGCTGCGATCACCAGGGCGTTCGCCCGGAACAGCACCCAGCAAACAACGCACCACAGCGTCATCAGCATGCCCGCCACGCCGAGCCTTGGCGCGCGGAAGATCTTTGCCAGCGGCAGAAAATGAAGACCTACCACCATCGCGCACCAGTCGACGCTCAGGTCGGGACGGTCGAGCCGCCTCGCCAGGATCGCAACTCCTAAAAGCGCCAGAACCTCCATCAGCACGACGAGTAAGAACGGCTTCGCGACGGCTCGCCGCGCTGAGAGAGACGACGGCGGATATTGCCTTCGCAGCCGGCGGCCCATCCGAATCGCGTAAATCGCCCACCCCAGCAACAGAATCTCAATCAATCCAAACGCCGGGCCCACCGGTCCGTTGTACGCTCTCGCCACCCCCAGCCCCCACCCCAGCCAGCCCGCGCCAAACATCGCCGCAACCACGGCGCCGCGCCCTGCCCCAACGACAGCCTCCGCTTGAAACGAAAGCTCCCCAGACTGCCTGTCTGTCACCGGAAGTATCTCCAGCTTGAATCTCGCTCACTCATATCGCAGTGCGATATTCGGATCCAGCCGCATCGCCCGCCGCGCCGGAATATACGAAGCCAGCAGCGCGATAAGAGTAAGTAACACCGCCACGCCTGCAAAGGTAACTGGGTCGGTAGCGCTAACTCCGAACAATAAACTGGCTAACACCCGCGTGATCGCGAAAGACGCAGCTATCCCAATCACCACGCCGAGCCCCGCCAGCCGCGCGCCTTCCCCCACCACCAGGCGCAGCACGTCGCGCCGCTGCGCCCCCAGCGCCATGCGTATGCCGATCTCCTGCGTGCGCCGCGTCACCGAAAAAGCCACCACGCCGTAAATGCCGACAGCCGCCAGCGCCAGAGCCGCGCCGGCGAACGACCCCACCAGCAGCAGCAGAAAACGCCGGTCCGCCAGCCAGCCGCCCATCTCAACCGCAAAAGTGGAGAACTTCACCGGAGCGTCCGGAGCCAGATCGTGGAAAATGCCGCGCGCGGCGGAAACGATCTGTCCCGCCGGCACCGCGCTCCGCATCAGAATCGTGGGTGATGAATTCGCGTTCATGCCGCGCTGCCGGTAATCGACATAAATGACGGAGTCCGGCGGCAGGTCCAGCCCGCGGACTCGAACGTCCCCCACAATGCCGACAATCGTGAGCGGTTTCAAATTGCCGTCCATATTGCCGAAATTGATCAACTGGCCGATGGGATCCTCGTGCGGCCAGCGCCGGCGGGCCAGCGATTCGCTGATCACCGCAACGTGCGGCGAATTCCAACCATCCTCGGCGCCGAACAGCCGCCCGCGGATCAGCGGAATGCCCATCGTGCGGAAATACGCCGCGCTGGCGACGCAATAAAGTGCGTGTCCGGTTTGCGAAGGGTTCTCCGCCATGCGTCCCCACTCGTCGAAATTGGTGGGCGACTTCCGGCCGTTCAGCACCAGGAACGTTCCGTCGGCCAGATCGTCCCCCGCCGCCACAGGCATCGCGCCCGCCAGACCCACGCTCTCCGCGCCGGGAATCGCGCGCAGCCGCGTCAATATATCGTCCATCAGGTGAACCTGGCGCGCCACGGCCGCCTGATCCATCGCGAAATCCTGTCCCTGCGGATTCGGAGGCGAAAACTCCATGGTGATCAGGTTCCGCTGGCTGAATCCGGGATTCGTGGCGATGAGCCGCAAGAAGCTGCGTCCCAGAAGCCCCGCGCCGATCAGAATCACCAGTGTCGCCGCGATTTCGCCGGTCACCACCAGGCCGCGCAGCCGCTGACTGGCGCCTGTGCCGCTGTAACTGCGCGAACCGGCCGTCAGTGCCTCCTGAAGATCTCCGCGCGCCGCGCGCCACGCCGCGAACAGCCCCAGCGAAACCGCCACCGCCACAATCGCGGCCAACGCGAACAATAGAACTGAAGGGTTGATGGCGATCCCTTCCTGCCGCGGCAAATTCGCCGGCAGAATCGCCGGCAGCACGCGGACCGCGCCCGTCGCGATCAAAACGCCCACCGCACCTCCGGCTGACGCCAGCCAAAACGATTCCGCCAGGAACTGTTGCATCAGGCGGCCGCGCCCCGCTCCCAGCGCCGCCCGCACCGCCAGTTCCTTGCCGCGGGCCGAAGTGCGCGCCACCAGCAGCCCTGCCACATTGGCGCACGCCACCAGCAGCAAAAGACCGGCCGCTCCCGCGAGCGTCAGCAAGGCCGTCCGCACATCTCCCACCATGGCGTCCGCTAGAGGCGTCACCGCCGCCGCGTTGAGATCCGCCTTCTTTCCGTACTCATACTTGATGCGGCGGGCAATCGTACTGAGATCGGCGCGCGCCTGCGCCACCGTAGTCCCATCCCGGAGCCGTCCGATGCCTCGCCAATTATGCGCCGTGCGGCTGGTGAGTTCCGGTTCCAGCTCGCGGGGTACCCATGCCGCCACACCGGCCGGATAATCGAATCCCTGCGGCATCACTCCAATCACCGGATAAACGGTTCCCTCCATCCGCAACTGCAATTTCGAAAGATCCGTCGCGCCGCCCAGATATCGCTGCCAAAAACTGAAGCTCACAATCGCGGCCGGCGCGCCGTGTAAACGCTGCTCCTCAGGCGCAAAGCCGCGGCCGCGAAACGGCTCCACACCCAGCGCTTTGAAGAAACCGGTCGAGACTTCCGACCAGGTCACCCGCACCGGCTCGCTGCCCCCCGTGACCGACGAGAGCCCGTAGTCGTATACCGCCAAGCTCGCGAACGTATGGTTCTGCGCGCGGAAGTCGTCGAAGTTCGGGTCCGCCAGGTTCATCGCATGACCGTCGGGCGACTGCTCCCACACGCGCACGATCCTTTGCGGATTGGGATAAGGAAACGCCCGCAGCAGAACCGCATCCACCACCGAGAAAATGGTCGTGGATGCCCCGATGCCCAGCGCCAGCGTCAGCACCGCAATGGCCGCAAATCCCCGCGACCGGGTAAGGATCCGCAAGCCATAGCGCAATTCACGAATCAACATTTCCATGCAGAGATACCAGTATTACGCGCATATCATACGGATGGGATGCAAAATCTTGATTCGCCTGCAGTGCTACCGCGGCACCGGCGGATCCGCTACCTCTGTGCCCAACCCCGCGTAATCCACCTTTACCTTCACCACTTTGTCCCCGTTGAACGTGACAAATGTGATCTTACCCGGTGGCTGCCCGAATACCCAGTCTTCCTCGTCGATCCCGTCTTTCGTCTCCCGCCACTTGTGGTCCGGATGCCCCATCGCCAGCAGCACCTGGTCCCGGTTCATCCCCACAATCGCCGTCTTGTTGCGGATCGCCTTCTGCACCACCGGCGGTAGCGACTCGGCATACAACTGCGCCGCGCTGTGCTTCGCAAAATCCAGCACCGGCGCCAGCATCTTCTTAACCTCCGCCGCCTGCATCGGCTCCAGCGGCTTGTGGAACAGAATCTCGATGGTCGTCCCGCCCGGCGCGTTCGAGTCGCCCTGCCCCAGCGTGTGCATCGGTCCGCCGCCGCCCATCCCGCCGCCGATCTGCATGCCGTCGTACCACCTGCGGCCGCCCTTGAAGCCTCCGTTGATCTGCAGCACCAGCCGGTCGGGCTCAAATACCACTTTCGTGATCTGCACCAAGTCCCCGACGCGCGCGGCCGGGCCGTATTCCCGGGCCACTTCCGCCCACGTCAGCTTATCGTAGGTTCCGTTGGATTCGAAAGGCAGCGCTTTCTTAGAGCGCGGCAGCAACTGCTTCACCGTGGCGTATTCCGCCACTAGCCCCCGCATCAGGTCGATGCGGTCCTGCATCGTCAGCTTGTCCGCGCCGCTCGCCAGCGGCACTACCGCAAGAGCGATCGCGGCTGTCCAGGCGCGCATGTCACATCCCCCGCGGGCGGGTCCAGCAGCGCCGAAGGTTGCCGCCGGATGGGCGCTCTCCACAGGTACGCAAACACCAAAAGCAGCACTCCGGAAGTCAGTACGCTGGCTTCCGGACCATACGCGCCGCCGCTCCAGAGCGTCCCGGCGGACCACTCGACCGTGAAACCCGTCATTCTCATTGTAAGCCCGCTGACGTTCACCCCGAATAGCGGCAGCGTGAAGTTCCAGCCGAAATGCAGCCCCATCGGCAGCCAGATGTCGTGGCTCCGCAGAAATGCGTACCCGAACAAAACTCCGAACCCCGCCGTGTTCGCCAGCCCCAGCCAGGTCGCATGCGGATTGCCGGCGTGCATCGCCGCGAAAACCACCCCCACCGGCAACACCGTGGTCCAGTCGCCCAGCCGCCGCAGCAACACCTGAAAACCGAAGCCGCGGAACAGCATCTCCTCCCCGGCCGCGCCGAACAGCAGCAGAATGCTCACGAAGAAGAAGGATGCCACGCTGGCCGCGCTCGCCGGATCGCGCTCCATCCGCGCCGCGCCCGTCACCAGCGGCCCGGCCAGCACCAGCGCCGCCGCGCCTACACCCCCCGCAAACCCCAGCCCCAGGTTGATGGCCGACGCCCGGTCCGAATGCAGTCCAATGGCCGCAATGCCCCGTTGCTCGTAAATCCGCACGCAAAGCCCGTTGCTGACGGCCGCCGCCAGCAGCCCCGTGGCCGTGATGCCCACCATGTAGCCGCCGGCCCACGCCAGCAGTGGACCTAATAGGAAAGCTGTTGCGAAGTAGAGGGAAGCGTAAACCAGAACCTTCAGCGCAACTTGCAGTGCATCGCCACGGACCGCCTTCGCGGACAGTCTACCCCTCCCCCCGGCCGCTTCTCAGCCAGTTCCGCCGGCCCAAGCCCCATGTCCGCGCCGCTGTTCGCGCTTGCCCCGTTACCCCCCCGCGCCCGCCGTGGCGGCCTTGCGGCTCAAAAAGCACTCCCGGCAGTATACCGGCCGCCCTTGCGTTGGCTTGAAAGGTACGGTGGTCTCCCGGCCGCACTGCGAACACACCGTGTGTGTCTCGCTCTTGCCCCCGCCCCCCGAACCCTGCCGCTTGCCCTTGCACGCCTTGCATCGCTTGGGCTCGTTCTTGAAATTCTTGTCGTGGAAGAAGTGTTGTTCTCCCGCGGTGAACACGAACTCCGCTCCACAGTCTACGCACTTGAGGATCCGATCCTGGAACTCCGCCATAACCCCAACCTGGTTTCTTCAAACGGTTGTGGCGGACAGGTCGGCGCCTGTCCGCCGTTATTACTCCACTTCCCGGCGCGTCTTCTTCCGGTTCCGTTTCCGGGCCAGCGCTTGCTTGGCCCTCTTCTTCTCTCCCGGTTTCAAGTAGAAGGAGTGCCTCTTGACCTCCTTGATAATGTCCTCCTGCTGGACCTTACGCTTGAACCGGCGCAGGGCGTTTTCGAGCGTCTCGCCCTCTTGTAACTTCACTTCCGCCAAACTAAACCACACCTCCCAACTCGACCGCAAATTTCCCGCGCCTTCGCGGGAAGGTACTGTTATCATTAAAGTGGTTGCCTGCTAAAGTCAAGTCCAAATTGCACCCATTCCCCCTCCTAATCTGGCGCCGGCAACAAACTACTTATTTTTCAGTGGCTTAGTTGCTATGGAGAATGTCCTTGCAATCTTGCTGGCGGGCGGCAGCGGCGAGCGCTTGTCCCCCCTCACCCGGGACACCGCCAAGCCGGCTGTCTACTTCGGCGGTGCTTACCGCATCATCGACTTTACCCTGTCCAACTGTATTAATTCGGACTTGCGGCGAATTTTCATCCTAACACAGTACAAATCCCTCGACCTCATCCGCCATATCCGCGACGGTTGGAACATCCTATCGCCCGAATTGGGCGAGTTCATCGAGACCATCTCCCCCATGAAACGCCTCCGCGCCGACTGGTATCTCGGCACCGCCGACGCCGTCTTCCAGAACGGCCCCAGCATCGCCGCCGAACGCCCCGACCTGACCCTCATCCTGGCCGCCGACCATATCTACAAAATGAACTACCGCGAAATGGTGGATTGGCATCGCCGGCACCACGCCGACATTACTATCGCCACCATCCAGGCCGCCCCCGAGGATGCCGTGCGCTTCGGCATCGCCGACATTGATGGCGATTACCGCATCCACGGCTTCGAGGAAAAGCCGCGCCATGGCCAACCCGTCCGCTCCGCTTTCAACCCCACCATGATCAGCGCTTCCATGGGCGTTTACGTTTTCAATACCGATGTCCTCTTGCGTCTGCTCCAGCAGGATGCCCGCAACCCTGACTCCTCCCACGATTTCGGCAAGGACGTGCTCCCCGCCGCGCTCGACGAGGTGCGCGTCATCGCCTACGATTTTCGCGACATCAACGGCAAACAGGCCCGCTACTGGCGCGACGTCGGCACCATCGACGCCTTCTACGACGCCAACATGGACCTGGTCGCCGTCACCCCCGAATTCAATCTCTACGATCAGCGGTGGCCCGTCCGCACCCGCGTCGCCCAGGCCCCCCCCGCCAAGTTCGTCTTTGCCCAGGAAGGCCGCCGTATGGGCGTGGCCC
>Ga0335078_10012126_pt1 | contig 12790 bp, 7 predicted proteins | sample Lox_Sample_32_FD_206711 | JGI IMG/M metagenome (GOLD analysis project Ga0335078, IMG submission 206711) | Soil microbial communities from Loxahatchee National Wildlife Refuge, Florida, United States - Lox_Sample_3.2 | ecosystem: Environmental > Terrestrial > Soil > Wetlands | place: USA: Florida... | reverse complement strand
CACCCGGAATGTGCAATTCCGCAGGTGCGGCAGCGCCAGGCTGGTGGCTCAAACTCCACACATAGGCAGCCAGCGCCAACACTTGATCCGTGGTGAGCTGTGCCCCACCCATGGGAGGCATGGGACTGCGGAATCGTTTCGGTTGCGGCACCCCCTCAGTGATCGTTTTCGCGATTCCAGCCAGGCTGCCATCGCTCCACAGCCATTTGTTGGCGGTTAGGTTCGGACCCAGACCAGAGCCGGTTCCGTTCACACCATGGCAACCGGCGCAAGGAGCTCCGCCCACTTCGCCATGGTAAATGCGATCACCCAGGGCAACCATGTCTTGTGTTGCTCCAGGAGCGACAGGCGCGCCCGCGTCTACATTAGTTCCCTCAGGCGGCTTGGCGGGAGCTTCCACAATATCGCCGGCCGGGGCGGTCGCGCTGGGGCACGGAGTACCTGCGGCCTGGCTCGCCGGATCGCCGTGATAGACGATTCGATAAATCCGCCCGCGGATATCGTCCGAGACGTAGAGTGCGCCGTCGGGTCCGACTGCCAGTCCCGAGGGGCGATGCAAAGCGGCGTCTGGACTCTTCACCGGCCCGGCAAAGCCGTCTGCGAAGATCTCACAATTACCGGATGCGTGATCCCCGTCGAAGGGCTGAAATACCACGTTGTAGCCGCCCTGTGCGTAGGGCGCCCGGTTCCACGAGCCGTGGAACGCGATGAAGAATCCGTTGCGGTAGCGAGCGGGAAACTGTTTCTTGTCGTAATGCGCCATCGCGTTGGGTGCCCAATGCGCCGGAAACGCGGCGGCCGGGGCCAGCTTGCTCGCGCAAACACCTACTCTCTTGCCGCCGTCGCCGCCGTACTCCGGCGCCAGTACCAGTTTTTTCTGCGCACCATCGTAGTAGCACTCGGGCCAACCGTAGTCGCCACCCTTTTTCAAGAGCAGCACTTCTTCGGCCGGCAACGTGGCTTCTTCCGAAGGCTTGTAGAGATCAGGCCAATTCGAATGCAGTTGATCGCGCCCATGCTGGGTGACAAACAACCTTCCCGCGGAGTCGAAAGCAAAACCTTCGCCGTTACGTATTCCCGTAGCGAAGCGATCGCCCGGGGAAAACAGCTGGGCCGTCTTGTTCGCGTCGTAGCGCCATATGCCGCCACGAGTTTCTAATTCCGTGCAAGGGTCTGCGCCGGGCACTTTGGGCTGGCGGTTCTTCGGCTGGCAGGAGTTGGTCGCGGTGGCAACGTCCACATACATCGACCCATTGGCGCCGATAATAAACGGATGCATGGGATGATCGCCGCCCAGCGGCAATTTGGAAACGACCGTTTCCGCGGCACCTTTGGGCACAATCGAATCGGCGGAAAGTGAATATCGCACGATTCGGTCGTTGATCTCCGCATAAATCGATCCCTTATAAATGCCAATGCCCGTGCCGCCGGCGCCGCCAGTCTGGACGGTCTCGCCAAAGCGCTCCACCACATCGGCCTTTCCACTTCCCGCCTTGTCTCGCAGGGCTACCAGAAAACCGCCTTCATGCACCTTGTCGAAGTTGTAGTAGTCGCCCGACCAGGTGTTGACGTACACCACCCCGTTCGGACCCACCACCAGATGGCGGGCGTGACCAATGCTGTCCGCAAATACGGTCGCGCAAAAACCGGCGGGCAGGGTCAATCCGCTGTCATCGTTGGGGCAGGCGGCACTCGCGGCTTTCATCGCGGAGCCGGCATGGTCTTGCGCCGATACCATTGCGCTTACCACGCACAATGCGACAAGGACGAGAATGGCAAACGACAGATTTCTTTTTGATAGAACCAATGGCATTGCAGCCTCCGGAGATCAAGTGAAAAACCGCCGCCAGCAATTTTATTACAGCTGCGAGCCTGTCATCTCGGCTCCGCACTCTGCCTCTGACAGCACCAGCCACTTATTGAACATGCCCGGCGAATCACCAGCCTCTGCCGCGCATCGCTTCGTACCAGAGCTAATTGAGTTCCCTGACCCAGATATTCCGGAAACTGATCGGCTCGCTGTGATCGCCGTGAGCCTGCAGCTTGATCGGCGCGGAGTCGTACTTCTTATAGGACGGTTGGCCAATGTACAGCGTCTCGCCCTTCAACTCGAAGTGATTCTGCACCAGCACGCCGTTAAAGAAGACCGTCACGTAGGCCGGGGTCTTCAAGGAGCCGTCAGCGTTAAACAATGGCGCGGTCCATACCACATCGTAGGTCTGCCACTCTCCGGGCGGCCGATTCGGGTTCACCAGCGGGATGGCTTGCTTGTAGATGCTCCCGGCCTGGCCGTTGACGTACGTCGGGTTGTTGTAAGAATCGAGAACCTGCAGCTCATATCCCGCGTCGCCGGGGCCGGTGGAGGCCAGAAACACGCCGCTGTTGCCGCGCGCCTGACCGCTTCCGGTAATGTTCTTAGGAATCTTCCACTCGATGTGGAGCTGGTAGTTCTTGAAAGTCCGCTTGGTTTCAATGTTTCCGTTGGCCTTGTTCACTGCCAGCACGCCATCGGCTACGATCCATTGGGCCGGCGATTTGTCCCGAGTCGACACCCACTCGTCGAGGTTCTTACCGTCGAAAAGCACAATTGCGTCGGAGGGCGGCGCTGCGTTGGTGGCCCCCGGTGTCACTACTTTAGGAACCGGTTGCCACACTTCCGTATCTTCAGGTTTCGCTTTGACAGCCGCCGCCGTTTGCGCTGACGCTTGCGTTCCTTGCCCTCGAGTGCCGGTTGATGCGGACACGTGTGTCGCAGTAACGGGAGCGGCCAGGACAATCAGAGTCGCTGTAACGAGCAACTTCAAAACTCGAATGCCGATGTCGGACGAAGATGGAACGGGAATCTTCATTTCGCTCTCCCTTGCCTTCTAAGAATGTTTACAAATGTGAGAAGCGTAAGCTTAACATTTGGCCGCGCACTATGAAACGATTCAAAACGACGGCTACGGGGCGAGTTATAATCACACACCTACTGCCGATCAACGTGGTTCATCTATCCAAATGTTCGCTATTGGCATTCCCTATCCTGTTAGTGCTCGTTCTGGTGGCTCCGATCCCATCTGGCCCTGTGGCCACTGTGTTCTCGGCCAACCCGGAGACCGGTTGGTTTCGAGACGTCGCGCCGCAATCGAACATTGCCTACCGATCCAACAATGGAGTCACCAGCCGGAAATACTTTCCCACGCCGATGTGCGGAGGCGTTGCTGCCATCGACTATGACAACGATGGCAAGATGGATCTTTTCTTTACCAACGGCGCTCAATTACCCGAGCTGAAAAAAACAGGACCGGCTTTTCGAAGTTGTTTGCTGAGAAATCGAGGGGATGGCACGTTCGAGGATGTGACCGAGAAAGCGGGGCTGACCGGGGAGAATCTCGGATTTAGCTTTGGCGTTGCCGCCGGCGATTACGACAATGATGGAAATGAAGATCTCTTCGTTTGTAATGCCGGCCGTAACACTCTGTATCACAATAACGGCGACGGGACTTTCACCGACGTGACCGACGCGTCCGGATTAGCGCAAAAACCAGAGAACCTGCTGAGCGTGGGCGCAGCATGGTTCGACTACGACAACGATGGACTTCTGGATTTGATCGTCACCAACTATACGATATGGTCTCCCGCCACTGACCGGGATTGCGTCGTCGATGGAACGGAACGCTATTGCAGCCCGACCATCTACAAAAGTGTCTCTTCCCGCCTGTATCACAACTTAGGACGTGGCAAATTTGCGGATGTAACCGATGCGTCCGGAATTGGCAGCGCTTTGGGCAAGGGCATGGGCATTTCCATCGCCGACTTTAACCAAGACGGCTGGATGGATGTCTTCATCGCCAACGACACGGAAAGGAATTTTCTCTTCATCAATCAGGGCAATGGCACCTTCAAAGAAGAGGGTTTAACCAGGGGAGTTGCCTACAATGAAAATGGTGCTCCGGTTTCCGGGATGGGCAGCGACGCCAAAGATTTCGATAACGATGGCCGGGTCGACATCGCTTACAACGATTTGATGGGGCAAATCTTTGGCTTGTTCAAGAACGATCAGGGTAGATTCTTTAACGACATTACCTGGTCGTCGAATCTTCAAGTATTGAGCCGACCGTTTTCAGGATGGAGTATGGGGTTCATCGATTACGACAATGACGGCTGGAAAGACATTTTCTCCGCCAACGGCGACGTGGACAACCTGGCAGCCACTTCGCGACAGCACGACACCATGTGGAAAAACCTCGAAGGCAAAACTCTTGTCGATGCCACCGACAAAATGGGGCCTGACTTTTCTTTCTTAGGGTACCAGCGAGGTTCGGCGTTTGTTGATCTCAACAATGACGGATTTATGGACCTGGTCGTCACTTCGCTGGGTGAGAAACCCCACATCCTTGCGAATAATGCTTTGAATTCCAACCATTGGATCATGTTCGATCTTCGCGGGCATCGGAGCAATCGGGACGGAATCGGGGCGAGAGTCAAGGTAACCACAGCGTCAGGCCGGACGCTTTACAACCACGCGACCACGAGCGTGGGATTTATGTCCTCCAGTGACAAGCGCGTGCACTTCGGGCTGGGAAGTGAGCGACTGCTGAAGAACGTGGAAATACGCTGGCCCAGCGGCGTTGTGCAGAATCTAAATCAGGTCGCCGCCGACCAGATTCTAAAGGTCGAAGAGCCGGAGCAGAAGGTCACTCCTCATCGCTAACCGCCCGATGCCAAGTAAGTTCAAGACCGCATTTCAGTGCCCCGCATGGATCGCCGCGCTCCTGCTGATTTCCGCCATCACGATTGAAACAGGCTTTTCCCAGCTGCCGAAAAGCGAACACCATTCCGATCCACTCCAGAAAACTCAGGCGGGAACGGGTGCAAGCGCTGGCCCAACCCAGGGGAAGACTCCTCCCATTGAATTCGAAGATGTCATCGAGCACTCCGGCATCGATTTCGTATTAAAAAACAGCATCAGTCCAAAGCGTTACTCGATCGAGACCATGATGGGTGGAGTGGCCGTTTTCGACTACAACAACGATGGATTGCTCGACATTTTCTTCACTAATGGTGCCGCGATTCCTTCGTTGGAAAAAAGCAACTCCGGCTACTACAACCGGCTCTATCGCAATAATGGCGACGGCACCTTTAGCGACGTCACGGAGAACGCCGGCCTCCAGGGAGTGGGGTATTCGATGGGAGTTGCCGCAGCCGATTACGATAACGACGGATTCGTCGATCTTTATGTCTGCGGCGTCAATCGGAACCAGCTATTCCATAACAATGGTGACGGAACCTTTACCGACGTGACGCGCAAGGCCGGCGTTGAAGGCGTTCATCCGAAGCTGGGCAAGACCTGGGCTCAGACCGCGGGATGGTTCGATTACAACAATGACGGGCGAGTGGACTTATTTGTGGTGAATTACCTGAATTACAACATCGCCACCGCTCCGCCTTGCCTGGTGCAGGGCATCCCTGCTTATTGCTCTCCGGACGTCTTTGAAGGTACGCCAAACTTCCTCTACCGCAACAATGGAGACGGTACGTTCACGGATGTCTCGGAGCAGTCGCATATCGACAAATTCGTGGGCAAGGGCATGGCTGTGGCCTTCGGAGATTATGACAACGACGGCTTCACGGATGTGTTCGTTTCCAATGACAGTGTGCGCAACTTCCTTCTCCACAATAACGGCGACGGAACCTTTTCTGAAAGCGCCATGCGTGCCGGAGTAGCCTACAACGAGAATGGCAAGGCTGTGGCCGGGATGGGTGTCGATTTCCGTGACTTGGATAACGATGGCCGGGATGACATTTTTCAGGCTGCGATGTTTGCGGACACGTTTCCCAGCTACAGGAATATCGGCGGGCAATTCGAGGATGTGACCAACTCTTCAGGGCTAACCGCGTTGACCAGCCGCCTGACTGCCTGGGGAGTCGGCGCGTATGATTTCGACAATGACGGATCTAAGGATCTATTTACGGCCAACGCGGAGATTCTGGACAATTCGATGGAAATCTCTCATCGACCGTTCCAGCTCACTCCCAGTTTGTTTCGGAACACGGGAAATTTTACTTTTGTGGAGGTAGGTTCGCAGGCAGGTAAGAGTTTCAATGTCCCAGCCGCCCATCGCGGTGCGGCTTTCGGAGACTTTAACAATGATGGAAAGATCGACATCGTTGTCACCTCGCTGAACAGCCACCCGCAACTCTTGCTCAACCGAACCAAAAACAGCAACCATTGGATCATCCTCAAGCTGGTCGGGGTGAAAGACAACCGGGACGGCCTGGGGACGAGAATCAAGATCACGACCAGTGAGGGCGTCCAGTTCAACCACGCTACCACCGCCGTCGGTTACAACTCCTCAAGCGACAAGCGGGTTCACTTTGGGTTAGGGTCGGCCAAGGTCATCGACAAGATCGACCTGGCCTGGCCGACTGGGGTAAAACAGACGCTGACCAACATCAAAGCGGACCAGATTCTGACCGTGGTAGAGTCTGGTGAGGCAGCGCGGTAAGGTCAGACTGCTGGACGAGTACAGAATCTTGACAGATGCAAACGGAGCGTTTAGCATGCCGCTTCCGGGGTGTTGAATCGTTTCAAATCCCGCTTTTGTCCTCGCAACCGCCGGATCGATCCGAGGAGATAGAACCGTACTATGCGCATCGGAGTTTTCACACCCCTGCTGTCGCAACTCCCGCTCTCCGCCGTTCTCGAGAAGCTCAAGACACTTCATATCGATAGCGTAGAACTCGGCACGGGCAACTATCCTGGCGATGCGCATTGCAAACTCTCCATGCTCGAAAACGCTTCGGCACTCGTCGAGTTTCAGAAGGTTCTGCGAGATTGCGGCGCGAGCATCAGCGCCTTGAGTTGTCACGGCAATTCGTTACATCCGGAGAAGGCCCGAGCGCAGCGCGACCGTGAGGTCAGCCGCAAGACCATTCGCCTCGCTGAAAAGCTCGGTGTCCCAGTGGTCGTCGATTTCTCGGGATGCCCAGGTGATTCTCCGCAGGCCAAGGCTCCCAACTGGGTTACCTGCCCATGGCCCCCCGAATACCTCCAGGTGCTGAATTGGCAGTGGAACGAAGTGGTCGCACCCTATTGGATTGAGCATGCGAAGTTCGCCGCGGACCATGGGGTGAAAATCGCTATCGAAATGCATCCCGGGTTCGTCGTTTATAGTCCCGAGACGCTGCTCCGGCTACGCACCATCGCCGGCCCTGTCGTGGGGTGCAACTTCGATCCGAGCCATCTCTTCTGGCAAAACATCGATCCAATCGCCGCCGTCCGTCTACTCGAAGGCGCCATCTTCCACGTCCACGCAAAGGATACGCAGCTCTATCCCATCAACCTGCCGCGTAGCGGCGTGCTGGATACAAAACCGTACAGCGATGAGCGCAACCGCGGCTGGATCTTCCGCACCTGCGGCTATGGCCACGGGGCCGAGTGGTGGACGGAGTTTATCTCCACGCTACGCATGTTTGGCTATGATTACGTTCTCTCCATCGAGCATGAAGACAGCTTGCTATCGCCCGAAGAAGGCCTGACAAAGGCCGCGACGTTCCTCAACAGCATCGTGATCCGCGAGCAACCTGGCACAGCCTGGTGGGTCTAGCGGAAGACATGGCTCGGCGATCCCGCGGGTCAATCCGGTTATTAAGAAGGAGTTTACCGAGTGCTGATTTTCGCCGCCATTGTCGCCATCTTTATCTATGGAATGATCGCCGCCATGTTAGGCACCATCCTGCCCGATCTCTCCCGTCGCTTCCATCTGTCACCCAGCCAGAACGGGACCATCGCCTTCGCCCAGGCGCTGGGGCTCATGATCGCCTCGCTCGGCGTCGGCCCGCTGCTCGACAATGAGGGCAAGAAGTTCGGCCTCATCCTGGGCCTCGCCTTCATCTCCATTGCGCTCTTCGCCCTGCCGCGCTCGCCGGGCTTCCGCACCATAATTGTTCTGCTGTTTCTGCTCGGAGTGGGTGGCGGCATCGTCGTGACCGGTGCGAATGCTCTGGTCAGCGACGTAAGCCAGGCCCATCGCGCCGCTGCGTTGAACCTCGTAAACCTCTTCTTCGGACTCGGCGGATTGGCTACCCCGTTTATCGCTGCCAATCTTTTTCGGCGAAACTGGGGCTTGCTCTGTTACACGATTGCGTCCCTCACCGTGGTCACGCTTGCGATACAAGTTCTCACCAAGATGCCTGCCCCCACCGGCGCGGGAAGGTTCGTATTCGCGGATGCCGTGCCTGTGCTGGCGCGTCCGCTCCTTTTCTTACCCGGGCTCTTCCTCTTTCTCTACGTCGGTTGCGAGGTAGGTATTTGGAACTGGTTGCCCCGCCACCTCATTGCGCAGGGCATTCCCGAATCGCGCGCGCTCAACATTCTTTCGCTGGGATTCGCGCTCGGCCTGTTGATAGGCCGCGTTGGCGTCTCTCCTATCCTCATCCGAGTACCGCCCGTCACGGTCACCCTGTTTGCGTCTGCTGCCATGGCGGTCACAACCTTCTTGATGCTTCGGACCAGGCAGCCGACGGCCGCTTTCGCCCTGGTTTTTCTCGCTGGGATATCCATGGCGCCGGTCTTTCCGACCACGCTGGCTATCGTGGGCGATGCCTTCCCACGCATGACCGGTACCGCCATTGGCGTCGTGATTACCTGCGGATGGGCCGGGCTGGCTGTCAGTTCCCGGATCATCGGCGCTATCGCCGGCGGCGATCCGCTCAGACTGAAGAAGGCCCTGCTGGTGATCCCCGCGTCAGCGGTTCTGATGGTGGGCTTGAATCTGGCGATTCGGAGTGCGCTGCATTAAGGCAAAATCAAGCGGCAGCGTTGCGGGCCGCGATCAATCCCCGAATGTAAGCCAGGTTCCTGCGCATGTCCTGATCCACGGAAACCGGCGAATTGGTTTCGAGTTGCGCCCAATGGTCGAAGCCAATGTCAGCCAGGGTGTCGATCACGGCTTTGAAATCAATCTTACCTTCGCCCAGATAGTGTGGATTGTCCTTCAAATGGACCTCGCAGATGCGGTCGCGGCCCAACCAGCGGATTTCCTCCACCACGTCGAAGCCACCCTGGGTAGAGTTGCCCACGTCGTAGTAGGTGAGCACGGCAGGAGACTTGGTCCGTTCCATGATGCGCACATTGTCCCGCGCGGAGATGGTGTCCTCCAAACCCAGGATGACACCGGCCCTTTCCGCCGAAGGCGCAATCTCTTTCAGAATGTCCCCCACCTTGTCCATTTCGTCCGTGTTGGTGAGGGCGCCGTTATTGAAAAAAGGCAGGAGCACGACGCGAACCTTCATCGCCTTGGCGATGCCGACCGAATCCGCCACCCAGCGCGCGCCGAGCGGATCAGACTTCAGGAAATTCCGGTGCAGGACCTCAAGGCAAAGGGACTCCACCGGCAGGCCCACCCGTTTTGATTCGTCGAGATACGCTTTCTGCAGGGCCGGGTCCGCCAGGGGCAAGGAATCGGTCCCCTTGCCGATGCTTACCTGCACGCCATCAAAACCAAGACTCTTAGCCAGAGCGACCGCCTCCAGTTTGCCTTCCTGCTTAAGGTTCCAATCCGTGACCCCAACCTTAAACTTGACCGGGGCACCTGAGGCAAGTGCAGAGAAGCCCGAAGTCGCAAGGACCGCCGAGGCACTGACACCGATATTGATGAAGTGACGTCGAGTTAGAAGTCGCATGCGTTAGTCATCGCCCTCCGCCGGGCCGTACATCGGTCTCCGCATTGATACGGTTCGTCGTTTCCAGGCGAGGCGACGGCTCCTTGTCCTTAAGAGTCTGAAAAATCTCTAGCTCTCGGTTCGCCTGTTCCATATTCCCGGTGCGCCTGTATATCCGCATGAGGGCATAATGGGGTTGCGGATTCGCTGGGTCAAGAACTGCAGATTGCGTGAGCTCTTCGACTGCCTGGGGCATCTCCTTGCGTTTCTCCAGCAGGACGCCTAACTGATAATGAGCCTGGGCGAAATTTGCGTCAAATCGCAAAGATTCTTGGAGAAGAGGTTGTGCTTCCTCCAACCGGTCGAGTTTCACGAGCAAGGCAGCAAGATTCAAAGAAGGCCAAGCAGAGTTGATATCGTGTTCGCGATTGAGAAGCACTGCGTGTTGGTATTGCGGAATGGCTTCGTCGTACCTTCCCAAAGCCTCGAGACACAAACCGAGGTTGTCATAGGCTTTCATAAACTCCGAATCGAGGGCGACCACTCTTTCGAACTTCGCGGCCGCAGCCAACAGATCTTGGCGGTCATAATCCATTCGTCCCTGCCAGTAAAGATAAAGCGGATTTCGGGGATGGATCGTGGCAAGTTTTTCCAACTCGGGTCGAGCCCAATCCGTATGGCCCATCGCGATATAGGCCATTGCCAGCGTAAATTGATCCTTTTCGTCGAGCGGCTTCAACGCCTCGGCCTTCTTCAGAGCAACGGCCGCGTTCAGATATTTGTGCTCGAGGAAAAATACGCTACCGAGAAGACTGAGTAGTTGTGCATTCGGATGCTGGCCTTCTGCCTGTAGTAGCGCCTCTTCCGCGCGTGCGTAATCGTGGGAATTCAACGCCAGCTCAATCTGGTGGCGTGCCGATGGTTCAAGTGGCAACTCGCTGAACACACCATCGATGGGTGAGATGGTACGAGTGTCTTCCGCTTGAACCGCGAGAGGACTAAACTGGAGGCAGCAAGCCATCACCAAAATTGGGACAGATAGCCGACGAACCGTGCGCGTGGTGCGTTGAATTTCACTCATGACGCCATTTAAGGTCCCGCTCGTCGGCCATGCTCCAAACAGCTTATCCTCAAAACAGAAGCTTCATCGCAAATTGAATGTTCCTGGGCGTACTGACGTTTCCGTTCCATTGACCAAAGGTTGGACTCGCGACGTCATTGTCGAATGCAGTCGTACCGAAGCACCGGGTCTCGCACACAAAAATATGTTGATTCCAGGTGTTGAAGAACTCTGTCTCGAATTGAAGACCAACTCGCTCCGTGATTTCGAAGTGCTTAATAAAGCTGAGATCTGTGTTCGAAAACCTGGGTCCGCGCAGCGAGCTGATCCGTGGACCGTCGCCGAAATTGAAATTGAACGAACTCGGGCTCTCAAATGCAGCCGGATTCAATAGTGGCCCTTTGTTTGGATTGTAACTGTTTGGATTTTGCAGAAACGGATCTACCCCCGGTATCTGCGTGGGAATGCAACCCGCGTCGAATTGCAAAGGCACGTTGCAAGTGCTGGACCGGAAAAAGAACGGCGTGCCGGACGAAACCTTGACCAGCGTGTTAATTTGCCACCCGCCGAGCAACTGATTGACCACCCCCCCTTCATTTAGGAATCGTTTTCCTTTCCCAAACGGGAGCTCATACAGCGTGGAAAAGTTGAATACATTTGGCACGTCATCGTCGGAGATAGACTTGTTTCGGCTCATTTGGTACGGCGAGATGACTCCCGACGCACCCAGAATGCCGTTCTCCAGCGAAGAGTTTTGGATCGAGTCCGCATTGGTGAGAATTTTTGAAAACGTGTAGGACGTCAGAATCCAGAACCCTCTTGAAAACCGGTGCTCCGCCTTCAGTTGTAAGGAATGATACGTAGAACTGCCCTTATTCTCGTTGACTCCCAAGAGAGGTGCGCAAAATTGGGGAAACGGAAGAAGTGCTTGCGCGACCGAGGGAGCACACGCCTGCATTTGCGCCGCCCATCCCGGATACGGTGCCTTGACTCCGTCCAGGGTAGCCTGGCCAGGCTGGAACTCGTCAAAGAGTTTCTGCCCCATGGAAAGTAACGTCGGATTCAGCGTGTTGATCGGGTCAACATCGGAGAGCAATCGCGAGCCTTTGTTGGCTACATACGCCGCACTGACGTAGAAGTTGTTGGTGAATTGATGATCCACAGTCAGGTTCCATTGCTGTCCATAGGGTAAACGGTTGGCGGTCGAGGGCCGATAGAGCGGCCCGCCCTGTCCGTTCAGGAATGAGGAACTTATTTGCGCCGAGGACGGAAGATTGGAGGGGAAACCCTGGCTGAGAATCATCGCCGGAGTAAGACCGCCTTGGCTGCTCGAAAGAGTTGGAGTGGTATTGAACCCGTCCTGTGCGATGCCGCCATTCCATCCCGGGTAATAAGCCTGGCTGTAGAAGATGCCGTATCCGGTGCGTATCACCGTCGTTGGCGTCAGCGCATAATTGATGCCGAGACGCGGCGCGACTGCGTGATAGTAAGTATTCTCCGGGTGGCGACTTCCAAAGCTCGCCTCGCCCCATGAGTTGCCGGCGAACGCTAACGTGCCCAGCAGCCCGTTCGCCCCTGGATTCGGTCTGGTGGGATCGAGGAAAGACAATCGGTTATATTTCTCGACCGACGGCGTGCTCACGTCCCAGCGCAGCCCATAAGTGACGCTCAGCTTGGGCGTCGCTTTCCAGGTGTCGCCAGCGAACAGCGCATACAGTCTGCCTCGCGCGTACAGAATGGGGATGTTGTTGAAGCTTACGCTGGCATTGTCAACCTGCTCAAGCAAGAAGCTTGCGAATGAGCTGCCGCTGTTGATCCCTAAAAGGCCTGTTTCCGTATCGGCGAAGCCGAATGTGCCGGACTGGTTGTTGTTGTTGCGCAGATTGTTCTGCAAAGAGCGCAGTTCGCCGCCAAATTTGAAAGTGTGCCTGCCGTGAGACCAGGACAGAGTATCGTTCACGATGTTGGTCGGCCGGTCTTCGTGGTGCAGATCATCGTATCCCATGGAGAGGAAACCGTCTGCGAAGTTAATCTGCGGCGGCTGAGCGTACGCGGCCGCTCCCGGAATTTTGGGCATTATGT
>Ga0335078_10012125_pt1 | contig 12790 bp, 9 predicted proteins | sample Lox_Sample_32_FD_206711 | JGI IMG/M metagenome (GOLD analysis project Ga0335078, IMG submission 206711) | Soil microbial communities from Loxahatchee National Wildlife Refuge, Florida, United States - Lox_Sample_3.2 | ecosystem: Environmental > Terrestrial > Soil > Wetlands | place: USA: Florida... | reverse complement strand
CGCCGAGGGGATATTGGGTGCGGGGTAGGGTTGAGCGCCAGCAGCGAGGCAATCACGCTGTTTTCAGGCCCATTCGCGGCCGTATCGTGGGCGATTTGCTGGGGAAAAGGCACGCAACTGGTGCCCGCCTGCGCTCCCGTCTCGCGCTGGCTCTCGTAATCGGCATAGAAGAAGGTCCTGTCTTTGATGATGGGCCCGCCCAGCGAGCCTCCAAACTGGTTATTGTGGAAGGGATTTTTTCCGCCTTCGCTATTCTCCTTCGAGTACGCGCCAACCCCACGCAAGCCCCTTATGAGACAGCGACTTAGTTGAAATTCGACGACAGCGAAGCTTTATCCGAAAGGAAGTGGGTCAGGGGGGAACAAGCAAGCCGGTTGCCGGAGAAAGGGACTCCGCCCGGTCAGCTCAGCCCCCAGACCGGGGTGTGCGACTTTCGCACAGCCCCTAATTTCGACGATCTCGAACCGGAGAGGGCCCAGGGTACCCGGAAAGCCGATCGCCCTTGTGCGACTTTCGCACAGGATTTGATGGGGGTAGCGCCCACGCCACCGATGCCCCCCTCGTAGAGACGTAGCTGGCTACGTCTCCAGTAGCTTGCCACGTCTCCACTCCAATTCACTTAACCGTGGAAGCGTGGGGCGTCAGCCCGGAAATAGCGCCTCGCTTAATGTGCCTTGCGGATGGCGCGGCTGAAGCCGGGCCCTTCCACGGCAGCGCCCACGGATGGCTCCACATCAGATCAGAAGGTGAAGGCCACGCCGCCGCGCACCGAGCGCGCCGACTGCACCAGATAGACGGTGCGTCCATCCGAGCCCATGACGGGCACGTAACCCTGGGCCAGCAGGTTGCGGATATCAATCAGCACGTCCATGTGGCAGGGCAGGAAGCTCGTCCCCGGAATCGGTTGCCGCAGGAAGAAACTCAGGTAGGGATCCGCCTGGCCGGGCGAGGCATTGAACAGGTCCACCGGCGTGAGGGCGCTGCCGCTGGTCCAGCGATAGGAAGCGATCCATTTCGCCTTCGAACCCGGCACCGTGCCGCTGATCTTGCCCGCCAGAGACTGCCGGTTACGCACTACGGTGTCCTGCCGCGCCTCTTCCAGGCTGACATCGTCTTTATCCAGATCGAGGACGCCGCCGAAGGCATAATCCACCGTTGCGGTGAGGTCAGAAGTCACCTTACGCTGCGCCACCAGCCGTACGCCGTGGGTATTGAGGTCGCTGCCCTGGTAGCTGAAGGTGCCGGAGTAAGGATCGGGCAGAACGTCGCCCGTGGAGCTCGAAACCGCGCCTACGCCGGTGAGCGCGGGATCAACAATGCGGTCAGAAAAGACGGCCATCTGCAGGCTGGTGCCGCCCACGCGCTGTGAAACCGAAATTTCCTGATGATAGGAGTGCTCGAGCGCCGGCGAGAAGTCGGCAATGGTCATGCGCGGGCCCGATTCGCTCAGGTCGGCCGGGGCAGATTCGAATCCCTTCTCCGTGCGGCGGTCGGGTTCCGAAGTGGCGTAGCCGTAGCTCAAAACCGTATGCGGCGCCAGATGGAGATCCACCGAACCGAATGGCCGGAAAGCGTTGGCCCGTCCCATGAATTGAATGGTCTGCAGTTCGCTGCCGAACTTGAGTTCCACTACGCTGCCCAGCGCCAGATCGTCGGAAGTGGTCAAGGCCAGGGCCTGCAGCGAGGCATTGCGCAAATAAGTGTCGGGCGAGGGCAAGGTGCGCAGGGTCAGATCAACCTCAGGCTTCGAGCCGTTGCTCAGCTTGTGAACATACGAAGCCCGCACCACGGCCGCGGGCAATCCGTCGCCATAGCCGACGTTGCCCCGCACCGCCACGGTCCCGGTGGAGAACAACGACTTCTCCACCGAAAAGCCGGTGCTCATGTCAGAGGCGCTGCCGAAGCCCTGCGAAGCGCTGCCCGCGAGAAAAGACAGGCTGCCCTTGAGGTCGCGGCCCTGGCCCTCCCGCAAATGGTATTTTTTCGCGTCCTGATTGTGGTCTTCTTCGAGCGCGCGCAGAATGGGCCGGTTGGCCACTGAGCGCAGCACCCAATTCCAGTCATCGTCGTCGCTGGGGGTGCGCACGGGCGCCAGCTCGATCGCGTCGAATAACGTGCTGAGGGTTACATTCACCACTACGGCGGCGCCGGCGCGCAGCCCCACCCGCTCGCGCAGCACGGGAAGGAACGAAGGCGCGAACACGCGCACCGAATAAAGGCCCGGCAGCAGGCGGCTGGCGGAGTAAAAGCCATTCTCATCGGTGAACACCCGGATGGCGTGCGAGGGCGAGGTCAGCACTTCCACCACCGCCCCCATCTGGGGCACGCCGCTGGCACTGCGCACGTAGCCGGAGATGGTCCCCGGCCGTTCCGCTGCCGCCAGCGGAAGTGCCAGGATCAACGGGATGAAGAAGCAGCCAAGCCTACGGAGCATGACCACCACCTGAGAAGCAAACCCGGCTTATTCGACGGCGAAGGTCGCCGAAGGATCCAGGGTCTGCTTGGAGATCTTGTCGTTCACCTTGATCTGAATGCGATAAATCCCGGGAGACAAATTGGCCGCCGACAAACTTTTCTGCAACGTCACCTGGTCGCCCACATTGCCCATCGAGTCTGTGGACTCGACCGTGTGAATCACCGGCTTGTTGGTGGCCGCATTCACCACGTCATATTCGAACGTGGCGGAAGCCTTATGGGTCTTCTCATCCACGCCCAGATTGTAAACCTGCAGCCAGAAGTTCACCTTCTGGTCGTGCTTGAACAGCGGCTGGGCGTTGGGCCCGGCTGCCACCCGAGGCCGCACTTTGGTCTGGCCGATCACGAACATGCCCGTGCCCACGTTCTTGGCCGCCACCGGCTCCATGTCATCGGCCACGATCAACGAAGACGCAGCCAGCCGGTCTTCCGGATACTCCGGCACGATAATGCCCCGGGTCCAGGTCCCGACCCGGTCGCCGTTCACATCTTTCACCACGATATCGAAGCGGTAACGCCCGGGTTGCAGGGGCAGCGCCTTCCAATAGATCTGCGAATTCTCCGCCGTGCGCGGCAGCAATTCCGCCGGAATATCAGCCTGAACCGTGTCTTCGAAGGTCTGCGCGATGCGCCCGCTCAGGGTGGTGACCCGTCCGAAAATGTTGACTACGCCGCGCTCCACGCCTTCCTTGTTGGTAAAGGTGATGTCGCGGTTCTTGATCTGGATGGTCACCGGCACCAGCACGGTGTCGCCCGTGACCTTGATGAAATCCGCCTGCACGTCAAACGGCATCAGGTTATAGCTGACTTTGTGCGTGACCACTTCTTCCAGGTCTTTGAACTTGACCGGCGGGGGGCGGAACAGCTTGCTGTACTGCTCCAGGCGGTCAAACTCTTTGGTCTGCAGATCAGAGCTATCCGGACCAGGGCCCAGGGTCTCCAGGCCGCCCTGGAAGCGCTGCGCCTGCGAGGCCATACCCATTTGCTCGTAGAGCGTAAGGCCGGCGCCGGGCGTATGCGCCAGGGCGTCTTTCTCGCCGCGGTCAATGGTCATGTGGTAGTCGCCGCACATGCAGGTGTCCACAAACTCGATGATCACTTCCTGCCCGATGCCCTCAATGTAGCGGTAGCGCCAGTCTTCAAAGGGATAGGTCGAGGTTTCGCCGCCGCCTTCCTCGATGGGGCGCTCATAGGAGCCGCCTGAAGGGTGCGAATCAATCTCATCCGGGGGGCCGAAGGTGATGTACATGCGGCCGCGGTCTGTCTTCCAGCCCGGAATTCCCGCGGCAAAGTGCTCGTTGGCGTATTCGATGCGGCGGTAGTGTTCTTCCTTGAACTCGTTCTCTTCAGTATCAGGCGTGGGGTCGCGGCGCTGCCAGAAGGCTTCGATGAACTGGTCACGCTCCTCGTCGTTCGAGAGCTGCAGGAAGGCCTGGCGCTCTTCCGGTGTGATGATGTACACCACGTCTTCATCCAGCCACTTCTTATAGGTCTTGCTCAGCTCCTGCTTGAGCGCCTTGGCGTTCTTCCTCTTTTCTTTTTCCGTCAGCGGGCGTTTCAGCGGGTCAACGTCTTCCTGCTTCTGGCGGGTGGAATCGGAAACGGCAGCGGTGGACTTGGAGCTATTGTCCTGCGCCGTGGCCGTACGCGTGCCAAAGGCGAGCACAAAAGTCAAGAGCAAAGCAATCGAAAGATGATGCACAACACCTACCCGGGGCATAGACGAGGCACTCCTTGGCCAGCCTAAGTGGAAACATTTTATGACTTTAGCGGGCCGAAGGCAAACAGATTACCAGCCCGCCGGGCGTCCCGCTAAGTAATGGGTGGCAAATGGATTGCGGCCGGCCGGCCGGGCGCCCCGGCGCGGGTGTGCTGCCGGCAAAAGCAGGGGCGGGAAAAGACAGCCAGGGGCTTCCCCGAGCTATAATCAGGGGCGGTCGTTCTTCGCGCTCGGGACCGCAAGCGTTGGCGGCGCGCCGGGGGAACTTTTGCGGCGCCCGCGTCGTATCTCAGGACGTGCAACCCGTCAGCGTACAACTGGGCAGGAAGGCGTTGCTGCGGCCAGTAGCGCGGATTATCCCGCAGCCCCTTCATCCCCTCCGGCGCCAGGTTCGTGCGGCATTTCCCGCACATCAGGATGGAAATGAGCACTTGGAAAAAGATCGGAATTGGTGCGGCCATCGCGGTGGTGTTGCTGGCCATTATCGGCTTCACGGTTTACCAGAGCCGCAAGAATGTGGTGACGGTGCAGACGGGCAAGGTGCAGCGCATGGACCTGGCGGCCGTGGTCAGCGCCTCGGGCGAGGTCAAACCCAAGAATTATGTGAACATCGGAGCTAACGCTTTCGGCAAGATTACCCGGCTATACGTGAAGGAAGGCGACCAGGTAACCAAGGGACAGATGCTGGCGCAGATTGAAAACGTGCAGCCCACTGCCGACGTGAACGCCACGCGGGCTTCGCTGGAAGCGGCGCAGACCGACGCCATGGCGGCCGAGGCGGCGCTCAAGACGGCGCAGGCCAGCCTGACCAAGGCGCGCGCCGACCAGGACAAGGCGAAGCTCGACTGGTCGCGGGCGCAGGGCTTGTACAAAGATGCGCTGATTGCGAAATCCGATTATGACAGCCAGAAAGCCGCCTGGCAGACCGCCGACGCCGGGCTGGCGCAGGCGCGGGCGCAGGTGGCGCAGGCCCAGGCGCAGAAAGATTCCGCCGAGCGGCACATTGCCCAGGCGCGCGCCAACCTGGTGCACGCCGATGATGTTCTGCAGAAAACCACCTACGCCGCGCCTTTTGACGGCATGATCACCAATCTGCCGGTGCGGGAAGGCGAAACCGTGGTCATCGGCATTCAGAATTCGCCCGGCAGCACGCTGATGACTCTGGCCGATATGTCAGTCATCACCGCCGAAGTCATGGTGGATGAAACCGACATCATCAACGTGCGGCTGGGCCAGCCGGCGGAGGTAAGCATTGACGCCATTCCCGACAAGACCTTCAAGGCGGTGGTGACGGAAATCGGGGACAACGCCATCGTGCGCTCCACCGGCGTTTCCACATCGCAGCAGACCACGGCCAGCGAAGAGGCCAAGGACTTCAAGGTGGTGGTGACTCTGCAGAACCCGCCGGCGAACCTGCGGCCGGGCTTATCGGCGACGGCCAAGATCACCACCGCCACGCGCAGCCAGGCGCTGGCAATTCCCATTCAGGCGCTCACCATCCGCCGGCCCTCGGACCTGATTCCGGTCAAGACCGGCAAGGGATCGGTGGAAGCCGCACCGCCGCCGGACTCCGCCACGGCGAAAAAGAGCGACAAGGAAATTCAGGGTGTGTTCGTAATCCGCGACCGGCGGGCGGAATTTGTGCCGGTCACCACCGGCATTTACGGCACCACCGACATCGAAGTGCTGAGCGGGCTGAAATCAGGCGACCAGGTAATCACCGGCAGCTATAAGGTGCTGCGCACCATACGGCCGGGCGCGGGGGTGAAGGTGGATAATTCGCTGCCCGCGAAGGAAGAGGAAACCTCGTAGGCAGAGGCGAGGGGCCACAGGCGGCAACCGCTTCTGTGACCTTCGCCCAAGTGATTCGTCCAACAGGCAGGCAATGGGAGCGGGTGAGTGTCCCAGGAAAGTCAGGAGCAGAGGAAAATGGCAACCGCCGAAGTCATCAATTTCACGCAGCCCGAGGTGTCCGCTCCGCCCGACTCATGCATGATCGCCACGCAGAACCTATGGAAGACCTATGACATGGGTTCGGAGCAGCAGGTGCATGCGCTGCGGGGCGTGAACCTGCGCATCCAGCGCAATGAATACGTGGCCATCATGGGGCCATCCGGCTCGGGCAAATCTACGCTGATGAACCTGATCGGCTGCCTGGATACGCCCAGCCAGGGGCAATATTGGCTGAACCAGCAACTGGTCAGCGAGCTGGATGATGATGAACTGGCCCACATCCGCAACAAGGAGATCGGCTTCGTTTTTCAGACCTTCAACCTGCTGGCGCGGGCGACCGCCCTGCACAACGTGGAATTGCCGCTGATTTATGCGGGCATTGCCGCCGACGAACGCGAGGAGCGCGCCAAGGAATCGCTGACCGCGGTGGGAATGGGCTCACGCATGATGCACAAGCCGAACGAGCTTTCCGGAGGGCAGAGGCAGCGCGTAGCCATTGCGCGGGCGCTGGTGAATCGCCCTTCGATTATTCTGGCGGATGAACCCACGGGAAACCTGGATTCGCAGACTGGCAGCGAGATTATGGCGCTTTTCGACCGGCTGCACGCCGAGGGCAATACCATCGTGCTGGTGACCCACGAGCACGATATCGCCGAGTACGCCCACCGCATGATTCACATCAAAGATGGCGTGATCGAGCGCGATGTGACCAACCACAAGCCGCGGCGCAGCTAAGACCGGCTTCAGCTCACCAGCACGGCGTCGTTCTTCGCCGTGCCGTTCAATTCTTCGAGGCTGAGGGTGTCGAAGAACCCGCGCTCCCTCAGCAATTCTTCAATACTCTCAATCCGAATACTCTCCATCCGCTCTTCGATGCTTTCGATGCGGATGCTTTCAATGCGAAGCGGAGATTCCACCGCGGTCTTGTGATCTTCCTTCTGCACCTTAATGCCTCCTCCTGTCGGTTGATTCCTCGGCTGGCTCAGCCGGAGGGTTAAAAACGTATGGAGGAGGCGAGAGCAAACCGCTGACTGCCGGAATTTGCCCCGATACAGGAGGGATTGCACTTGGGCGTCCATCGCGAGGGAAAATTGCTGGCAGCCGTGCAAGCCTAGTGTAATCAGAATGATACGAACAATCGCGGGAAGGCTGACAAGGTGGAGAATGGGCCCATAAGGGAAAGAAATGTTTCACATTGGTCAGCGCCGTTCCGCCACCTTCGTGGGGTAGTTCTTGCCCCTGATCGAAATGGCGGATGCTCCACGTCTCGCCGTGCCCGGCGTCCTAAGCCGATCTATGAGGCAGCTTCTCAGTGCCGGCCGCTCGGCGAAACGCTGGGAGCGGGCTCTTGAAATTGCTCGCTCTGCACCGGATGGTTTTGCTCGACCTGGTCAATCTGAATGGTGAAGCGGGCGTTGGGGCGGGCGATGGTCCAGCGAAATGGAATCTTCACACCATCGGCCGCGCGATAATCGGAATAATCAATCTGGGTGGGATTGAGACCGAGCGGCGTCTCCACGTAGCGGACCTCTCGCAGCAGCATTCCAGAGTTTTCATCAAAATAGAGCTGAACCGGGGGCAGACCGCTTCGCGTTCCTTCCACCATATAGACGTCGCGGCCGTCTATTTTTTCGCCCGGCTTGACGGTGAGTTTCTCGAACAGGCCGCTGAGGACGGCGGGCAGGTGGAGATCGGCGTCCATTGCCGCGGCGTCGGCCTCGGAGGCGCTCATGGTGAGGGTGGGACGACCGGGCATGCTGAGCCATCCCGTATGCCCGTTGGAGACGGTGCGGCTCTCTCCGCGCGGAAATTGCACGATCATGACCTGCTGGCGCGGCATTTTGCTGATGATCTTTACGGGAAACTGCTGCGGGCCGACGTTCAGGGTGCCCGTCTGAACTCGGGTTGAAATATGAGAGATGGCCTCGGCGCCCCCGGCCGCTTGCAGATACTTGCTCAGGATGGCGTCCGCCGCAGGTAAAGCCGCGCTGCTTGCGGCTTCGTGCTCCGCCGGAATGGAGGGCGGCGGAGCGGCTTCGCTGATGATGGGAATGGCTACCGGCTTGTGGGCGCCGCGATGGCAGGAATAACAGGTGACCTGGCGGTGGCCGTCGAAGTTATCTTTATTGATGGCGAACATCATCTGCATCATTTTGCGCGCGGTCTGCTTGCTCTGCTTGTCGTCCTTATCGAAGGCGCCTTCCACGTGGCAGAAGTCGCACTGCACGCCCAGCGAGGCGGTGATGAACTGCATGGTGGGAATGAGTTGATTGGCGGGGATCTCCTTGAGCACCTGGATGTTCTTATAAACCTCGGCGGCGGTTTTGCCGGAGGAAGGGGCGGGCGCTGATTGAGCGGGGATTCTGGGTGCGCCGGAGGCGAGAAGCGCGGCAAAAGAGGCCAGGGTTCGCAGTTTTCGGTGGACCAATGTCATGAATCTTCCTCCGGAAGGCGCGCGGAAGCAGCGGGCTTTCAGTGCTGGACAGGAAGGCTTTGCAGCGCCGCTCCCTGGGAAAGATGGAGCGCCGGGCGATAGCCCCTGGCCGCGAAATAGAGTACATAAATGTGGCAAATGAAGGGAACCACAAAGGCGTAGCGGATATTGCTGGCATCGGAAATGTAACCCATGATGGCGGGGAAGATAGCGCCGCCGATGATGGACATAACCAGCAGCGACGATCCCAGCTTGGTGTGGGGGCCGAGATGCTTGATGCTGAGAGCGAAGATCGTGGGAAACATGATGGAGTGAAAGAAGCCGATCAGCACGATGGCCCAGACGGGGGCGCCTCCCGTGCCGAACAACACGATCAGCAGGCAGGCTAAAGAAGCGACCCCGAAGATCGAAAGCAGGCGCGAGGGCGCGATGCGCTTCATCATGGCCGAGCCGGCGAAGCGCCCGATCATGAAGCCAAGCAGATGAAGCTTGAGGTAATTGGCGGCCTGCTTATCGGAGAGTCCGGCCATGTTGTACATGGCGAAGCGAATGACAAAGCTGGCCACCCCCACCTGGGCGCCGACGTAGAAGAATTGCGCCAGAACACCCTTGAGCAAATGCTTGTAAGGCAAGAGGCCGCGCAAGCCGCCGGGGGCAGCCGCCGGCTGATCGCCGTCTTGCTCGTGAATCTCAGGCAGATGGGCAAAGAAGATGAGCGCGGCCACCGCCAGAAACAGGCAGGTGATGACCAGGTAAGGCATCTTCACCGTGCCGGCTTCGGCGGCGCGGTAGGCTTCCAGTTGGGCCGGAGTCATGGCGGCCAACTGGCTGCGGGAGTAGTCCACGCCGGTGAGGATGAAGGCGGCGCCGATAATGGGGGTCACCACGGCGCCCACAGAATTGAATGATTGCGCCAGGTTCAGCCTGCGCTCGGAGCTTTCGGGCGGGCCCAGAATGGTTACGTAGGGATTGGCGGCAACCTCCAGAAAGCCCTGCCCGCAGGCCATGACAAAGAGGGCAAAGAGGAAAAAGGCGTACACCCGGACGGAAGCCGCGGGAATAAACAGAAAAGCGCCGACGGCGCAGGTAAGCAACCCAACCAGAATGCCGCGCTTGTAGCCGATGCGTTCCATAAGCCAGCCGGCGGGCAAGGCCGCCAGGAAATAGCCGCCGAAGAACGCGGTCTGTATTAAAGAGGAGCGAAAGTCGGAGAGGCCGAAGGCCTTTTTGAGGTGGGGGATAAGAATGTCGTTGAGATTGACGCCCAGCGCCCAGAGAAAAAACAGGCTGGTGACCAGCACCAGCGGAAGCACATAGCGGCGCTCGGTGATGGGAACGGGTTTGGTCATAACGTCATCACAGGCTCAGGTCAGCGCGCGGTCCAGATGAACATAGCCGCCATCCACAAAACAATGCTGGCCGGTGATGTGGCTGGCCTGCGAGGAGAGAAGAAAAGCCACCATGGCGGCAATTTCGTCAGGTGTGGTCATTCTGTTCTCCAGGGGAATTTTGGCGATGACCTTCTGGAGCTGCGCCTCTGGGTCGGCAAAGGTGTTGAGCCACTGCTGGTAAAGCGGAGTCATCACCTCGGCCGGAACTACGGCGTTTACGCGAATGCCGTAGGGCAGCAAGTCTGCTGCCCATTCGCGGGTCAATGCGAGAATCGCGCCTTTGGCCGCCACATATCCCGAAGTGCTGCCCTGGCCGGTGACGGCGGTTTTCGAGCTGATGTTGACGATCGAACCGCGGGTTTGCTTCAAGTGGGCCAGGGCGTAGTGCGCCAGGTTGTAATAGTGGAGCAGGTTGCGCTCCAGCGACCGGACAAATTCCTCTGGAGTTCCTTTTTCAAGGCCAACCTTGTCATTGATGCCGGCATTATTCACCAGGGCATCGAGCCTGCCGTGGGCGTTTACGGTTTGCTCGACCGCCGAGCGGCAGTTCTCGGAAGATGAAAGGTCAAGGGAAAGAAAGTTAGTCGCGTTGAGCGGTCGAAGCTCCTCTTGCAATTGGCGGCAGGCGGCCGCATCGCGGTCAACCACCACGGGAACCGCGCCTTCGCGCACCAGAGTCCGGGTGATGGCCGCGCCAATGCCTTTGGCCCCGCCGGTCACCAGGACGACCTTATCTCGCAGCTGAAGATCCATGAGTCAAACGATTGCGCGGGCGTATAAGCTCGGGTGCGTCTCCGAACGGAGGGAGATCAGCCGCGGATATTGAAAAACCCTCCGTCAATCGGATAGTCGGAGCCGGTAATGAACGAAGCCTCGTCGGAGCAGAGGAAAAGCGCCAGGCTGGCCACTTCCTCGGGCTCGGCCATGCGCCCGATGGGCTGCGACTTCTCCAGCTTCTGAAACATCTCCTGCTCTTTGCCGGGATAATTACGCCGCAGGAAGCCATCCACGAACGGGGTATGCACTCTGGCCGGCGAGATGCAATTGCAGCGAATGTTGCAGGCCAGATAATCCTTGGCCACGGAATAGGTCATCGCCACGACCGCACCCTTGCTCATGGAATAAGCAAAGCGATCGGGCAGGCCGGAGGTGCCGGCGATGGAGGCCATGTTCAGAATGATGCCCCCGCCGTTTTGTTTCATATGTGCGATCACGGCGTGCATGCAGTTGTAAACGCCTTTGACGTTGACGGAGAAAACGCGGTCGAACTCCTGCTCGGACGTGGCCTGCAAGGCGCCCACGTGGGAAATTCCTGCGTTGTTGACCAGCACATGCACGCGGCCATCGTGAAATACCTTTTCGAAGGCCTGCTCCACGCTCTTCTGCTGGGCCACGTCGCAAGCGTAGGATTTGGCGTTTCCTCCCGCAGCGGCGAGTTCGCGCGCCAGCTCGTCGCCGGCGCTCTCGTCAATATCGAGAATGCGCACGCAGGCTCCGCTGTGGGCGAATCTCTGGGCGATGGCCCGGCCGATTCCGCTGGCGCCGCCGGTCACTACGGCCAGCTTGCCATCCAGGCGAAAACCATTGGAATTGCCTTTCAGAAATCCCTCCTGCTTTTTTGCGTTTGCAAACCGCTATTGCGCCTGCTGCTTCTGAATCCGCTCAATGGCATGCAAGGCGTTCTGTGTATCTTCATCCCGCGGCGCCAGGGAAAGGGCGGTGCGCAGCTCTTTTTCCGCCTGGCTGATGTTACCTGTGCGGCCGTAAAACAAACCGAGATTCTTATGTAAGTGCGCGCTTTGCGGACAACTTCCGCACAGTTGAATGGCCTCGCTCATCTGCTGCAATGCCTGCGGCCAATTCTGCGCATTGGCCGCCTCCAGGGCGAAATTTCCCAGCTCAGAAACCCGGTCGGTGATCTGCTGATTTCGCTGCAGCGTATCGAAGCGCTCCTGGTACTGCTTAGCCTCCGGATCATGCATCCTGTCGAGCGCTCTCGCCAGGTTGTAGAGAGCCTGCGAATGATTGGGATCGGCCTGCAGCGCAGCCTTCCAGTGGAGAATGGCGCCGGCGAGATCCTTGGAGCGTTCCAGATTCTGCCCCAGCAGATATTGCGCGTCGGCATTGCCGGGGTCGAGAGCGACCACCTTCTTCAGAAGTTGGGTGGAAAGCTCGAGCTGGTTTTGCTGCCTTGCGGTCAAAGCCCTAAAGTAAAGAGCGGAGGCGAGATCGGGCTGCAAGTGAATGGCTGCATCCAACTCACGCGCTGCGTCGTCATACTTGCCGGTTTCGAAAAAGAAGCGGCCCAGGTTGTAATGCGGACCGGGGAGATTGGGATTCAGCCGCGCCGCCTCGGAAAATTCCCGCAACGCGCCCTGCCGGTCGAATTGGTCCACCAGGGCGATGCCCAGGTTCAGGTGGGCCTCGGCCGAGTCAGGCTCAAGCGCGACTGCCTTGCGGAAGTTTGCTACTGCCTCAGGTCCGTGGCCGGTTTTTGCCTGGAGCATGCCCAGAGCTTCGTAGGCCTGGGCGTAGGCGGCGTCCACTTGAATCGCGGCCTGGAATTCCTTCGCCGCCTGATCCAGAGACCCCGTTTGCGCCAGAAGCAGGCCGAAGTTCACATAAGCTTTGGCGTATTGGGGATCATCCTGAATGGCCTTCTGAAACCGTGCGGCCGCGTCGGCGTTCTTGCCCTGCTGGGTGTAGAGAATGCCTAGATTGTCTTCTGCTTCGGCGAAGTTGGGCTGCCGCGCCAGGGCTTTTTTGAAGCGTCCCTCGGCTTCATCCAGTTGACCATTTCGCAAAGCCAGAAGGCCG
>Ga0335078_10012124_pt1 | contig 12790 bp, 14 predicted proteins | sample Lox_Sample_32_FD_206711 | JGI IMG/M metagenome (GOLD analysis project Ga0335078, IMG submission 206711) | Soil microbial communities from Loxahatchee National Wildlife Refuge, Florida, United States - Lox_Sample_3.2 | ecosystem: Environmental > Terrestrial > Soil > Wetlands | place: USA... | reverse complement strand
GGTGAGCTGATCGATCGGCTCACCGATCATTTCCTTCGGATCACGCCCCTCGGCATCGGATGGGTTCACCCGAGCTGGCGCGACCTGGTCATCGGCGAACTGCGCGACGACGACGCGGCCAGGCAGCGGTTCCTGTCCGCCAGCGGGATCTACGGCGTGATGCTCGCGGTCTCGCAGCAGGGCGGACCCGCCGGCGAGCGCTCGCTCCCGCTACTGATCGGCGACAGCGACTGGGACACGGTCGGCGATCGGATCGCGGAGCTGCTCTGCGAGCTTGAGGACCAGGACGTGGCGCGACTTCTCCTGGCGCTCGGAGAAACGTTGCGCGGTGCGCTCGAGACGGGACAGCGGCCCGAGGTCGAGAGCATCACGCGATACGTGCTCGGAGCCGCCCGCCGCACGTGGCACAGGCAGGCCCGACCGCTTCCGGTGTTCCTCGTCGAGGCCTGGTATGTCACCGCTGCAGCACTACCGGAACGCGTGGATCCGCCGTCGATGGCTCGGACCTGGACCGAGCTCCACCCTTCGCGCTCGGCGCTGGTCGGTGGCTTCAGCGCCCGGGACCTCCAGACGCTCGACGATTGGCTCACCCTCGCTCAGATTTTGCAGGACCACGACCCGGCGGCGCTCGCGCAGACGGCGTTCCACGGCGACGACCAGCAGCTGCTCGCGCACGTGTCGGTTGAGCTCGGTGAGATCGCCGACCCCGAGTTGCGACCACTCGCCGCGAACATGCTCCGGCGGATCCGTGAGCTGGCGCCGGGGTACCGCGACCTCGCGAGGACCACGCTGAAGAGGCTCACCACCCAGCCCGACGACCAACGCTGGTGGGTGCCGCAGGACATCGACGCTCCCCCGACCACCGAGCCGGTGGCCCACGAGAGGCTCCGGTTCACGCGCGAGGACGTCGACCGAGTGCTCGCCGACCTCTAGAGCGACGAGCCGGCACGGGGCGCCGGCCCTTCCTAGAGGTGAGCGATGGTGAGCGATGGGACTCGAACCCACGACCGCCTGGACCACAAATAGGCTCCCGACGTGCTTGACAAGGTTGCGATTTGCCAGCGTTTGCGCTGGAAAATGACGATTTCTGAGTTGTCTTCAGTTGCTCGGAGTTGACGTTACTTCCGGCAAGTGGCGTGACGGCGGCCGCCAGGTGCAACGCGGGCTCGGCTTTGTCCACCCACGTCTGAAATGAGTCCGGGAGCGCCGTCGGCGACGATGAGCCGGGGTGCCGCGAGCCCGCGGGTCATGAGGTCGCGCCCGAGCGCGAGCCAGTCCTCTTTTGACTCACGGGCGCCGAGCTGCACCGCAACCAAGGCCCGGTGGCCGTCCTCATCGATTCCCCAGGCGCAGATCACGCCTTCCTTGGGGCCTGTCGGCCGGACCGGTAGATAGATGGCGTCGAGGAACAACACCACGAGGTTGGTGTCGTAGAGCGATCGTTGTTTGAACGCTTCGAAGCGCTCGTGCAGCTCCGCGCAGATCCTCGCGACCGTCGAGCGCGAGATCGTCCCGAGACCGACCTCCTCACAGCGACTCGATGTCACGCATCGACAAGCCCCTGACGAACCCGCCGATCACAAGCGTCTTGAGCGGGTCGGTGCGAAACAGCCGCTTGCAATGCCACTTCGGGAACAGCTTGGACACGAACGGCACCGTCGTGTGGCGGGCCTGCGGGATCTGGATCTCAAGCTCACCCTCCCCGGTCTGCAAATGCCGCGCACGGAACCCATTGCGCAGCGCGGCCTCGTAGTTCTTCAAGCCGCGCTGCCGCTGCGGCCGGCGCTCGTAGCGAGCACGACCGAGCCAGCCATCGAACTCCTCCTCAACCGCCCGCTGAATGATCAGACGGGCACCAAGCCGGGCGAGGTCCCCGAGCATCTTCTCGGCTGTGGAGCGAGGGTCACGGGCGGCGGGTGTTGTCGGCGGCCGGGTGTTCGTCGGGCAGCCGGTCGGACGTGGCGGCCCAGATGGCGAGTAGGTTGAGTGTCTCCTCGGACCGGCTGCCGGGTTCGGCGGTGAAGATCGCCAGCCGCAGTTCGGTGTCCGCGGCGAGCTCCATGACTTCGTAGCTGAGTTCGAGGTGGCCGACCACGGGGTGCTGCAGTCGCTTGGTGCCGGTCTGGTGGTACCGGACGTTGTGGGCCGCCCACCAGGCGCGGAACGCGTCGCTGCGGGTCGATAGTTCGCCGACGAGGTCTGAGAGCGCGCGGTCGTAGGGGTTGCGGCCGGCCATCGAGCGCAGGGTCGCGACGAGGTCCTTGGCCGCCTTCTCCCAATCGACGAAGAATGTCTGAGCGGCCGGATCGAGAAAGGTGAAGCGTGCGCTGTTGGGCGGCTGCTCGCGGCTCTCGAACAGCGGCGCGTACAACGCGCGCCCGAGTTGGTTGGCGGCCAGGTAGTCGCCGCGCATGTTGCTCACGGTCGCCGGCGCGTTGATGCTGTCGAGGATGCGCCGCACCACCGGCCGGACGCGCTGCTGGGCCGGGCGGTGTCGGCGCCGCGGGGCAGCCGAACTGGTGGCACGGGCGAGGTCGAACAGGTGGGTGCGCTCGGCGTCATCGAGCCTGAGCGCGTCGGCGAGCGCGTCAAGGACGGCGTCGGAGGCGCCGGTGGCGTTGCCGCGCTCCAGGCGCTTGTAGTACTCGACGCTCACTCCGGCCAGCGAGGCGACCTCCTCGCGCCGCAGCCCGGGCACGCGTCGCTGGCCGTAGCTCGGCAGGCCGGCCTGCTCGGGCGTGACCTTGGCTCGCCGGGAGGTCAGGAACTGCGAGAGCTCGTTTGCCGCGTCCATCGTGGGGACTGTACGCCGGGGCAGACCGGCTCAGGGGTGCCCTGTCAGTACCCCTCTGACAGGGCCTCCCAGATCGCGCGGATCGATGCAACAGTGATTGAAAGTCCGCCCGAACGACCGAAGGCTGAAGGGGACCCCTACATGAGCACTGAGAACAGGACACGTCGCGTCGCCGCGATCACCGGCGCCTCGTCGGGCATCGGCGAGGCGACCGCTCGTGCGTTGGCGGCCGACGGCCATCGCGTGGCCCTGCTAGCCCGGCGTCTGGATCGCATCCAGGCGCTGGCTGAGGAGATCGGTGAGGGCGCCGTCGCGATCGAGGCCGACGTCACCGACCGCGATTCAATCGTCGCTGCCGCCCAGCGCGTCCAGGACGATCTCGGAGGCGCCGACATCCTGGTCAACAACGCCGGGGTGATGCTGCTTGGCCCGTTCTCCGCCGAGCTCTCCGCCGATTACCGCCGGATGATCGAGACCAACCTGCTGGGCGCGATCACGACCACCGAGGTGTTCCTCGATCAGCTCCTCGCCGGCGGCGCTGGCGATCTGGTGAACCTGTCATCGGTGGCCGGGCGGACCGCGCGGGCCGGCAACGCGGTCTATGCCGCGACCAAGTGGGGGATGAACGGGTGGTCAGAGTCGCTGCGCCAGCAGTTGCAGCCCGACGTTCGCGTGATGGTGATAGAGCCCGGAGCGGTCGCCACCGAGCTGACCGATCACATCACGCACCCCGAGACCAAGGCAGCCGCCGAGCAGATGTACGCCGAGACGGCGATCGCCGCCCAGGACATCGCCGAGATCATCGCGTTCGCGATCTCGCGCCCACGCAACGTTTCGCTCAACGAGATCCTCGTCCGCCCGACCGGGCAGGCGCTGTGAAGGCCCGACATTCCACGACCCCCCACTATGAGAAGGACGCACCGACCATGACCGGCACCACGACGCCGACGTTGGAACTGAATAACGGGGTAGAGATGCCCGCCATCGGGCTCGGTGTCTTCCAGACCCCGCCTGATGTGACGCGGGACGCCGTCCGCGCCGCGCTCGCGGTCGGGTACCGGCATGTCGACACCGCCGCCGCGTACGGGAACGAGCGCCAGGTCGGCGAGGCGGTTCACGCCTCCGAGCTCGACCGGTCCGAGGTCTTCCTGGAGACGAAGATCTGGATCAGCGACTACGGCTACGAGCAGACGCTGCACGGCTTCGAGAAGAGCGCCGGAAAGCTCGGCGTCGATCAGATCGACCTGCTTATCCTGCACCAGCCTGTGCCATCAGCGTTCGACCGGACACTGGAGGCCTACCGTGCCCTTGAGACCCTGCTCGCTGACGGCAAGGTCCGCGCGATCGGGGTCAGCAACTTCATGGTCGAGCACCTCACCACGCTGCTCGATCACGCGACCGTGGTGCCGGCGGTCAACCAGATCGAATGCCACCCGTACTTCCAGCAGCGAGACGTGCAGGACTACAACGCCGCCCACGGGATCCTCACGCAGGCCTGGTCACCAATCGGCGGCATCACCTTCTACCGCGACGGCACCCACGGCAGCACCCTTGATGACCCGGTTATCGGAGACATCGCCAGGGCCCACGGCAAGACCCCGGCCCAGGTGATGCTGCGCTGGGGCCTGCAGCACGGACGCTCGGTCATTCCGAAGTCCACCAAGCCCAGCCGCATCACCGAGAACATCAACCTATTCGACTTCGAGCTCTCAGGCGAAGAGATGGCTGCGATCGACGGTCTGGACACCGGCCGCCGCGGCGGCCCCGAGCCCGGCGCGATCACCCTGGAGGCCTTCGGCCGCGAGATTCCCGAGGCTTGAGCGCCGCCACCACGCGTAAGGAGAACAGTATGGAATACGGCGCACTCGGACGCACCGGCGTCCACGTCTCAAAGCTATGCCTCGGCACGATGATGTTCGGCGGCTGGGGCAACACCGACCACGACGACTGCATCCGCATCATCCACCGTGCCTTGGACGCCGGAATCAACTTCGTCGACACCGCCGACGTCTACTCGGCCGGTGAGTCGGAGAAGATCGTCGGCAAGGCGCTCAAGGGGCGCCGCGACGACGTCCTGCTCGCCACCAAGCTCGGCGTGCCGATGGACGACGCCCCTAACCACCGCGGCGGCTCGCGCCGCTGGATCATCACCGAAGTCGAGAACTCGCTGCGGCGCCTGAGCACCGACTGGATCGACCTCTACCAGATGCACCGCCCCGACCCCGACACCGACATCGACGAGACGCTCGACGCGCTCACCGACCTCGTCCACCAGGGCAAGGTCCGCTACATCGGCTCCTCCTCGTTCTCCGCCGGGGAGATCGTCGAGGCGCAATGGGCCGCGCGCGAGCAGCGACTTGAGCGCTTCCGCACCGAACAGCCGCCCTACTCGATCCTGGTCCGCGGCATCGAGCTCGACGTGCTGCCCACCGCCCGACGCCACGGCATGGGCATCCTCACCTACAGCCCGCTCGCCGGCGGCTGGCTGTCGGGAAGCTGGAGCGCCGACAGTTCACCGGCCTCCCCGGCACGGCAGCGGCTGGCCGCCCGCTTTGACATGTCGCTGCCCGAGAACCAATGCAAACTCCAAGCCGTCGAACGACTCGCGAAACTCGCCGACGAGGCCGGCGTGTCGCTCATCGCGCTGGCGATCGCCTTCGTCATCAATCACCCCGCCGTGACCTCAGCGATCATCGGACCACGGACGATGGAGCAGCTCGACAGCCAGCTCCCAGCGGCCGACGTCACGCTCGACGCCTGCCTGCTCGATCGCATTGACGAGATCGTTCAGCCCGGCGTCAACCTCAACCCCGCCGACACCAGCTACGGCGAACAGGTCCTTCGACCAGCCCTCCGGAGGCGATAGCCGACAGCTCCAGCTCGACGACAGCGACCACCATCCAACGGCCGCTAAGAGACCGCCGCCGACACAAAGCGAGACTCCCACCCGAACCCGTCATTTCCTGCTCCTCGCCAGGAGCGCCGCGGGCTGCATCACGGTGTCGAATCAGCGGTCGCGGCGGTTGCGCTCGCCGCGCGCAAGGCAGGGGACTCCTCGATTCCGAGGAGATGCGCGGTGCTGAGTGAATGCATGCCGGGCCGCATTGCGCGACAGTGTCCGACTTTGGGCCTGGGGCCGTACCGCCTGTGGGCGGCGTGACCATCCCCCGGCAGTCGCGACCGCGGTTCACCCTGAGCAGGCGCCAGCTCAGTTATCTGGCCGAGGTGGGCTTGTTGCCGTCCGTGAGCGCGTCGACGAGTGGCCCGATCGGAAGGTCTGCGAACAGGGGATGCCGGAGCCGGGCTTCGCGGTTAATCGTGTAGCGGTTGCGGCGTCCATTTCTGGTGCGGGTGATGTATCCGTCCGCGACGAGGTCGGCGATGATCTTCTGGACGGCGCGCTCCCCGATACCGACGCGGTCAGCGAGCTCGCTGATCCGGATGGACGGGTCGCGCGCGATGAAGAGCAGCACGTAACCGTGGTTGCTGAGGAAGAGCCAGCTGGGGCGAGTAGCGGTCGTCGACATGCACGATAGATGCTATTAAAACCACGGCTCTTGACACGTGGTTTCTAGTTCGCCTATTATAGCCGAAGCCGCCGTCGACACGCCCGGGGAAAGGGGCTAGGAATGGCAAGGGACCAAAAGAGAGCGCGGATTTTTGGCGTGCTCTACCTCATCACGTTCGCCACGTCGATTCCGGCGCTTGCCCTCTACGAGACCGTGCTCCGACACCCGGTGAGCTACATCGCCGGCGCCGGGCACGACAACCAGGTCTTGTTCGCCGCGCTGCTCGAATTGCTGCTGATCATCGCGAACATCGGCACCGCCGTCGTGATCTTCCCGATCGTGAGGCGGGTGAGCGAGGAGCTGGCACTCGGCTACGTGACCGCGCGAGTGTTTGAGTGCACCTTCATCCTGGTCGGCATCGTCTCGATGCTCGGGATCATCACGTTGCACCAGCAGGCTGCCGGTGCGGCGGAAGGCACGGTCGCGTACACGCTTGCCGCCATCAAGGACTGGACGTTCTTGCTCGGGCCAGGCTGGGTGGTCGGCTGGGGGAACGGCCTGATCCTCGGCTACCTGATGTACAAGTCGGGCCTGGTACCACGACAGTGGTGCTGGCTCGGCCTGATCGGCGGGCCGCTGATCATCGTCACAGGAACGGCCGTGATGTTCACCGGCAACTACCCCAGCAACTCGCTGCACTCGCTGCAGGCCATCCTGACCCTCCCGGAGTTCGCGTGGGAACTCTTCCTCGGCGTGTACTGCACGATCTGGGGCTTCAGGCGCGAGTCGCCGATCCTTTCCGGTACCGCCGCCAACCCTTCCGGAAGCGACGCCATGGTCGTTGCCGGGAGTCCCGCATGACGCCTCAGGCCGCGCCAACCCGCACACCGTAGCGAGAGACGACTGCTCGCCGAGACGAGCGGAGCCGGAGAAGCAGAGGTCGAACGAGAGTCGCGCTCGACGTCGAAGAGCACGGTGTCGGAGTTGTTCATCGAGCGGACGCGCATGGCGCTTCAGGAGCTGATGAGCCGCCGGCTCGTCGATGTGCGGCTCGCGGTGACGATGCTCGACGGGCTGTAGATCGCCGATCGCACGCACGTGGTCGCGTTAGGGATCTCGACCGACGGGGTGAAGATGCCGCTTGGGCTGTGGGAGGGCTCGACGAGAACGCCATCCTCGCCCGCTCCCTGCTGGCTGACCTGGTCGACCGGGGGTTGGATCCCGAGCAGGAGATCCTCTTCGTCATCGACGGGGGAAGGCCCTCAGGCGCGGGATCAAGGACGCGTTCGGCGGGCGCGCTTGGCTCGCGCCTGTCGCGGGCAAAGAGGAGTTTTGGTCGTCGTGGCGGATGACGACGGGCAGAAGGCGCGCCGCTATCATCCAAAATGAGTCTCTAAGACGGACGCTTCGGACCCTCGTCGGGGCCATGGAGCGTCAAGGTCGATCCATTGCATCACCGGTGACCGTCGTACAGGGCGAAGCATTCGAGGACGCGGCGTGAGCGTGGGCGATGCCCAGCCAGAGGAGTCGCCGCTCGGTGGCGGCAGGCTGCTGGCGGAGATAACCAACCGGATCGTCGCGCTGATTCGCGAGCACTACGGCCGCGGACCGATACGCGCCAAGACCTACGTCCTTGACAACCTGATCACGTGCGTGCTGACCGACGGCTTCACCGCGATTGAGCGCACGATGATGGAAGGCGGGCAAGCTGACCGCGTCCTCGAAATCCGGCGTGACTTCCAGCAACTGATGAGAGAGCGCTACTGCACGATGATCGAACAGCTCACCGGGAGGAAGGTCCTCGCATTCCTCAGCCAGGCCCACGTGGAACCCGACCTCACGGTCGAGATGTTCCTGATGGACGGGCCGGTGCCTGGATTCGGCGCGTTGGAGCTCGTCGATCCACCATCCCGCGAGCCGGGCGCCGAACACGCGTGAATCACACTGGCTTTGCGTAACTCGTGTCGTGCGGCTGTCGCGCGTCTGCTTGCTTTCCCGGGTGTGTGGCGTAGGATCGATTTGCACAGGGCCACTTCACCGCTCCTGCGAAGCGACTTCGCGTAGCGCACCGCCGGCCAGCAGCGCAGCGGCGCCCTCACGGACAGTTTCGTCCCCGGCGACGGAAGAGCCGTCCTTGACCAGAGCCTGCGGAAGCCTTGAGCGACCGTGCTCAGGAAGGTGTCGAGATGCCGTCAAAGCCAGCGATTGTTCCAACCGGACCGCCGGTCCCCGAGGCCGTCTCCGTACCGGTCCGCGCCGATGAACAGGACTTGGCGCCGTCCAGAAATCCGTTTCGTGCGGGCCTTGCCAGGGTCCTGAGCGCTCTCCGGGGCGATAAGTACATGGTTGGTGCGTACCCGCCGGAGTGGCAGGCACCGGCGCCGACGCCGGCAGTCGGGCGGGCCGTGAGTGTTGAACCTTCGGCTCTCGAGGTCGGGTCGCCACGGGAGCCCGGCGGCGATGTTTGACGTCCCAGCCGCTGCTTCCGGGGATCGGGAGCGGCGGTCTCGCACGAGCGACGAGCAGATGGTTCGCGAACTGGTCACGCGCCTCTCGCGGCAGGACCGCCGCGGCGCAAGCGTGATCGAGCGTGCAGCGATCCTGGCCGAGGGTGCGAACACCGAATTGATCGTGACGTGGATCCTCGACCACGGCGGACAGCCCGAGGCGCCAGCTTCTGCCTCCGCTCGAGGGGGCCTGCACGGTGGACGCTTACAAGGCAGGGGGGCGAATGACACCGTCGCGCCGCGCCGATACGTCATCCCGCCGGGCGTGCTGCGCTGATCCGGGCTTATCGGGCCCCCGACGGGTCGCTGCCACTCACGGACCCGGGATTCAGCTAAGCTCGATCCTGTCGAGGCTACCCTGCAGGACCACGTGTGGGTATGGCAGGAGCGCTTCGACCGTGAGCGGCTCGCGCTCGTAGCGGTCTGATGGCGGCATGCGGGGGCGTTGCGGTTCGGCAACGTCAACCCCTCGCTTCGGAGTGACCTATGCCCCATCCATCGACGGGCCAGCCCGGCCATGGCCTCGGCGTCTACGCGCAGCCTCGCCTCGGGAGAAGCGTGCTTGACATCGGCACCTCGGTTGTGCCGTATCTGGCGCTTTCGGTCGGGATGTACCTGACGCTTGGCGTCGCTCTCGTGCTGACCGTCGCGCTCATGGTGCTGGCCGCAGGATTCCTGGTCCGGACGTTCGTCGTCTTTCACGACTGCGCGCACGGCGCGTTGCTGCCATCCAAGCGCGCCAACCGGTATGTCGGACGCTTTGCCGGGCTGCTGGTGCTCTCGCCGTTCGAGCGCTGGCGACATGACCATGCCGTCCATCACGCCAGTTCCGGCGACCTCGAGCGCCGCGGCGTCGGAGACATCCTGACGCTCACCGTGGCCGAGTACCGGGCCCGCTCGTGGCGCGGCCGTCTCGCCTACCGCCTGCTACGCAGCCCGCTGGTCATGTTCGGGCTCGGGCCGATCATCGCGATGATGGTCGGGCCGCGGATCCCCACCCGCTCGCAACGCCCTCGGATGCGCCACAGCGTGCTGGGCACGGACGCCGTTCTGCTCGCCGTCGGGGCCGGCCTGGTCTGGCTGTGCGGCTGGGAGACGCTCCTACTCGTGTGGGCACCCTCGGCGATGCTGGCTGGATCGGTCGGCATCTGGCTGTTCTACGTGCAACATCAGTTCGAAGACGCGTACTGGCAGAGCCCCGGGGACTGGAGCTACGTTGACGCTGCGCTGCGCGGCAGCTCATACCTGAAGCTGCCGAAGCTGCTGCAGTTCTTCACCGGGAACATCGGGCTGCACCACGTCCACCACCTCAACGCAAGAATCCCCAACTACAACCTCCAACGCGCCCACGACGAAAATCCGGTCTTCCACCAGGTATCGACGCTGTCACTCTGGGAGGCACTGCAGACCGTCAAGCTCAGACTATGGGACGAGGACAGCGGAAAGCTCGTGACTTTCGCGCAGGCGCGCGGGCCACGACCACCCGACTTGCAGCAGCTGTCAGCTCGTCCGGCCCGACGGGTGGAGGACGTCGCCCCGCGGGGCTAGCAGACCGATTCTTGGCGCGGGGCCCAGGGGTTGACTTCGCTGGGCTGGCGGACCGTTCAGTCCGGTTCCGTTCTGCTCCGGCGGGGGGTCGAGCGAGAGATCGGCCCACACCAGGGTGCCGATGCGCCGCTCGACTCCCCAGCGGTGCGCCAGCGTTTCCACGATCCGCAGGCCTAGGCCGCCTGGCCCGCGGTACTCGGGACCGCGCACGGTCGGCGCCTTGTCGGAGCATCCCCGATCGGTGATCGCCAGGCGAACGGCATTCGACCTCATTTCGACGACGAGCTCGATCGCCTCGCCGGGCTCGCATCCTGCGTGCATCACCGCGTTGGAGACCAGCTCGCTGGCGACCAGGATCGCATCGGATCGGACGAGATCGATCGCGGCGACTGTTCTCAGCGCGTCACGGGCTCGCCGTGGCGCCGAGGCGTCGCAGCGCATCAGGAGCCTTAGCAGCTCTCCAGGCGGCCCCCGCATGGCGGACCCGTTATCAACCAAGGTGCCGCTCACGGTCGTAATCACGCGTCGATGCCGCCAGTGGGCTGTGGCCCCGAAGCGTCATGCGGCGGTAGTGCGGGTGGCGTTCTCACTTGCGACCTCGGTGGTGAGCGCTTTTGTCGCGAGCTGGGCGGTCCGGGCGCGTGCGAGGAGCTGCTCGGCCGATTTGCCATGGGCCCATGTCGCGAGGCCGATAGAGGCGGGGAGCGGCGGCTCGAGCCCGGGCAGCCCTGCCGTCGCGGTCACCGACTCGAGTCGTGCGGCTATGCGCCGTGCCTCCGCCCCGTTGGTATGGGGATGGAGCACGACGAGCTGATCGCAACCGTATTGGCCGACGGTGTCATAACTGCGGACGCTGTCACGGAGGACTGTGGCGACCTGGGTGAGCATCTCGTTGCGCTGCTGGTCCGGTGTGCAGTTGAAGCCGTCGAGATCGATCAAGCAGCACGACAGCTCGAGTCGCGCCCGCCTGCTGCGGCTGACCTCGCGCGCGAGTTCGCGGCGGGTGCTGTCGTACGTCAGGCGGTCGGCCAGGACGTCGGTGCGCGCCTCCTTGGGCAATCCTTCGATCGCACAGGGTGACTCCAGGGCGACGGCAAACAGCGCCGCATAGGACTCGGCCGCCCACAGCGTCCAGGAGCGATTTCGTGGTTCGCCGTGAAATCCGCCAATCAACGCCCTGCCAGCCCCGGTCTCGGCGCGGACCGGAGCCGCGACCGCGTGGGTGAGGGGTCGGTGGCTTGCCTGACCAAGCGCCGATCCAGCAGCGGATAGAGCGATCCGAGGACCGCGCGCTGCGCCCCGAGCGCGCGGTCGACGAACCCTCCTTCATGGGGTCGCGCGGCCAGCTCGCGGGCTGCCCCCAGGGCCCGCGAGCAGACCAATACCGGCGGCTGCCCCTTGCCGCCAGGCTGGCAAAGCAACGCGACGTCGGAGTTGATCGCGCGAGCGAAGCTCGCGATCCGTTGGTCGAGCCTCTCATCGTCAGACCCCTCGAGCCGGCTAAACCTCGCTGCGGCGCGCTCCCGCGCAGCAACACCCGCCTGTCCCCATTCCCGTTCGGGGGAGAGGCGCCCGGAAGTCATCGTCGCGGGCTCGCGCCGGAGCCGCTCGAACCGAGGGAAGCTGAATCGGCCATCATCCCCCCCCGCCCCTGCGGCGTGGACCGGGAGCCGGCGGTTCGCCGCCCGGGGTCGAAGCCCGTTCGATGACCGCTGGATGTCGGGCTTGGGCGCACCCAGGATCAACAGCGCGGCTGGTGGGGGTCCGCAGCCCACGACTCGGCCCACGTGACAGATCGCGGGGTCGCGCACCGTTCGCAGCTCGAGCGACCCGCGCGTGGCGTCTCCGGCAATCGCCCGCTCCGCCATCAGGGCGAGGGTGAGTCCGTCAGCGTCGCCGTTTGTGGACACGAGGAACTCCTCCAGGGAAACCCCGAAGCCATCGGGCTCGTTCACCATCAGCAAGCGCTCAGCGCGATGGGATATGGCCTGGACGATCAGCCGTTCATCGACGATTAAGAAGGGCTCGTCAAAGCGCGGCTGCGCGTTGGGCGGCGCGCGCAGAACCATGCCCATCTGGCAGCGCATGCACACGCGATGAGCCCGCAACCGCCACGGCCCCATCGGGGGGTACCCACAGTAACTACAGAATGCCTTGCTCAAATCGGCGCGCGATGCAGCCAGCATGACCGCTCCTCACGGGGGAATGCGTTGCGTATTGCAACGCCCCCGTAGCCGCCAACCGGCCGCTGCGGACGCGCCATTGCGCCTTTATTGGTGGACCCCAACTGCCCCCGCCGAGCGAGCGCAGCCAGCATCCAACTGCCGTCAACCATACCCCCTTCCGGGCCTCGCGCAACCAAACTTCCTTGGGTGCAGCATCGTCGAACGAGGGCTTTTCGCGCGCGTGTCGGGGGAGTGGTCGGGTAGACG
>Ga0335078_10012123_pt1 | contig 12790 bp, 5 predicted proteins | sample Lox_Sample_32_FD_206711 | JGI IMG/M metagenome (GOLD analysis project Ga0335078, IMG submission 206711) | Soil microbial communities from Loxahatchee National Wildlife Refuge, Florida, United States - Lox_Sample_3.2 | ecosystem: Environmental > Terrestrial > Soil > Wetlands | place: USA: Florida... | reverse complement strand
TTGTTCGCCTGTGCTGCAAGCGCTTGCCAGGCGAGTTCTCCCATGTTCCCCATCACGATCGACATCTGGTCCTGCGCGCCGCTGTGCCAGCTGTAGAGTTGATAGATGGTCATCAGGTGCCCGTCCGGATCGACCCGGCTCTCCGGATTGTTGGCCACGTAGCCGTACAGATTGAGGGTCTGCGGATTGTCCAGCTTCGCATACGGCACGGGCTCCGCCTTGTTGGCCCAGTCAGGGCTCTCGAAGCGCCCCACTCGCGAGTTGTAGTACCGATGTTACCGCATATCCCATGGATGGAAGCTCCTGGCGCGCTTCGACTTTTCCTGTGCTACGATCGCTGGATCATGCCGATCAGCTCCAGGAAAAGATCCCGATGGGGTCTTGTCGTCTTTTTCACACTGATCGCAATCTCCTCCGTTTTTGTAGTCATCGATACAGTCCGGGTGAAGGACCTGCTGGGCATGCGCGTGATTCCGGCGTACATGTGGTGTGTCGGAGCGGCATCGATTGTAGCCCGGCTGATCCTGCGAGAGTCTCCGCGGGACATCTCATTCGGCTGGAACGGATGGAGAACCACACGCGCGATGTTCATTGCCTTCGCGTTCCCATTGACGATTGGGATAGCTTCTTATGGGATCTCATGGAGCACCGGCCTTGCCTCGTTTGCTCCAGCGTTTTTGCCGCAGCAGGTGAATGGCATTTTCATCGGCGGATCGATGGCGATCCGATTCTGGAAATACCTGCTGGTCAGCTTGAGCCTTGGATCGCTCTCGAATTGCAAGCCAGCAGCGGGAGAGGAGCTTGGCTGGCGCGGCTACATGCTGACGCGCCTGAGAAACTCAGGCCTTCCCATGCCCATCCTGTTCAGCGGTCTCATCTGGGCGTTCTGGCACGTCCCGCTGATTGTCAGCGGTCAGTATCCTCCCGTAGCACGCTCCATTCCTTCCGTTGCGGTCTTCCTTGTCGACATCACCGCGATGGGCTATGTCATCGCATGGCTGCGATTATGGTCCGGAAGCATCTGGCCGTGCATCTGGGCTCACGGAGCCTGGAACGCCGTGATCCTGGGTCCCTTCAACGGATCGACGCGGGGCGGCGATGTCTGGGTCGGCGAGGGAGGCTTGCTGACCACGCTGGCGGTCGTCGTCTTTGCGATCCTTCTTTACCGGTCGTGCCCGTTGCAACTGGAAGACTTCGAGGCGAAGAAGGGCGGCGCCGCTGTCGAGGCCCGATAAGTCGTTATCCAAGAGCTTCCAAGCACGGTGGTTGGTCCGAATTCTCCGGTGTCTGCCGTATATCTCATATTTCTTGAGGCAGGAAGACGGCGGTGAGAATGATTCCGCCGTGCCGGAGAAACCGGCCGCAAAGTCGCCGCAGAATCCGGGCGCAGTCTTCGGGAAGCATGCCGACGGGGTGTACCTGAAACGCGCCTGCCGGCGGATCGATGGCGACGGCGATCTGGGAGAAATCAAGCCAGCGATGCGTTAAAGGAAACCAGGCCTTGTACACACTCTCCTTGGCGCTGAAGAGAAGACGATCCCAAGGATGTAAGGCTGGTGCTTTTTCGATCCAGCTCATCTCCTCGGCGACGAGAACGCTTGCCGCGACTTCCGGCGGCAGTGTGTCGTCGATTTCCGCGTCAATGCCCAGCATCGATATTTGGATGCGGCGGGCAACGGCGGCAGCACGATAGCCTGTGCAATGGGTGATACTGCCGATCGCGCCCGACGGCCACAACGGCTCCCCCTTTGCGCCTCGCGGGATCGCTGCTTGCGGAAAGCCGAGCCCGCCCAAGGCCCGTCGCGCCAGAGAGCGAGCGGTGGCAAACTCCCGCAATCTGCTCTCGACAGCGTTGCCGATTTGAGCCTGTTCCTGGGGAAACAGCGGCGCCGATTCATCGTCGCTCCAACTCTCGGCGCAGAGGACGCCGGGCGGCAGCAGCGCTTCCAGCATCACGAACTCCAATCGCACGAGGCGCCCCGCAGCCGGAAACCGGGCGCCGCTTGTCAAGAGCAGGAGCTTCGGCTCACTCAGCTCACAGCCTGTTCGGGCTCGATCAGGTTCTCTGAGTGCGGGGGGCGGGGCCGCGTTTCCGATACCAGTGCGAGCAGGTCCTGATCGAAGATGGATTTTCTGCGATCGGCGAGATCAATAAAGCGCCGGTAAAAGGCGTCCAGGTCGAAGGCATCGAGTTCCACGCCGAGTTCCTGCAGCCGTTGCGCGAGCGCCGATCTGCCGGAATGCTTGCCAAGGACGAGGCGGTGAGTGGAAGCCCCGACAGAAGAAGGGTCCAGGATTTCGTAGGTGAGGGGGTTGGCGAGCATTCCGTGCTGATGAATGCCGGCTTCGTGGGCAAATGCGTTTCTGCCCACCACGGCCTTGTTCGGAGGCGGTCCGAAGCCGACGATCTCAGAAAGCAGCCTGCTGGTGGCGCAGAGACGATTGAGGACCAGAGAGTGCGTGCAGGGAAATTCATCCTTGCGCACGAACAAGGCCGCGGCAACCTCTTCCAGGGCGGCGTTTCCCGCACGCTCGCCAATGCCGTTGATGGTGCATTCCACCTGCTGGGCGCCGGCAGCCACCGCCGCCAAAGTGTTTGCCACCGCGAGCCCGAGGTCGTTGTGACAATGGGAGGAAAGAGTCACGCCGGCTGCCTGCGGAAGACGAGCGCGCAGCATTTCGAACAGCGCCGCGTATTCTCTGGGCACGGAGTAGCCAACCGTGTCGGGGAGATTGATGATCTTCGCCCCGGCCTCGATCGCCGTCGAAACCATTTGGCAGAGAAAATCGGCATCGGTGCGCGTGGCGTCCTCCGGAGAGAACTCCACCTCATCCACGCTGGAAGCGGCGTATCGAATGGTCGAATAAGCCTGATCGATCGCCTGGGCTCTCGTAATCTTCAGCTTGTAGACGAGATGAATATCCGAGCTGGCCAGGACAATGTGAATTCTGGAGCGTGCCGCCGAGCTTAATGCCCGCGCCGCCGCATCGATATCTTCTTTTCGAGCGCGCGCCATTGAAGCGATGACCGGACCGCGAATTTCGCGGCTGATTCTTTCAATTGCGCGTGCGTCTCCTTCGGATGCGGCCGCGAACCCGGCTTCAATTACGTCGACTCCCAGGGCTTCCAGAGCTTGAGCCATGCAGAGCTTTTCCCGGATGTTCATACTGCACCCCGGGGACTGCTCACCATCTCTTAATGTCGTATCCAGAAACACAAGGGGCCGTGGACTCACTTGTCACCTATCTTTACTCTTGGCATTGCAAACACGAATGCGATCGCTCGAATGGATGCGCGCATTCCGGGAAGCCTGTTCGGGGGATGGTTCATAGTATCCTAAAACCTCCCGTGCCTGCCTCGCCAGACGGCTTATTCGCCCAAAATTTTTGTCGAGAAAGCAAGTAAACTTTGTTATGGTATTCGTCGTCTACTCAAAAAAAAGTGCAGGTATAACTGCGCGACTCAAGTGTTCTGGTGTTGTAGGTTCCCGCCCCCGGTAACCATTCAAAATTACTTGAGTGCCATGCATTTCTATTACCGGCAAGGGGAGCATTTATCCCGAGCCGGGAGAGTTTAGGGTAAACCCAGGGCATTTCTCCCCCCCGCCCGCAATTCCCCGCTGCGTTCGTGTGTAAAATCACCCGACTCCACCCAGAATCTTCGTCCCTGTGAGTGATACAGGCCTATTGCCTGCGGAGAAACTTCATGGCGCCCGGTCTGGAAGTAAGAACGATTCGCGAAGCAATCGATGCAATGGCTCTGGCACTGGCGGAAAGCAAGTTCCTGATCGGCGCGGAGACGGGCGAATCCATTTCGTTTCAAGAGCTCAGAGCGCGATCCCTCTCGTTTTCCGTCGAACTCCGGTGGTTGGGACTTGACGCCGGAGATAAGGTCGCCTTTTTGATGGACAACGGACTTGCGGCCGCCCAGATTTTTCTGGGAGCGATGTATGGCGGCTATGTTGCCGTACCACTCAACGTGCGCGCGGGCGCGGTCCAGTTGACTTACATGCTGGATCATTGCGATGCGAAGGTGGTTTATGTCGCACCGCAATACTCTGAACTTCTTCACGAAGCTCTGGGCGCGGTTCGAAACTCCATCCGAGTCATCGAGGCGAGAGACGAAGGATCGTTGCCGGCGCTCGATGCCCGAAAAGAAGAGCTGCAGCCTTTGCCACCGTCGGACGATGACGTGGCTCTATTGATGTACAGCTCGGGAAGCACCGGGAAACCCAAGGCGGCGATCCATACTCATGCATCGATTCTCGCGCATGGGCGCAATTCGATTGAATCTCACCGGCTGACTGCGAAGGACAGATCGCTTCTCGTCCTGCCCCTTTATCACATCAACGCAGAATGCGTCACGCTCATTCCAACCCTGATGAGCGGCGGCTCGGTGGTTGTAGCGCGCCGGTTTGCGGTAAGCAAGTTTTGGGATTGGATCGATCAGTTTCAAGTTACCTGGTCGGCGCTGGTGCCCACCATTATTTCGGAGCTGGTTGACTGGGACGACCCGGGAAAGGATGACCGCGCCGCGGCCTTCGAGCGCATTCGCTTTTTTCGCTCATCGTCGGCCCCGCTGGCGCCATCCTTGCATCGGCAATTCCTCGACAAGTTCAAACTGCCTCTCATCCAGGCCATGGGGTCGACCGAAGGGGGCAATGTCTTTTCCAATCCCGTTCCGCCCGGCGTAAACAAGATCGGGTCCCCGGGGCTGCCGTGGGGCTTTGAGACACGCATTGTCGACCGCGAGGGCGCGGATGTGCCGCCTGGAGAATCGGGTGAAGTGCTCCTCAAGGGCGCAGGGCTGATGCGGGGATATTACAAGGATCCGGACGGGACCTCTGCGGTCCTGGACAGCGAAGGATGGCTGCACACCGGAGACCTGGCCCGCCGCGACGAAGACGGGTACTTCTTTGTCGTGGGCCGCTCCAAGGAGCTGATTATCAAGGGCGGCGTCAACATTGCCCCGCGCCAGATCGACGAAATCCTGGAGTCGCACCCGGAGGTGCTGGAAGCGGCGGCCGTGGGGGTTCCCGATCGATATTTTGGCGAGGACGTCGTGGCTTGCGTGGTCTTGCGGGCCGACGCTGCGACCGGCGAAAAAGAGTTGCTCTCTTTTTGTGAAACGCGGCTGGGACACTTCAAGACTCCTTCGCGCATCCACTTTCTCAAAGAGCTTCCGAAAGGTCCGTCAGGAAAAGTACAACGGCTTCGCCTGCTCGATCCGGACGTGCTTGCTATGGCTGCCGCGGCCACACCAGGGAATTCCGGCCCGCCCAACCAGAATGGAGAAGCTGGTACGGACAAAGCGCGCAACGCGCCGGTCGAGCCGTCGATTGAGGAGATCGTTGCCGCGGCATGGGCGAAGGTGCTCGGCGTGACGGAAGTCGATCGAGAGGAAAACTTTTTTGCGGCCGGAGGACACTCGCTGCTCGCCATTCAATGCCTGGCGAAACTTCGCGAAAAGCTTCCCATCCGTCTTTCGCTGCCGGATTTCTTCGAAGCGGGCACGGTGAACGGTCAATCCGCGCTGGTGCGGCAACGAATGCGGGCCGCCGGCGCCACGCTGGGCTCGCAGGGCGCGTATCAATCGACCCACTGGGAAGCTTCTCTCCTGCAGCAGCACAAGCCCGCGGCCGAAGATGCCATTCCGCACAGCGATGCCACGCTCCCCTACCCGCTCAGCCCGGCACAGCAACGCTTATGGTTCATGGACCTCTTGAACCCGGGGGTCCCGGTCCACAACGAGGCCGAAGCGGTGCTGTTGACGGGCAAGCTTGACGTGGAAGCGTTGGAGAAAGCGCTGAATGGGGTTATCGATCGGCACGACATGCTGCGATCGACGATCGAAACCATTGACGGCGTGCCGCACGCCGTGGTTCACGAAAAATGGCCGCTTCGCATCAAGCGCATTGACCTGGGTGCAATGCCGCCGGTCGCGCGCCAATCCGAACTGGATCGCTTGCTGGTCGACGAGCCCCGGATGCCCTACACACTGGGCCTGGAGCCGGGAATCCGCGTGACCTTGATCCGGCTAAGCCCGGAAGAGCATGCCTTGACCCTGATGATGCATCACATCATCTGTGACTGGTCATCGGAAGGAGTTATCTGGCGGGAGCTGTCTTCGCTTTATGCGTCTTTCCTTTCCGCAGATCCGGTCGATCTGCCGCCCTTGCCGATCGACCATCGCGACTATGCCGTCTGGCGGCGGCAGAAGCTGGAATCGGCGAGTCTCGCGCAGGATCTGGAGTTTTGGGAAAAGGAGCTGCGCGGGGCTCCGGCGCTTTTGGAGTTGCCCGCTGACCGGGAGCGCGCGCCGAAGCAATCCCATAGCGGAGGGCGATTGCGCCGAAAGTTGAGCGCGGAACTGACCGAGGAACTGCGCAAAACCAGCGGGCAGGAACGAGCCAGCCTCTTCACCGTCTTTGCCGCCGCGCTCAATACGCTTTTTTACCGCTACACCGGCAGCGAAGATGTTCTATTAGGCATTCCGCTGGCCGATCGGGATCAGCCGGAGCTGGAATCGATGGTCGGATTCCTGCTGCACGTGAACGTATTGCGCACCCGCCTTTCCGGCGAGATGACGTTCCGCGAGCTGCTCGTGCAGGTGCAAAAGAGCGTGCTGGATCTGTACGTTCATCGCTCGGCTCCATTCGACTTGCTGGTGCGAAGGCTGCGGCCGGAGCGGGACCTGAGTTATTCGCCGCTGTTCCAGGTTATGCTCAACTGGCGGGACCGGGAGCAGCTTCTTCCCTTCATCGGCCTGGAAGGGCTCCGCGTCGACTCGCTGATGGCGCACGCGAACACTTCGAAATTCGATCTGCTGCTGTTTGCGACCGATACCGGCGAAGAGATCTGGCTCGAGCTCGAGTACAACGCCGATCTATTCAGTCTCGAGCGGATTTCGCGCATGCTCGATCACTATCAGACAGTTCTGAAAGCCGTTGCCGGCGACACCGGCGCAAGAATCGATCGGATTCCTCTTCTGAACCCGGCCGAGCGGAATCGATTGCTGCACGAGTGGAACGAGACGCCGTCCGAATATGCGACGGAAAAGTGCGTCCATCATTTGTTCGAGGAGCAAGTCGAGAAAGGCTCCGATGCTGTGGCGGTGGTCTTCGAGGGCGACCGACTGACTTACGCGGAGCTGAACCGGCGGGCCAATCGGCTGGCACACTACCTCATCGAGCTCGGGGTCAAGCCCGACGACCGAGTTGCCATCTGCCTGGAGCGCAGCCTCGATATGGTGGTCGCCATACTGGGCGTGCTGAAAGCAGGGGGAGCCTACGTTCCCCTCGACCCGGCATATCCTGAGAGCCGCCTGCAATTCATGGTGGAAGACTCGCAACCACTGGCACTGATTACGCAATCGCAGGTGGTGGCAAAGCTCGCAGCGGGCAACCTGAAACTGCCCGTGCTGCTCATGGATGCATCCAGGTGCGCGTGGGAGAAACATTCGGAGTCGAATCCGCAGCATGCCGAGATCGGACAGACTTCCGGCCATCTTGCCTACATCATCTACACGTCAGGATCCGTGGGCCAGCCCAAAGGCGTGATGGGTCTGCACCGCGCAACGGTGAACCGGTTCTTCTGGATGTATGAAAAATATCCGTTCGAACCCGGCGAGAGATTATGCGCCAGGACTTCTCTCTCCTTTGTTGACGCAGTCTGGGAGCTCCTGGGTCCGTTATGCATGGGCATTCCACTCACTGTCATTTCTGCTGCACAAACCCGAGATCTTGTGGCTTTCGCCAAAGCGTTGTCCGAAGGCGGAATCTCCCGCCTTCTGGTGGTTCCTTCGTTGTTGCAGGCGCTTCTCCAGATGCAGAGATCCGGTGAAATCGCGCTGCCGAATTTGAAGTACTGGTTTACCAGCGGCGAAGCATTGTCTCCGTCGCTGACACGCAGTTTCTTTGATCTCTTCCCGCAGTCCAGGCTCATCAACTTATATGGATCATCTGAAGACGCCGGAGACGCGACATGTTATGAGGCAAGCAAGGAGTCTCATGCGGGTTCGGTTCCGATCGGACGCCCGATTGCCAACACGAAAGCGTATATCCTCGACCGCCATCAACAGCCGGTGCCGGTCGGAATCGCCGGGGAGATATGTATCGGGGGCGCCGGCCTGGCACGAGGCTACTTTAGCCGCATCGATCTGACGAAGCAAAGGTTCACGCCGGATCCATTCTGCACGGAACCGGGCGCCCGAATCTTCAGGACGGGAGATTTGGGCCGCTGGCGCTCGGATGGCAATATCGAGTATCTGGGCCGGAACGATTTCCAGGTGAAGCTGCGCGGCTTCCGCATCGATCTGGGCGAGATCGAAGCCCGGCTGGAACAGCTCAAAAATGTTCGCCAGTGCGTCGTGACTTTGGCGGGAGAGGATTCGTCCAACAGGCAGTTGGTTGCGTTCGTCGTGCCCAGGGACGGGCAGATCGCTCCAACGGCGGACGATTTGCGGAATGCCTTGAAGGCGCAGTTGCCGGAGTACATGATCCCTTCGGCATTTGCAATCCTCGAGCAGATGCCGTTGACGCCGAATGGAAAGGTCGATCGCAAGGCCCTGAAACAGTCCAATTCGGCAACGGCCCCCCGAGGCGATGTGGAAATCGTGGCTCCGCGCGATGACATCGAGCGCAGGCTGGTACAGATTTGGGAGCAGATGCTTCCCGTCCGGCCCATCGGAATACGATCGAGCTTCTTCGACCTGGGCGGGCACTCCTTGTTGGTCATCACCCTGTTCGCCCAGATGAAGCGCGTGTTCCAGCGCTCCATCCCGCTGGCCGCCATCTTCGGATCTCCCACCATTGAGCAACTGGCAGCCCTGATCCGGGGAAGAGCACTGGATGCTCAAGCGTGTGTCATGGATGTGGAGAAGAGCCTGTCGTTGGCCAATTCCCCGATCATTGCAATCAAGACCACCGGATCGGATGCGCCGTTGTTCCTTATTCACGGCGCCGACGGGCATCTCCTCGGCCTCTATCAACTCGCCACGCTGAGCGAGATAGACCGTCCGATTTTTGGAATCCAGGCGCAATCGCTGATGCCGGAGAAGACCGCTTTGCTGTCGATCGAAGATCAGGCTGCGTACAATCTTGCCGAGATCCAGAAGGTCCAGCCGAAGGGGCCCTATTTCCTGCTGGGGTATTGCTTTGGTGGATTGCTTGCGCTGGAGATGGCGCAGCAGTTGCACCAGCAGGGGGAACGAGTAGACCTTCTGGGAATACTCGACACCCGGCTGCGAAGCCAGGTCGCGCAGCTGAATCGAACTCTCTCCGTAAGCAAGAAAGTGAGCCGGCGCGCGGCGGAGATCTTCGACTATTTACAACGGCTTTCGTTGAAGAAGAAGGCCGCGTACCTTCCCGAGAAGATTTGGACGCATAGCCTGCGCGGAATGTACTCGCTTGCCCTTTCTCTACATGTTCGAACCGTGCCTGCCTTCTTGAAGAACCCGGGGCAAATTGCACGCGTGGCGGCGGTGCGGTATCAGCCCCGTCCCTGGCCGGGAGCGATTACCGTTTTCCGGGCATCGGTGCAGGTGGATGAGCGCATGCCCGAGGACCTGGGCTGGTCAAGCCTTGCCATGGGCGGCGTCGATATCCGGGAGATACCCGGGGACCATTTCTCGGTGTTGCATGAGCCCAACATTCGGATCCTGGCGGAGCGCATACGGCAGCGGCTGGGAAAGGCCGAGCGCGTGCCGGACGATTCGCCGGCGACTGTGTCTTGCTAGCACCGGACCGGATTCCGTTTCGAATCTGCGCGGAGCGATCTCGCCTGCCAAGGCTCAGGCCAAAGATGGCGGCAGGTCGGCTCGCGCCAAGTCAGCCCGGAAGACTTTTCTGTTGACACGGGCTTCCCAATCCGTACAGACTCATATCGTGCTTCGATAGGAGTCAAAGGATTGCCGCAGAAGCAGCTTTCCATCCTGCAGGGTACGCTCGATCTCCTCATCCTCAAAGCCATCGGCGATGGGGAATTCCATGGTCTCGGAGTTTCGCGGCGCATTGAGCAGATCACTCAAGGCGCGTTCCACGTCGCGCCCGGTTCGCTGTTCCCGGCCTTGCATCGGATGGAAGAGGCCGGCTGGCTCTCGTCGCAGTGGGGCGAATCGGAGAACAATCGTCGCGCCAAATACTACTGCCTCACCCGATCGGGCCGGCGTCAACTCGAGACTGAGGCCGGCGAGTGGCAGAAGGTGGTTGTCGCCATGACGAGTGCACTCAGAGCGATCTAAGGAGCCGTTGTGAGATTTCGACTGCGGGCTGCTCTCCGAAACCTCATTCGCAAGAGTGAGGTTGAAAAGGATCTCGACGCGGAAATGCGCGCATTTGTCGGGCTGGTCGCCGACCAGGAAGAGGCAGCGGGCGCATCGCGCGCGGAGGCGGAAAGACGCGCCCTGGCCGCGTGCGGTGGTATGGAGCGAATGAAGCAGGAGGTGCGCGCCGGCCGGTCCGGCGTGATGCTTGAGACGTTGTGGCAGGATCTGCGTTTCGGCGCGCGGCAATTGCTTCGCAATCGCGCGTTCGCCATGGCCGCCATCCTGCTGCTCGGTATCGGCATCGGCGCCAACACCGCCATTTTCAGCTACGTCAACTCGGTGTTGCTGCGCCCGCTTCCCTATCCCGACGCGGGCCGCCTGGCCATGATTCTGTCGGAATTTGGCAATTCCAGCCGCTCCCCGGCCTCGATGTTCGAACTCTACCAGATGCGCCGGCGCAGCCGCGAGTTCGATCAGATCGCCGGCATCTGGGTGACGAACCGGGCGTTGCCGGGAAAAGGAGACCTGGAGCAGGGCAAGGTTGGCGTGGTCACATCCAACTTCCTCCCTCTCTTCTGCGCGCGTCCCGCCCTCGGCCGCTTCTTTGGGCCGGAGGACGACCTTGAAAATGCCCCTTCGACCCTCGTGCTTTCGCACGATCTATGGGTCAGGAAATTCGGCGCCGATCCAAACGTGATCGGCACTTCGGTCCCGTTTGGCCGCGGTTACTCGGTCGTCATCGGCGTTCTTCCGCGGAACTTCCGGCTCATTTTTCCCGCGGACGCCAGCGTTCCTGCCAACGTGGACTACTTTCAACCCACGCCCATCGGTCCGTGGGACCCCGACGGGCCGGCGTTCCTTCACCTGGTGGGACGACTGCGAAGCGAAGGAAGACTGGCGGCCGCGCAGGCAGAACTGAGGACGATCGCAGAGCAGATCAATCACATCGGCGACCGAACTCAAGTCCCCAACTATCATCTCTACGCGTTTTCTTTGCAGGACGACGACGTGCGCGAAGTTCGCCGGACGCTGTATTTACTATTCGGCGCAGTCGCCTTCATCTTGCTCATCGGGTGCGCGAATGTAGCCAATCTGGTGATGATCCGCGCCCGCCAGCGTGTTCATGAAACGACTATTCGCGCAGCCCTGGGCGCTTCGACCCGACGACTCATTCAGCAGATTCTCACCGAGACCTTGATGATTGTGCTTGCCGGCGGCGCCGTCGCGGTGCTGCTGGGCTGGGCGGCGCTCAAGGCCATTCTTGCGGTCGAGCCGTCTTCGTTCGCAAATCTCGGCCGGGTCAGCCTCGATCTGCGCGTGCTTGCCTTTACTTTCGCAGTGGCTCTGCTGGCGAGCGCTCTGGTCGCCGTCGCCCCGATTGCGAGTGTTCGTCAACTCAAGCTCTCGGAAGGCCTGAAGCGAAGCGGACGTTCGACCACAGCCAGGCAGGGAAGATCCGCCACCCTTCTGGTCGCCGCCGAAGTTGCGCTTGCTTTTGTCCTGCTGATTGGAACCGGCCTTCTCCTCCGGACCTTCGCCAACATCCTGCGCGTGAACCCAGGCTTCGACGCGGACAACGTCTTCTCGCTGCGCGTGAGTGTGCCGAACTACAACGTCCTTCGCGAGGTGCAGCGCAGCCTGGCAGAGCTTCCCGGAGTGCAGTCGGTTTCTACGATCTCCCATCTTCCTCTCGATGACGCGGGCAACTGGTACGACTACTACTGGAAAGACGGCGCTCCTGAAGAACAGCAGAACACCGTGATGGCCGACATGCGTTCTGTTCTCCCCGGCTACTTTAGGACGATTGGCGCACAGCTCATCCAGGGCCGCGACTTCACCGAGTCGGACGACGCCGCTCACCAGCACGTCGCCATCATCGACGAACTGCTCGCCCGCCAGCTGTGGCCGGGCGAAGCGGCTCTCGGCAAGCGCCTCAATGTGTCCGATTCACCGAAAGGTCCGTTTCAATTCGAGCGAGACTGGCTGGTCGTCGCCGGAGTCGTTCGCCACGTGCAGTGCCACACCCTGACTGCGGCGGTGCGCCCGCAGGTGTACGTGCCGTATCCATTGGCTCCGCGGCCCTCCATGTCGATGGTGATACGTACCGATGGCGCGGCGCCGGAGCTTGCAACCGCGGTGCGCAAGCAGATCGCCGGCCTCAACCGGAATGTTCCCATCACGCATCTCGAACCGCTCTCGGCGGTGGTTGACCGCGCGCGGGCTGAGAGCCGCTTCATCGCGGTTCTGGCGGCTCTGCTTTCCATTGTTGCTCTGCAACTGGCGCTGGGCGGCATCTACGGAGTGCTCTCGTATTCCGTGGTGCTGCGCACGGCAGAGATCGGAATCCGTATCGCCGTCGGCGCGCAACGATCGGAGATCATGCGTCTCGTCTTCGCCGAAGGCTCCGTATCAGTGGCCCTGGGCATCGCGGCGGGAGCCGTCCTGTCAGCACTGTCGATGCCCCTGCTCGATCACCTGCTCTTTTAAATCGAGCCGGGCAGTCCGCAGGTCTACGCCCTCATCACG